>ENA-ORTU01000249-ORTU01000249.1-human-gut-metagenome-genome-assembly--contig:-NODE-249-length-73482-cov-22.762117_pt1 | contig 73482 bp, 76 predicted proteins | sample MGYA00241910_ERZ509184 | MGnify/ENA primary metagenome ERZ509184 (study PRJEB26280, sample SAMEA2338847) | human gut metagenome | biome: human gut; feature: human-associated habitat; material: faeces... | reverse complement strand
GTATCGGTCATAATCTAAGAAGATATCACACTCGAAAACTAGAATTCCAGAAAAACAACAAAATAAACTAAGGTTCTAAGAGTAAAAAAATAATGAAAATAGACATCTTTTTTTAGTGCGCCCAAAAAGGCAGTAAGGTTAGATGTGTATTTTTATTTTTTATTTATGTAAAAGCTAATCAAACAAAAAGAGAGGAGCTGAACTCCATAAGTAATAAAATTTACTTATTCGTTACAGCCCCTTATCAATCACTTAATACTCGTTTTAGACTCTCAACAGATATTGAACAAACCTTAGAAATCTCATTGACACTCATTCCATTCTTTATCATAGTCTTGTACAAAAGAACTTGTCCTAACTCTACACCTTGTTCAATGCCTTGTTTGATTCCTAACTCAATTCCTTCAGCTTTCCATTCCTTTGACTTTACTTCTAGCCATCTCTTTTCAGCTTCACACATTTCAATCTTCTCCTTTTCCTCTAATTCTTCTAAATCCAACCATTCTACATCCGTTAATGTCTTGACGACTTTTAACACACTGCTTTTCACAAACCCAAAGTCATTGATCGTTCCTTCATAAATAGACTGATCATAAATACTTCGACATATGTAGAATAAATTATACACGTCTTCTTCATTAAAATTATATGAAGTATTTCCTGTGATTTCAATCAGATTCATTTTGTAGTCATGGAAATAGGATTTGAACCTTTCATCCACCTCTACAAGTTCTGATAGCTTACTAGCTGCATTCCAAGGCCTTTCGCCTGTATAGAATACTAGAATGTGCACCATTGGTAGTTTTTCTTTCGACTTATTCTTTTTCGACTTCTTTAACATTCGCTCATAAGCTACATATTCATATACGGCCGCTCTTACAACCATTGAAGGATCTACACAACTTTGATTCTCAATAATGAATGCACTATAAAGATTTCCATCATTGTACTTACGAATCACATCCACATGCTTTTCTAGATCCATATTCGAATCATTCATCTCTGAATCAAGTTCCATACAGTTTTCAGGTTTAAGAACTTTTTCTCCACCAAAGAAGTACGCATTAAAGAAGTCGACAAAATAGGCATTGTTTTCTAGAAATTCCTTCATCATTTTGTCTTTGATTTTGTTCATATTATTTTTCCTCCTATCTCATATACGAAATAAATTGAGGTTTTTCTAGAAAACTTGCATTTGTTAAGATATTTTTACAATTAAATATAGAATTTATTAACCAAAATATGTATAATAAGCCCATAAAGGGAGTAGCCTGCACATATATGTGTTTACAGCTTCGTCAATACGATATTAAATCCGGACTGTGATGAAATGGCAAGACTTTGGTACATAAGACCAGAGTCTTTTTATTTTATCTGGTCCAGGAGGAAAACATATGAACATAATTTTATTAGTATTAGGATTTATTCTACTACTAAAAGGAGCCGATTGGTTTGTCGATGGATCAAGCAGTATCGCATCACGCTTTGGCATACCCCAACTGATTATTGGACTTACTATCGTTGCGATGGGAACGAGTCTACCAGAAGCCTTCGTTTCTATTACAGCTGCTTTAAAATCAAATGCAGCCATCACAATTGGAAATGTTGTTGGAAGTAACATTTTAAATGTAGGAATCATTCTTGGCATTACAGCACTCATTCGTCCATTACATATTCAAAATAGTACAATCAAATATGAAATGCCATTTATGATGCTTGTAACACTAGTACTCATTCTACAAGGCATAAACAATACTATTTCACGCTTTGACGGTATTATCTTATGGTTATTCTTCCTTGGTTACTTATACTACATTTTCAGAATGACAAAAAATCAAACCGAAGAAGCAGAAATCAAAAAGACAAACCCATTATTTATTCCACTCGGACTTGTATGTTTAATGATTGGAAGTAACTTTGCGGTAGATGCAGCCACAAACATTGCCATTTCACTAGGTGTTAGCCAAAGATTTATCGGACTAACCATTGTTGCCTTAGGAACATCTTTACCTGAACTTGTCACTTCGGTAACGGCCGCCAAAAAAGGCAATGCCGATATTGCGATTGGAAACATCATTGGATCGAATATCTTTAATATCCTATTTGTCGTAGGTTCTAGTGCACTTATTACTCCCGTACCTTTTGAACCTAACTTTATCATCGATTTCTTTGTCGCAATATTGATTGGTCTTGTCCTTTATATTTGCACTAAAAAAACAAGAGTACTCGACAAAAAAGCCGGTATACTCTTGTTGATCACATATTTAATTTACTTTATCTATCTTCTTTAACAAATCCCGAATCTCTTCTAATAAGACAACAGTATCATCTTTTTTAGGTTCTTCCTAATCAAGTTGATCATTTGTTGTCTTTTTAAAATGCGCCAAAAACTTCAGCATTGCAAAGATGCATGCTGCCACAATCAAGAAATCTACAACATTTTGAATAAAATTGCCATACGTAATTGTAGCTGTGCCTACTTGAATTTTTAAACCCGTAAAATCAAGTCCACCAATCAAAATACCCACAATCGGCATCAATATATCATTTACCAAGGAAGTCACAATTTTTCCAAAGGCACCACCAATAATGACACCCACTGCCATATCCATCACATTGCCTTTGGCAATAAACTCTTTAAATTCACTGATTGTTTTATTTGGCTTCATTTATTTCTTCTTATTAAAATGCAAAGTTTGTTTCAAAACAGTAGAACAAGCCAAGTCACCAATGACATTCACACAAGTAGCTCCCATGTCACACAAAGTATTTACTGAAATATAAACACCCAAGATTTGATTTGTTGGAATTCCTGCAATTGGACATAAAGCCGCAAAAGCAGCAATCGCACCACCTGGAACGCCTGGAGTACCAATACTTAACAATACGTTACAAGCAAGTACTGTAACCATTGTTCCAATACTTAAATCAATACCTAAAGCTGTCGCAAAGAATGTAATCATAAATGACATCAAAATTGAGACGGCATCCATATTGATCGTTGCCCCTAAAGGAAGAGTCAACGAAGTGATTTCTTCAGGAATACCAATCTTTTCTGAAGCACACTTTAATGAAATGGGGATTGTAGCACTACTTGAACAAGTACCAAACGCATTCAATCCTGCTGGCGCAATATCTTTAAAGAATTGAATTGGATTGTATTTTCCAAAGAATTTGACCATACCACCATAAATAATAAACGCATATAAATAGAACGTAATATACAACGCCAATAATACCTGTCCTAATTGAAGCATTGTATCCACACCATTTGAATACATAACTGTAGCGATACATGCGAATACTCCAAATGGAGTCACATACATGATCTTACTTATAATAAAAATAGAAATTTGATAAATCGAATCACATAAATTAATAAATGGATCCGCCTTTTCCTGAATAGCCAAACATGCAAGTCCAATAATCACGGCAAACGCAAGAACTTGAAGCATATTTCCCGTTGCGAAAGCCTCTACTGGATTCGATGGAATAATATTCTGTAACGTATCCAACAACCCATTAAATGTCGCAGCCTCCACTTGTGTTTTTGTCGCAACAATATGCGCATTCTTACCCAAATGTAACATGCGAGGCAAAACCAAACCTAGACCCGAAGCTAAAGCTGTTGTACCTGTATACCATAATAAGGCATGTAAACCTACCTTACCCGTTTTGGCAATATCCCCAATGCCAATGATTCCCATCACTAAACTTGTAAATACAAGTGGGAAAATCATCATTTTTAATGCCGACATATATATGGAAGCAACAACGCTCAATGCGGTATTTGCCCATTCCGGCATAATAATTCCAACAATAACACCTGCAATCAAGCCAATGAAAATACCAAGTGTTATATTATATCCTTTCTTTTTCATAACTCTCCTCCAATAATGTAAATATTTTACCATACAATTACATGATTGTAAAAATTTACAATGTACTAAAAAAGACACTGCCTAAAACAGTGTCATTTGATTTTCTTCATCCAATCCCTCTAAAGCATTCATATCCGCTAACTTTTCAACTAAAGTCTTTGAAAGCTGTGTACGCTTCAATACATCTTCCTTAGATAGGAATGGTTTTTCTTCTCTAGCCTTAACGACAGACAAACCTACATTTGAACCCAAGCCATCAATACTTGTGAAAGGCGGAATAATTGCTTTTGGATCATCTGGATCCACAATAAATTCGGTGGCTGCACTACGATTAATACTAATATTCGAGAATCTAAAGCCACGCAAAACCATCTCTAAAGCAAGTTCTAACGTATCATAAATAGCCAATTCTTTATCACTTGGTTTTTGTGTTTTATCCTCTTTCATATGTTTGATATCCGCCATTCTTTGGCGAATTGCAGCCTCACCCTGAATCATGGTCTGCACATCATAAGCATCACAACGAATACTAAAATACATACAATAATAATGTACTGGCATATGTACCTTAAACCACGCAATACGCACAGCCATCATAACATAGGCAACCGCATGGGCCTTAGGGAACATGTACTTAATTTTTGTACAAGAATCAATAAACCATTCTGGTACATTGTTCGCCTTCATTTCGGTAACCCACTCATCTTTTAAACCTTTACCCTTACGAACACTTTCCATGATCGTAAATGATAATTTTGGTTTAACACCATATCCCATCAAATCAACCATGATATCGTCACGACAACCAATAACTTCATTCAACTTACAAGTACCATTATCAATTAGATCTTTGGCATTTCCCAACCAAACATCGGTACCATGAGACAAACCAGAAATTGTGACTAATTCCGCAAACGTTGTCGGCTTAGTAAGTTCAAGAATACCACGAACAAATGGCGTACCAAACTCAGGAATACCCGCTGCTCCTGTAACTTCATTATATTTTGTCGTATCGATTTTTAGTGATTCAGTTGTCGAGAATATAGCCATAGTTGCCTGATCATTCATAGGAATCTGACGAACATTCACCCCTGTTATTCTCTCCAACATTTTCATAGCCGTAGGATCGACATGACCTAAAATATCAAATTTTAAGATATTATCATGAATCTGATGGAAATCGAAGTGCGTTGTTTTCCAAGTCGCATTTGGATTGTTTGCAGGATATTGTACAGGCGTAAAATCATGCACATCCATATCCAGCGGCACAACGACAATACCACCCGGATGCTGACCCGTTGTTCTTTTTACACCTTCACAACCCTTAGCCAAATCTACACGCTTTGCCTCATTAAAAGGCTCACACTCCATCTCTTCTTCATATCCTTTAACATAACCATACGCCGTCTTCTCCTGAACCGTACCTACAGTACCTGCTCTAAAGACGTGATCATCTCCAAATACTTCTTTTGTATAGGCATGGGCATTCGGTTGATATTCACCGGAAAAGTTCAAATCGATATCGGGAACTTTATCCCCCTCAAAACCTAAGAATGTTTCAAACGGAATATCCTGACCATCTCCACGCATGATTTCACCACAAACCGGACACACCTTATCCGGCAAATCAAAACCAGACTTAGCTTCATCCCCCTCTAAAAACTCATAGTGCTGACAATTTTTACATACATAGTGAGGTGTTAATGGGTTTACCTCCGTAATATTGGACATTGTCGCAACAAAACTAGATCCTACAGATCCACGCGAACCTACAAGATATCCATCATCATTACTCTTCTTAACAAGTAAGTGTGAAATATAATATACTACATAGTAACCATGACCAATAATGCTATCTAACTCACGAGTTAAACGTTTCTCTACAATGTCTGGCAAATCATTTCCATACCATTGGTGCGCTGTTTCAAAACAAATATCACGCAACTTTTGGTCAGACCCCTCAATGTCAGGTGGATACAGCTTATCTTTGATTGGAAAGATAGGCTCTGTTAATAACTTCAATTTATTTGTGTTTTCCACAACAACCTCATATGCTACATCTTCACCCATCCATTCAAATGCCTTCAACATTTCATCTGTCGTCAACAAATGCTGATTTGGATTGCTCGTAGCTTTACGCGCTTGTTTATTATAAATATATAGAGGATGTCTAGCATTACCAATTGCCTTGGCATTAATATATACATCACGAAGACGTTTCTCATTAGGATTCACATAGTGTGCATCACTTGAAGCAATCACCATCTTACCCGCTTCTTTTGCGGTATCATAGATAAACTGCAAATACCACTTCAAATCATCCACATCTGTAATGCTTCCACGATCCAATAAATTCTTATAACAATCTAATGGCTGAAGCTCAATATAGTCATAATAGGCCATGGCTTCCAATAATTCTTTTTTACTTCGCGTATGTGCCAATTCAAAAATTTCACCATTCTGACAAGAAGAACCAATTAATAAGTTGCCGTTATCCCACTTCTTTGAGATTTCCTCCTTAATAATACGAGGCTGACCATTTTCTTTACCCATACTCACCAAATATTGTGTATGTGATAAAGTAATCAATTCAAACAATTCTTTTAAGCCATCCTTATTCTTTGCGAATACCGTCATATGATATGGACGATTTCTCTCATATGGTTTTTTCGAAGCGTATTTCTCACATCCACTTTCCATATCAACTAGTGTATCTAAAGTAGCTTCATGTCCTAATTGATTCATCATATTATACATGACTTGTGAAAGTACATCCGCATCATAGTCCGCACGGTGCGCACCTTCACCATCATAACTAACACGATAATGACGACATACACTTCCTAGATTAAATCGCTTTTGATCATCCGGAAGCATCGCATACGATAGTGGCAATGTATCAATCACAGGATTTGTCAGTTCATCACGACCTGTTTTTCTGCAAGCTGCATTCATAAAGCCAACGTCAAACGTTGCGTTATGCGCTACTAAAATAGAATCTCCAATAAATTCTAACAACTCATCTAAAGCATCTTCAATAGGTTTTGCACGATCTACATCATTTTGTGTAATATGCGTTAAATTTGAAATGTGGGCAGGAATCGTACGTTTTGGATTAATGAACATCTGTAAACGTCCAACCTCTTCACGATTTTTGATCTTAACACCACCAAATTCAATAATTTCATCACGCGTATTCGAAAGACCCGTTGTTTCCAAGTCAAACACGACAAATGTTGCATCTTCAAGTTTGCGATGATCATTATTATATACAATATGATATTTAGAATCTGCCACAAGCATTTCGCAACCATACAACATTTTAAATTCACGATTCGGATCTTGTTTGACCAAAGCCTCAATCTTATGTTGTGCCATTGGAAAAGCCTGTACGACCTGATGATCACACACACCGATAGAATCCATACCCCAGTCATAGGCAGTCTGAATAAATTCTTCGATTGCACAAACACCATCCATTTCTGAAAAATTAGAGTGAACGTGCCATTCTGTTCTTTTTACTTTCGCATGATCTTCTCTTTTCTTTTCCTTTGTGATTTCTAATTTACGAACCATAAAAGAGTCACACTTTGAGAAAGAATCATAAACAACTTCACCCGTTAATACAACGTGCATGCCTTTTTTTACCGCTTGAATCTCTTCAATAGGACATCTTGCCCCTTCAAAACGTTTGGCAACAATCGCATCATCATAATCACTGATATACAACATCTGCAAAGTTTTACCACTCTTCATAACACGATTATCAATATCGAAAATATGTCCTTCAATTTGAACATTTGAATAGCCCACTCGTAAATCTGCAATCTTATATGTTGTAGCTGATTCCTTCTTATAGCTGTTTGAAGAAGGATACTGCTTCTTAACTGGCTCTTGTTTCACAACAGGTGTACTCACTTGCACCTTTGCCGTTTCAATTTCAATATCATCCTCAACTTTTTTACACACAATTTCCTGCGTAACCCCTACATCCGCTAACTTTTCCATTAATGAAGGTAAAGCCAAATTTAAAGCAGCAAGACGAGACTCATCGCGCGTAGAAAAACAGATTGTATCATTTTCTAAATAAGGATGTAGAAAGCGAAAATCCTTCACATCACTATATTTTTCCACAAAAAAATTTACATAACGATCCAATTCATCCATTTCAATAACGCTATTCTTTGTGTGCATATGCAACTTTACATGGGCATGCAAAGAAAGCTGAAGCTTAGTAATGATCTGTTCATAAATTTCCAAAGGAATTACATTCTCAAATTCAATGTAAAAATCAACCATTTTATGCGCTGTATGAAATACAGGATTCTCATAAAAAGTCGCATTTTTAAAATACGCATATAATTCCGGATCTAGTAATTTCTCAAATACTTCCATTTTATTTTGCCATCTTTTCAAAAGCATCCTTAGCTGCTTTTTGTTCCGCCTTTTTCTTTGTGCTACTCGTTCCCTGACCTAATAAAATATCATCTAAATACACACCCATTGTGAAGGTTGGTGCATTGCTTGGACCTTTTTCTTCTAACAATTTATATTGAATTGTCTTTCTAGAATCTGCCTGAATCACCTCTTGTAAATGTGTTTTATAGTCTGTAACAGCCTCACTCTTTTCTTGTTTAAATACTGGCTTCATATATTTTGTCAAAATCTCGTCACAAACGGCATATCCCTGATCAATATAAATAGCTCCGATGCAAGCTTCAAATTGATCGGCCAAAATACTTTCTCTATGGCGTCCACCCGTTTTTTCTTCACCAACACCTAGACGCAAGAATTCATACCATCCTAATTGTCTATTCAATACGGCTAATGTAGATTCACACACTGTCTGTGCACGAAGTGTTGTCATTTGTCCTTCACGCATTTTGGGTTCCATCAAAAATAATTGTGTAGCACTCCAAATTTGTAAAACAGAATCTCCCATAAATTCTAAGCGCTCATTGTCTCCCATTTCACGATGATGTTCATTGGCATACGAAGAGTGTGTACAAGCTTCTAGATAAATATCTTCATCTTTATATTGATATCCATTTGCCTTTAACCAATCAATAAACTTTTCCATTTTATTCTTCTCCTTTTTTAAGATCTTCTAATACACAAGCAGGAACAAATCCCGAAATGTCCTGACCATATTTAAACAGTTCTCTTACGTTTGAACTTGAGTACAAACTATATTCAGGACGAGTAAATAAACATACTGTCTCAATGTCCTCATTCAATCTTGCGTTCATAAACGCCATGTTTTGCTCGTATGTACAATCCACACCATTACGAATTCCACGTACCAGCACAGTCGCATTCACACTTTTGCATGCCTCGACAACTAATCCCGACTGAATCTTGCATGTTACGTTTGACAAGTGCTTCGTTGATTCATTCAACCATTTTAATCTTTTTTCCTCTGTAAACTCATTATTTTTATCTGAGTTTGGCGAAATAAAGACCACTAACTGATCAAACAACTTACTTGCTCTTTCAATAATATCTAAATGACCATAAGTAACTGGGTCAAATGTTCCGCAAAATGCTGCTATTTTCATTCTTCATTCTCCTCTTTTTGATAATAAGAAATACGCGTAATGCCATATGTCTTCTCTTTATATTTTATGAATGAAGCTATTTTTTCTGGCCACACCTCTTCTTGCAGGCTTTCCACCACAATAACTCCATCTGATTTTACACTATCTAAATCCTCTAATTTTTGAATCAACTTTTCATTTTCCTGTTTCGCATAAGGAGGATCAATATAAACTACATCATACTTTAAAGTCAAACGCTCCAATACACTAAAAATATTTCCACAAATGATTTTGGTCTCTTTTTCTGCCTTTAAACTCTTTACATTCTCTTTAATGACAGAAATAGCCCCTTTATTATTGTCCACCAAAGTCGCATGATCCATTCCGCGACTCACAGCTTCTAAACCCATATTTCCAGTTCCACTGTAACAATCTAAAAAGTTACCGCCATCAAACATGTTCCCCAAACTTGAGAAGATGGCCCCTTTAATTTTATCTTGTGTTGGTCTAGTCGCATCATTTTTAGGACTTTTTAATGATCTAGACCCATATTTTCCCGCTACAATTCTCATGATAATCGATCCATCTCCCTTCTTCGGATTGCACAAATGCAGTTTTGTGCCAATCCCATTGTCAACATAATTGAAATCAAGCTTGTACCTCCACTACTTATAAATAGTAGGGGTACTCCTGTAAAAGGAATCAGGCTAGCCACACCACCAGCATTCAAAAAGAAGTGCATAAATAGATAAACGCCTGCGCCGCCTAATATTATTTTGTACATATACTCACTTGTTTTAAAGGCATAATAAAATAAGCGAAATTCAATAATTCCATACAGAATAACCAATCCAAACAAACCAAAGATACCTGTTTCTTCAATCAATACAGCTAAAATATAGTCATTATCAGCCTGTGTTAAATAACCATATTTACGTGCTGAGTTCCCAATGCCTTTTCCAACAATATTTGAGCTTGCGATTCCATACAAAGAATTAGCTGGTTGATATCCATCCCCATAAACATCGTTATATGGATCTTTGAAGTTTTCAACGCGCACCGCAATATGTCCAAATGACGTATGTTTTAAGATTTCATTTCCTATATTTGTAAATCCAAACAAAACAACGCCAGAAATAATTCCTCCATAAATAAGTACTTTTAATACTCGTTGTGTATGTTGTAAAACAGGATATTTTGGAATCATGATACAAGATATAAAGATAAATCCAATGATAACAGCGGTTCCTGTATCTTTTTGAAAAAGCACAATGATACATATACAAATAAATGCGGCCCACGCCCTTTTAAAGAGTCTACCCTTTTCCTTTAACATAATTGATTTCTTTTTTGCACGATACAAGCATGTCGCACAAATAATCAGCAATAATGGTTTTGCGAATTCACTTGGCTGCAAAGATATACCGGCAATCTGAATCCAGGCATGGCTTCCTCCAATTTCTGGAAACGCAAATGGAAGTATCATTATGAACAAACAAAGTGGAACAATACACCATTCTATTTTTGAATACCATCGAAAGCGAAAAAAGCGATTCATAAACCACATAGCAATATATCCACATACGCAAAATATACTTTGTTTGACAATTACTTTTGGGACAATGTTAGGGGCATATGTCGTTTTTCCTACATTGGTTGAAACAATCGTAAATGTTCCAATCAACAAAAGAAGCGCCACCGCCCAATTGATATACTTATCACACTTTGGATCCAATGCGAAAAATGATAATTTTCCCTTCTTTTTTTGTTCGGACATGTAAATCCCCCCATCATAAATTCTATTTTAGCATATTTTCAAAAATCATTTGTCAATAATTCGAAAATGCTATAGAATGTTTGCGAGGATGATTACTATGAAAATAACAAGCAAAGATATTATATTGGATACAGACGAAAGAATTCGTATGCAAAGTGAACCTGTTCAATTGCCTTTATCAAATGAGGACAGAGAACTTTTACAGGCCATGTTAGATTATGTGCGTAATTCACAAGATGATGAAATTGCCGAAGCCGAAGGTTTACAGCCAGCCGTTGGTATTGCAGCTGTACAAGTTGGTGTTTTAAAACAAATGATTGCGGTTGTGATTCCTTATGAAGATGGTGTAGATGAAGTTGCATTAGTCAATCCTAAAATCATTTCCGAATCCGTACAAAACGCATATTTAGATAATGGAGAAGGTTGTTTATCCGTAAAAGGCGAACATCCAGGACATGTTTTCCGTCATGCAAGAATTAAAGTTCGTGGTTATGATTTGATTCAAGATAAAAATGTAACAATTTCAGCGGAAGGATATTTCGCAATTTGCCTTCAACACGAAATCGATCACTTATCAGGTACTCTTTTCTACGATCATATTGATGCCAATAATCCATGGAAAAGTGATGATGAGGCAGAAGTCATTTAAGCTTCTGCTTTTTTAAATCGCGTAGCTTTGCTATAATAACAATAGAGTCATTAAATTATAGAAAGAGGTCGAATATGCCAAAAACACAAGAACAAGCGTTTGGGCATGCATCGAACAAAAAACCATATCATGCAAAAAATCACGTTGAAAAAGGTGATACTTTGATTTACGCCCTAGGGGGATTAGGCGAAGTCGGTAAAAATATGTATTGCTACGAACACGAAAATGAAATCTGTATCGTAGATTGTGGCGTTTTGTTTCCAGGTGATGAACTATTAGGAGTTGACTATGTAATTCCTGATTATCATCATTTGATTCGCATGAACAAAAAAAGAAAGTTTTTAGTAATTACCCATGGTCACGAGGATCATATTGGAGGAATTCCATTCTTACTAAAACAAGTCCAAATTGATGCTATCTATGCACCTCGTTTTGCGAAGGCTTTGATTCTTAAAAAGTTAAGTGAACATAAAGGACTAGAAAAAACAAAAATTATAGAAATTGATGAAAACTCAAGTATCTCAACAAAATACTTTAAAGTTGGTTTCTTCAATACCATCCACTCTATCCCCGATTCTTTAGGTGTACATATCACATGTCCTAATGGATCTATTGTCCACACAGGTGACTTCAAATTTGACTTAACTCCTGTTGGAACAAATGCAGACTACCAGAAAATGGCATTTATCGGTGTCACAAAACCAGACTTATTGATGTCAGATTCTACAAACTCTGGAGTTGAAGACTTCTCTATTTCAGAAAGAAAAGTTGCCAATGAAATCCAGGACATTATGCGTAAGACAAAACAACGTTTAATTGTTGCGACATTCGCATCTAACGTACATCGTGTTGCCCAAATCATTGAAGCTGCTACTAAATTTGGTAGAAAAGTAATCGTATTTGGTCGAAGTATGGAAAATGTTGTCGATATCGGACGAAAGATGGGAACAATCAAAGTTAAAAATTCAGATTTCTTAAGTCCTGAAGAATTAGCTTATACACCAGATGATAAAGTTTGTATTATTTGTACAGGAAGTCAGGGTGAACCTTTGGCTGCCCTATCAAGGATTGCGAATGGTACACACCGCTTTATTCACTTAAAACCTGGAGATACAATCGTATTCTCAAGCAACCCAATTCCAGGAAACCAATCCAGTGTCAATCGCGTTATTGATAACTTATTTAGATCGGGTGCTACAGTATTGACAAAATCCATCTTAAATAACTTGCATACAACGGGACATGCTTCTAAAGAAGAACAAAAACTAATGTTACAGTTAGTTCGTCCAACCTATTTTATGCCAATTCATGGTGAATATAAGATGTTGATGCAACACCGTCAAACCGCAATGGAAACAGGTATTCCTAAAGAGAATATCTTTGTATGCGCAAATGGAGATATTTTAATTTTAAGAGATCACAAAGTGCTACAAAGTGACTGGCGATACCAAGGTGACGATATTTATGTCGATGGAAATGATATTTCCGGATTATCCACTGCTGTTTTAAAAGATCGTCGAATCTTAGCCGATAATGGATTAGTTGCCGTTATCTTAGCTATCGATTCAAAAGAAAACAAAATCTTAATGCGACCCGTCATCGTATCACGTGGATTTGTCTTTATTAAAGATTCACAGGGATTGATCAAAGAAGCTGAATATATTGTGAATAATTCTCTTCAGGAAAAGATGAAAGAAAAAACCACTTTCTCTGAAATCAAAAACTGTGTACGCTCTACATTAGAACCATTCTTATACAAGAAGACACATCGAAACCCGATTGTAATTCCAGTTATCTTGAATTCAAAACAAACAATGGAAGAACTTCAAAAGAATCGTAAGAACAATTTCCATGCAAGAAAACCAAAAGCAACAAAGGCATCCTAGTGATGTCTTTTCTATTTTATGATAAAATAGTTTCATGACAAAGTTACAGAAACAAATGTTTATCATCATTGCCATATTATTTGCGATCGTATTAAGTATGCTAGGATCTTTGAAAATCGCAAAAAATGTTGAACCCGAACAATTGAGTGTACAATATAAAACATTGAAAGATGAAAAGATTCCATCCTCAATGAATGATGTATCCATTGTTTATTTTACGGATGTGCAATACGGTAAATTTGAAAATAAAAAAAGAGCCGATAAACTCTTTAATAAAATTGAACATTTAGATCCAGACATTCTGATTTTTGGTGGCGATCTATTTGATGAAACCTGTCAGATGACTCAAGAAGACATAGATTATATCACCAATAAATTATCTAAGATGCATGCTCCACTAGGTAAGTTTTGTGTCTTAGGCGAAAAGGATGATGCAAACAACGACGTAGTTCGTTCCATTTTAAATCAGGCACAATTTGAAATATTAGAAAATGAAACAATTCTTCTTACAAACAAAAAAGAGGAAGGCATTACATTAAGTGCATTATCAAATACGCCTGATCCAAGTAAAATTTCAACGTCAGACAAACAATACAATCTGCTCATTACTCACATGCCAGATACACTGACTAATGAAGAATTATCCACAAAATCAATATCCCTTGCATTATGTGGACACTCTCATGGCAATCAAATCACATTCCCTATTTTTGGTGGATATAAATCGATAGATGGGGCAAAATCATTGAATCGTTCCCACGCAAAACGTCTTGCCTTTCCATACATCATTTCATCCGGCGTAGGATGCACACACGTAAATCTTCGTTTTATGGCAAAACCAGAAATCTATTATTTCATGCTACAAAGTAAATAAGAGACTTTTTAAATCAGCCTCTTATTCTTTTTTCTTTAGACATTGAATTAGAAGTTCATTGTTCTTTTTGATTTCATCTTTAATAGAAGCTAGTTCTAACAAGATGAATACTAAGATTATTATAATAAAGATAGTTAGAAACATACATGTCACCCTCTTTTCTATTCGAATATCTCTACTTAAATTTTATCATAATAATAATACGGATTTTTATCTTCTTTTCTCTATTAATAATACGTATGGACAATGATCCACCAATAAGTTTTGTATTTTCTGTACCTGAATCGATGTTTGTGTTTTTAAAAACTCTTCCATACATTTAGCTTCTTCCTGTCCCGATTCATGTGGATACATCACAAGTGCCATTCTTCCTTTTACTTTTAAAAGTTTTAGAGCTTGTCTAACTGCACTTACACTTGAAGAAGATTGGGTTGTGATGTCATGATCACCTTGAGGAAAATACCCAAAATTAAAGATTATCGCATCCACTTCTTCATGAATATATTCTTCCATATGTTCATGTCCAACATTATAGAAACAAGTTCTTTGATCATCCAATCGTTCTTTTGTACTTTCAAAAACATCCCTTTGAATTTCAAAGCCATATACTTTATGCACATTTTGCGACAAAAAGAAATCTGTATCTTTTCCCTGTCCTAATGTCGCATCCACACATATTGCTTGTTTATGAAGAACTGGCTTTAAAAATTCATGGGATACATCAACCATGGATTTCATCGTAGTTTTAATGCCTCTTTATATAACATATAATCTTCGGTTTTATCACACACAAAACATACATGAATAGCCCTTGTCTCAGGAAACTTATTCATTAATCGTTTTACGGTTTGAATCGCAATTACACAAGCCTCATGATTTGGATATGCATTGATACCTGTAGAAATACATGGAAAGGCAATATTGATCGATTCCATATCATTTTTTCGCATATAATCATACGCCAATGCCATACTATTCCAATAACATGCAGCCAAGTATTCATCTTCATTATGAACGCCATCTATATAACGAGGTCCACACGTATGAATAACTGCTTTACATGGCAAATTAAAAGATTCTGTCATCTTAGCTTTTCCGACTTCTAAACCATTTAAAGCCTGACAAGCCTTCATCATTTCACTTCCAGCCTGATGAAATATTTGTGCGCTCACTCCTTGCATTGGTAAAACTTGTTGATTGGTTGGATCCACAATCAAATCAAAATCCAATAATGATATATTTCCTTTTAATGTACTAATCATTTGTCTTCTCCCATCTTAGTCATTCGACTTGATAATTTTTGTGCAGAAATAGAGACCGTATGGAATTGTGTTGCCAAAGTTTCCAACGTTTTTTCTGCCTTTATACTTCTTTCCACAAGACGATTCGCATCTTCTTGAAGCAATAATATATTTCTTTCAATTTCTTCCATATGACTTGTTCTATAAAAATCTTTAGTACTTGATAATAAAGTCATCACTTCCGCTACAAGTGTCGTTGGAGATACCAACATAACATGTTTTTGAAGGGCATATGTAAATAAATCATCACATTTAGCACAAACAAATTGATAAATTGCTTCACTAGGCACAAACAATAAAGCATAAGGCATAGTATCCATATTAATATATTTATTTGCCACATCATCAATATGTTTTTTCATATTCATCTTAAAAGGTCTTAGATATGTATCCATATCTTCCTGAAGATTCATATAATTTTCCATAGGAAACTTTGAATCAATACACAACACTTTATTCGTGTCTGGTAAATGAAAGGCACAATCCGCAATCTTTCCATTTGGCAAAGTATACTGCATCGAATAGATAGATGGATTTTGACCACAATATACACTTAGAAGCATATCCAATTGATATTCTCCCCAGTTTCCTCTAAGTTTTGTATTTGTCATGACCATATTCATACGATATAAATACTCTTCCATTTGATTCAAGCTCACTTTTGATGTAGCCTGATTCTTTTGAACATCCTGTACTTGTTTTAAAAGATATTCAAAATTCTTTTGTAGAATCAAAGAATCTGCACTCGAAGTTTCTACCTCCTTCGACTTATTTTGCATCAACAAAACAATCAAGCATACAATCACAACGCATAATAATATTAAGATAATGATTTCCATTACAGCCTCCATACGAAAAGAAAAGAGACAAAAAATATTTGTCCCCTATTTGTACGTTTATTATAGTTCAACTCGAAATGAATTACTACATCTTTTGAAATTCTTTCATGTATTCCACAAGAAAATCTGCCGTAGCCTCCACCATTTCTTTGCCCCATTCATACGTTGCATATTTAGGATGATCCTTGCCAAACCAACCATTATCACTACTTAAACGATTGCTTCTAGGAACTGGAATATCCACGCCTTTAAAGTTTACGGTTTGTGCATTGGAAGCTGTTAATTGAGGTGTAAACTGATTTAAATTTGAATCTTCAATCTTATCCTTTTGAACTAAACTTTCATCCACATACAACATAGCTGCCGTTTCCTGACCTGCGCCATGGCCTCCGGCCCATTCTGGATTGATTTTTCCAGCAATAGTCCACCAGTCAAAAATTGTACCCACAGCTCCCTTCTTATATAAATGACGACATACTTTACTTAATGCATGTGTGTTTCCTCCATGTCCATTTAAGAACACAAAATGTCGAGCACCACAATCATATAGTCGATCACTGATTCTTTTCATAACCATTTCTAATAAATCACTACCAATTGAAATTGTACCCGTGTATTCTGTATGAAAATCGGCATCCCCATAAGGTAAGGTTGGGCAAATCAATACATCACTTTGTTTTTCAATTAGTTCTAAAATCTTATTAGGAATCATAGTATCTGTTCCTAATGGATTGTGGATTCCATGATTTTCGGTACTTCCCGTTGTAAGTATCACCATATCATGATCCTTAAAATATTCTTCGCAATCTTTCCAACTCATTCTTTCAAGTCGCATAACTTCACTTCCTATCTTTATATATGTATAATACTCCTATCGGAAGGAAAATTTCTATGGATATTAAAATTTTATTGTTTATACAAGAAAACATTCGTCACTACATACTCACACCTTTCTTCACCTTGATCACAAACGAATACTTTTTATATATTCTTCTAGGAATCGTATTGATTTATATGTTCAAGAAAAATGAAGATACTAGAAGACTCGCAAAAGAAACAATTATTGCCTTTTTGATTTGTACCGTATTATTCATTATATTAAAACTCATATTTCAAAGACCTAGACCCTTTGATGCGTTTAATGAACTTATTCCATTAGTGGATAAACCTAGTGATTATTCATTTCCATCTGGGCACACCGCATCTGCCTTTATTTGTGCCTTTATGGTGTATGATGGTCTTCCTAAGAAGTATAGTATTCTAGTTTTCATACTCGCAATCCTTGTTGCGTTTTCTAGACTCTATGTAGGCGTTCATTATCCAACGGATATTCTTGCAGGCATTGTGCTTGCGTACATTGTTTATAAATTCATGAAAAAGACTATGTCAACTCAATGACATAGTTTTTTTATGGGCGTATAATAAAAACAGATATAAACTGAGTTAACATTACGCAAAAAAAAGGAGGATTATTGTATGTTACACGAAGTATCTTTTACATCTTATAATGAACGCGATCAAGTGCAAGCTTGGATTTATGTTCCTGCATGTAAGCCGAATGGAATCGTTCAATTAATTCATGGATTTGGCGAACACTCAAGACGCTATATCCATATGATTTCGGCTTTTCTAGATGCTGGTTATATTGTAGCCGCTGATGATCATGTAGGTCATGGAAAAACCGCAATGGTGAATAATGTCTGGGGTGACTGGGGAGATAAAGGATGTCACACCATGATGGAAGATGAGCACACATTAAAGAAAATTGTATGTGACAAGTATCCAAATTTACCTTACTTCTTATTTGGTCACAGTATGGGTTCATTTATCACAAGAGATTTTATCGCAAAATACGGAAATGAATTAAATGGTGCAACAATTTGTGGTACAACAGGCATTTTCCGTGGTGCTAAAGAAGTTAAAGAAAAATTGAAAGAAATCATTGATGCAGGCCACGGTGAAGAGTCTGATCCAAATATTGTAGGCTCACTTATGGGTTGGATGTGCGAACGTTGTGGTGAAGTTCAAATTGGAAATGAATGGATTTGCCATGATCCATATGTACAAAAGGACCATGCGCAAGATCCATTTGATGCCTTCACAAGACCTACTAGCAATCGTTCTATTTATGATTTTATCCAAATGATGCTTACAATTGAAGGAACTCAATGGGCCAAAAAAGTACCTAAAAAATTACCTATTTACAATATTGCTGGTGATCAAGATCCAGTTGGCGAATATGGTCTAGGAGTATGTCAAGTCAGTAACTGGCTTGTAGAAACTGGACATCATGTCACAACTAAATTATATTCTGGCTATCGTCATGAAATTCATAATTATGCAGAAATCAAAAATGAAGTGGAAGCCGGAATCATTGAATTTATGAATTCAAATTTATAAGGGTGTAATTCAATTTACACCTTTTTCATTAAAGGAACTAACCATGTTTAAGACAATGCGAAGATTCAAACAAAAATTATCTAAAGAAAAATGTATAGAGATACTTGCCAATGAACCTCATGGCGTATTATCTTTAATCAGTGATACGGGATACCCCTATGGTTTTCCTATCACACATTGGTACGATGAAGAAAACAGACACATCTATTTTCATGGAGCAAAAGAAGGACATAAAATGGATTGTTTAAAACAATGTGATAAGGCAAGCTTTTGTGTCATGGATAAAGGTTTTAAAAAAGATGGTGAATGGGCCGTTCATTATCAGAGTGTAATTGTGTTTGGAAAAATCAAAATGGTAAATGATCCAGATAAAGTCAAAGAAATATGTACGCAACTCTGCCTAAAATTTACCAATGATCAAAATTATATTGATCATGAATTAAAATATTCCAGACCTAGTGTACAATGTTTTGAACTCATCCCTGATTATATATCTGGAAAAATCATTAAGGAATCTTAATTGAGTTTAGCATGCAGTAATGTTACTATTAATATAAAGTTGAGGAATTATTATGGCAACACCAGCAACATTAGAACAATGGAAAGAACTCTATGATTTAGCTATTGAAATCACAAAATTAAAGCCTTGGAACTCATATTGGGACATGGATTTAATTGCGGTAGAAACAAAGAAAAATGAAGAACCAAACTTCGTATCCATTATGGGTAAAAGTGGAACATGCACAGGTATCAGTGTTTATCGAGGCATGGAAGGTTATAGTGATTTTTGTCAAATCTGCAATGACGACTATAATGTACCTGCAACGTTTGTGATGTCCGATCAAAACTGCATTACTTGTTATTGGGGAAATCGTGATGAAATCGATGATGAAATGTATTCAATTATCAAACAATTAGGTCTTCGTTTTCGTGGCAATGGAAACTGGATTTATTTTAAAACTTTTGAAAAGAAAAGTTTTCCAAGCCTTCCAAACTATGGTGAAATCAAAATGTTGATTGAAACCTATAAAGGATTGATTGAAACCTTAAAACATGAAGATTATCAAGAGTCCATCTTTGCAGGAGGAGATATTCTCTACACACAAAAAGATGAAGATGGAAATTGGTTCTCTTATACTGTACCTAGGCCTATGGAACCAGAACGTTATAATACGATTCTTGTCAATGATTCAAATCTAATTGATTATTTTAAAAATATAAAGGATGGAGATTTAGAACTTGCGATTGATATGGATTATATGATGGTTCCCACAAATGATGAAGGTTTTGAAAGGCCCATCAATCCATTAGCCTATATAGTATTTGATTTAAGAAATAACCAAATTTTACACTTTGATTTAATTCACCCAGATCAAGAAGATTATGAAGTCATTATGAATAATTTTTTGGGTGCCATCGAACATTTTGGTAAGCCTAAACATGTATATGCCAGAAATCCATATATTCTAAATTGGCTTGATTTTATTTGTGAGAAATTAGATATTCCTCTAGTTAAAGATAATTTGGAAGAAATCGATGATATTTTTAATATGTTAAAACATATGGATATGGAGTAATGAAATGAAAAAGGAACTACAAAAACAAATAGATTCCATGATGAATATGACAATGGAAGCCATCACAAACAACAAGAAATTAGAACCTGCATTAAATGAATTATTCAAATATGCACCACAAGACGAAAAATATCAATTCATCTTACTTCATGAAATCGCCAATCAATATCTACATGAATTATTAGATATTGATTCTGAATTCCACGATTATTCTTTTGAAGAAGGTATAAAGATTTGTATAGAAGAAAAAGCGGACTATTTAAAGGAAAGATTTCAAATTTGTACCATTCAATTTCAATTGGACGACATCACAAGAACCATCACATTCCCTAAACGACTTCCATTAGCGGATATGACATATTTTGTGATGTCTAGTTTAGACATTGTATGCAGCTACGATTTCATGATCAATTGTGAAGGCATTGATTATTCTACTGAAGAAATGCAGATTTGTTCCATTGCCGATTTATGTTTAGAAAAGAATGATATGTTCTTACTATCCTTCTTCGATTCTGAAACAGACGAATTTTACCCTGTAACTGGAAAACTCATCAATGAAGAGCTGAATAAAAAAGAAATTGAATTGGAACGCATTCAAGTTATTGAAACTCAAAATGAAGGACCTTGGGTAGAAGAAAACGAACGCCGTACTTTAGAAGAACAAAATGATCAATTAGTTTCTGGATTCTTCTTTAATAAGATGTTTTATGAAAGACCCGATCTATTTGAAGAATTAGAAAATGGTAAAGACATCGAAGAATTACTTTTCCAAATGATTGATGAAGAATTAAATGATGATGTATTTGATACAGACTTATTAAACTAAAAAGGATCGATTTTCGATCCTTTTCCTTTGGCTTGTAACGAATAAGAGAAAAGAGCAATTTTACAAGCCATGATATATTATTCTTCATATTTTAATGCATCTTTACCACGAGCTCCTGTTGAGATACGAACAACATCCGCAACATCGTAGACAAAGATTTTTCCATCCCCAATATTTCCAGTATACAATGCCTTTTTAGCTGCCTTAACAACATCTGCTACAGGCACTTCACTTACAACAACTTCAACCTTTAATTTAGGAAGCAATTCCATATTTACTTTAGCACCACGATAGTAGCTTGTTTGGCCCTTTTGCACACCATAACCAGATACTTTCGTAACCGTCATACCACCAATACCAATTTCATTCAATGCAGCCTTAATCTTATCAAATTTCTCAACCTTAGTAATAATAACAACCTTTGAAATAGAACCTTCACTATGAATGACTTTTGTAGGTACGGCATCATCCAATTCTACACTTGGAGTGTAGCTAGAATCTTGAATTGTTTCTAAATAATCACCAGGAACATCGGCTTCTAAAGCAAAACCTGCATATGCACTTTCCAATCCATGTTCCATTTTATCAAGGCCCACAATTTCTTCATGTGCACTTACACGTAATCCAACAGTCTTTTTAATAATGTAGAAAGTAATAAACATAGTTACAGCAGTCCATGCACCAATTGCCAATAAACCTAATAATTGAACGCCTAATAAATGGAATCCACCGCCATAGAATAATCCTTGTGCTTCAGGCATTGTATCTGTACCACAAGCAAATAATCCAACACAGATTGTTCCTAATAAACCATTTCCAAAGTGTACGGCAACAGCTCCTACTGGATCATCTACTTTTAATTTATAATCCAATAACCATACAATGAAACAAACCATACATCCAGATAAGATACCAATCACAAATGATCCAAATACGTTTACGGCATCACATCCTGCAGTAATCGCAACTAAACCTGCCAATGAACCATTTAAACACATCGCAACATCTGGTTTTCCATATTTAATCCAAGTGCACCAATTGTTAAACTGTGACCTGGAATTCCTCGTGGAGATCCATCTTTATCAAACTTACCAATTCTTGGGCCTAACATCCATGCACCAATTAAAGCAGTTAAACCACCAACATAGTGAATGGCAGCACTTCCGGCAAAATCATGGAAGCCTAGGCTACTTAGCCAACCGCTACCCCATACCCAGTGTGCTTCAATTGGATATACAATTAAACTAATCACAAAACTATAGATACAATAAGAGATAAATTTTGTTCTTTCTGCCATGGCCCCAGAAACAATGGTAGCAGCTGTAGCACAGAACACTAAGTTGAATGTAAAACTTGACCAGTTTGTTCCGGCAAAATCTGTCAATGGACTTTCTCCCCATCCAACAAGTCCCGCAAAATCTTGCCCCATCAATAGGCTATAACCAATAATCAAGAATGCGACAGTTCCTAAACAGAAATCCATTAAGTTTTTCATAATGATATTACCGGCATTCTTGGCTCTTGTAAATCCGGCTTCAACCATCGCAAATCCGGCCTGCATAAAGAATACAAATGCAGCTCCGATTAGGTACCATATTCCAAATACCTCTGTTAAAATCTTCTCCACAATATTCCCTCCCTTATACAAAAGAAAAAAGGCACTTACAGCTCATATATTTTATGAACTATAAGCACCTTTGCTTTATGTATGAACGTATTTTATTCCGCATGAAACAATTTGTCAACATTTTTCTGAAACTTTTTGAAAATTTCTTTCCATGTAATAATAACTAGGAACCAAGATTATAACAGCACCAATCCATGCCAACACTTCTACAGGATATAGGCCAGCTTTACCAAAATAGATAGGTAGAATCAAAGCTCCAGAGATTCGCATCAATAACTCAAATAAGCCAGATACCATAGGAATAAAGGCATTGGATAAGCCCTGTATCGTAGAACGATATGCATGCAACATATATAAAATTGGAAGGAAAACCGTTAAACATCGTAAAAAATTCAATCCATATGTCATTGCTTCATTAGCACCTTCACTTGTTTTTGATATAAAACAAGATAAGAAGAATGGTCCAAAAATCCAAAGTATGATAGAAATCAAGATGGAAGTTGCCAATGATAATAAAACAACTTTTTTCACACCACTCTTGATACGATCATAACGATGTGCTCCATAATTTTGTCCCGTATATGTAACCATGGCATAGCCATAAGAAACAGCTGAAATTTCAAGCACTCCATATAGCTTGTTCATAGCTGTAAATCCAGCAAGGAAATAAGTTCCATATCGATTTACGGCACTTGTTAATACCATACCACCAATCGAAATCAAGACATTTTGTAGTGCCATAGGAATTCCTAATCTAAATTGATTTTTATAGTATATTACATCCTTACAAATGGATGTTGGTATATATTCTTTTAATTTTAATACATGATATAAACAGAAACATCCAGCTAGAATTTGTGCAATAACTGTCGCTACACCAGCACCGATGATTCCCCACTCAAGTCCCATCACGAATAGTACATCTAAGCCTACGTTACAAATACTGGCAATAATCATGGCTTGTAGCGGTGTTTTCGAATTGCCAAAAGCACGCAAAATGCTTGCAAGCGCATTGTAAAACATAGTCGCAAACAAACCGATATAAATAACGTGTGTATACGCTAGAGCTCGATCCATAATATCAGCTGGTGTTTTTAATAAAATCAAAATATTTGGTAGAAGCGGATAAATCACGGCTAATAAAACCACTGTTGATACAATCGCATTCACAGCTAAAGTAGAAATACATTTTTGTACATTACTCTTATCATGAGTACCAAACGCATGAGCTATCGGAATTGAAAAACCTTGGGCAAGCCCAGTCACGACTGCAATTCCCATCCATGTTAGCCAATCCGAACATCCTATGGCTGCTAACGCCTTCACACCAAGGTGTCTAGAAACAATGATAGTATCACAAACTGTATATAGCTGCTGAAATATATTTCCAAGCATTAAAGGTAGGGAAAACAAAAAAATCAACTTTAATTCATTTCCCTTCGTCATATCTTTTACTTGCATAAAACCTCTCCCGTTAAACAAAAATAGTATATCATATTCAATAAATTTCTTAAAAAAGTTATTTTCAACTAACTCTTATAGAGTTATACTAATAACAGTTAGTTGTGTCTAACTGTTAAGGAGGTAAAATCATGAAATATGCATTCGCAAGTCGTACTGGTAATGTGGAAGAAATTATCAGTTCATTAGGTATTGATGCATTACGCATCAATGATGGATCTGAAAGCATCGATGAACCATACATCTTATTTACTTATACAGATGGCTATGGAGATGTACCTGCTGAAGTCGAAAACTTTTTGATGGCCAATGGCACATTGATTCAAGGTGTTGTCTGCTCCGGAGATACAAATTATGGTGACGCATATTGCCAGGCAGCTGATAAAATCAGTGAAGATTATGGTTGTGAAATTCTATATAAAGTAGAAAATTCTGGTACACCTGAAGATATCGAAAACATCAAAAAAGCGATTGGAGCTTAATTATGCCGAAACAGCGTTTTGAATCATTATTGGCCAATTATTGTGCACCTGCACTGAAGCAATATAAATATGCCAATATGTTCCACCTTCCAAAAGACGATGATAGTATTCGTTCATTTATCAAACAATACAATCAACAATTCAATTCAAAAGGGATCTTCTTTATCCTCATAGAACAAGAAACTCAATACACCATTTATGTATACAATTCCAAACTTAAAGACTATATTTCCTCAAATGCAGTTCAAAATTTTCTAAAATCCTATCAATATCCAAATACTTTTGAACTGTGTATACAAGAACTCAAAAAAAGACTTAACACAAAAAACTTTCCTCATGAAATAGGTGTATTTCTTGGTTATCCCTTAGATGATGTAATTGGATTTATTGAACACAAGCCCTATTACTTAGTCGGCGATTGGAAGGTCTATCAAAACGTGAATGAGGCTAAAAAGCAATTTGATTTATTTAAACAAACAAAAGAAAAAATGTTGAATCAAATCCATAATGGATATGAATTATGTGAAATTCTTTAACAAATATTTATTTTTTCTTCTTTCATCGACCATTTATCGTTTTTTGGTCTATGAATATGTTTAAAAATCATTTAGAATGTATATGGTTGAACAAATCCATTTCACATTTTAGTTCAACCAAAAAAGAGGTATCGCAAAGATATCTCTTTTTTCTATTCACTTAATACATAAGCCAATGTTAGACATGCACAATCCTCAATAGCTTGAACACTCGTTCTTTCATAGCCATGCGAATTCATACAACCAACCCAAATACAGCAAGCATAATATTGTTTCCAGCACGAATCGCCGCTGTAGCATCTGAGCCAAAATGATAATATGTATCTACTCAATAATTAATATTATTCGCTTTTGCCAATCGGTGTAATGATCAATTCCTCTAAATTCTTTAACATTTCTTCGGTTTTCACCGTAATCTTCACTTCCTTTTCTTGACACCTATTATACAATATTATTATGAAAATAATTATCTCACCCGCTAAGAAAATGAAAATGATCGATGATATCAACATAGAGTGTACAACACCCCTATTCTTATCCAAGACAACTGAACTTTTAAATCATATTCAAAGTTTAGAGTATTCAGAATTAAAATCTTATTTAAAATGTTCAGACACAATTGCCCAGACTACATATGATCAATTCCAAAATATGAGTCTAAATAAAAATACAACACCAGCCATACTAAGCTATTCTGGCATACAATATCAATATATGGCACCCCATGTATTTACAGATGATCAAATCAAATATATTCAAGAACATCTTTACATTATTTCTGGATTTTATGGTCTTTTAAAACCACTGGATGCGATCACACCCTATCGTTTAGAAATGCAGACAAAATGCCCATTCTCTTTGTATGACTTTTGGAAAGACGATCTTTCTAATCAAATAGATGAACCCATTTTAAATCTGGCAAGTGAAGAATATGCCAAAACCATTCGAAAATATAAACCATTGATTGATGTTCGTTTTGTCGAAGAAAACGGAAAAGAAAAAGGTGTTTATGCCAAGATGGCAAGAGGAGCCATGGTTCGCTATCTTGCCGAAAATCAGATTGAAAACATCAAAGATATTACTCAATTTTCAGATTTAGGATACACTTTTGATGCGAGTCAAAGTACTGAAAAAAATTATATTTTCAAAAAAAAGCTATCATCATGATAGCTTTTCTAATAGTTCTACAACCATTTGGGTTTGTTCCTTATACATTGTATAAGCTTCTTCATCCTTATTTAGAATGATATCCATAAAGTCCTGACACTCATACAACATGTGATTTGGTTGTTCAATACTGATTTTTTCTTTTGTGTCCGCTGCCTTTTTGCCAATCTGATCTTTTTTCGGCATATCAAAATAAACATCTTTACATACACCACTGCTCGCACCAGAGACAATAATCGTTCCTTGATCCCCTTGTACATATACTGCATAAGGACTTGAACAATCTTTAGCACCAGTACAAGTTGCGATAAAATCGGGATACTGCATAATAATAATTCCACTTGTATCGATGCCGTTGTATCCAACATTTTTAAAATAATGAACCTCATTCGGCTTACCAAACATTCCCGTCACAAAATGTAAATTATATACATTGATATCCATTAAAGCTCCACCATTGAAGGCTGGATCAAAGGCATTTGTTTGAACATGATCTTTATACTTTTGATACTTCGATGAATATTGTGAGAAATTACACTGAACCATCTTGATATCTCCGCAATTCGACAAATTTTCTTTAATAATTTTATAATTTGGCAAATGCACATTTGTGATGGCTTCAAAAATATAGACACCCTTTTTTTCAGCTATTTCAAATAGTTCATTACACTCTTTTAAAGTTGGCGTAAATGGTTTTTCATTAATAACATGCTTCTTATGTTCCAACGCCATTTTTGATTGTGAATAATGTAAAGAGTTTGGACTTGCCACATAAACAATATCCACATTTTCATCATTCAACATTTCTTCCATATCCGTGTAATACTTTTGAATCCCATGTTTTTCGGCAAATTCTTTAGCACGCTTCTTTGTTCTAGAATATACACAATATAAATTGTATCGACCATCTAAACGCATAGCTTCAATCATGCGCTCTACTATAACACCAGAGCCAATCGTTGCGACATTCATCATGCTTTTTCTCCTTTATTTTTTACCCAGTTATTTTCTTTTTTCTTCTTTTGTTTTTTTGTTTTACGATAAATGATAAAGCGAACTCCATCCTCGCTGTTTTCACCTTTCACAATATAGTGGTTGGCCTTACAAACCTTAGAAACAATGGATAATCCGAGTCCGAAACGTCCACCTTCGCCTTTTTCATAAGGTCTAAATAAAGATTGAATGCGATCTTCAGGCATCTTTGGACCATCATTACTAATACACAACCAGTCTTCTCTTACTTCAATCTTAATGTAAGATTTCGCATAACGGAATGCATTTTCCATAATGTTTTCAATGGCTACACGCCACGCTTCAATCAAACCATCAAAGAAGACTTCTTCTACATCTGTAATCACTTGAATTTCAGGGCGAATCACGGCTGCATTTAAAACAACCTGTTCCACAACATCCTTCATATTTGTGACTACACCCTCAGCATCACTTGCCACCAAGTATTCCACACGATTCATATATAATAAAGAATGTACTTTATTTTCTAATCTTTGTGCATTATCTAAGATGACATCAACACTGCTTTCCAAAGTTCCATAAGGATAGATGCCATCTTTAATAGATTCAGCGTACGATTTAATTGTCGCAATCGGCGTTTTTAAATCATGCGAAATATTATGAATCATATCTTCTTTGGCTTTATCCTGCTTTTTCAATTCATCATTCATCTTCACAATCGCAGTCGCCATTTCACCAATTTCATCATCACGATTTAAATGAAGTTCTACTTCTTTTCCATCTTTAATTTGTTCAATATAATTTCGAATTAAATTCAAAGGATGAATAATAGAGAATACCCACATTAAAATAATCAGGAATACAATCATAAACGCAATCACAATAACGTATACAGTAGAATCAATCAATGAATCTCTAAATTGTGTCGCGTACGTATCATCCATAAAACTTGCCAAAATTATACCGTCATGACAATAGATCAAACGATAATAATACTTCGAATTTGCGACTGTAATCGTTCCCTGTAGTGCTTCTTCATTTTCAGAATTCATTTGTTTGGATTGATCTAATAAATATTCATATACTTTATGATTCACTGGTTTTCTTTTGGAACTCTGATTTGAGATCACATTCATTTTACCATCTTGAATAATACAGTTTGTTTGAACACTGTCACTCGCTAAGAAAGCATAAATTTCATCTATACTATCGGTTTGTTTCGAATCCACTAATCCAACGATCGGTGTTTGTCGATTTAAGATCAGTTCATACATTTGTTTAGTTATGGTTCGATCAATATTATCACTGACAAACACAAAGAAAAACATGATAAAAAACATCAAAACCGTCAAAATAATTGTTAAAATTTGTCGCGTTAATGACATTTTTTGAAAATAAAAGGAAGGTCCCTTCATAAAATATCACCTCATCATAAACATTTTACCATAAGAAAAAGAAAAGGGGATACATTTGTATCACCCTAAACGATATCCATATCCATAGATTGTATGAATGTTTAAATTTGGAAGTTTTTTACGCAAACGACGCAAAGTATCATCTACGACACGATCACTACCAAAGTAGTTTTCATCCCAAACATTTTCAAGAATTTTATCACGTGAGAAGGCAATTCCTTTGTTTTTGATAAACATCATCAACAAGTCAAATTCCTTTGTCGTTAATTCAATTTCTACATTGTCCGCATAGATTTTTCGTTGTTCTTCATCCAATTCATATCCATCAATGCTAATGCGATTATTATCATCACGATAAGCACGCTTAATGATATTGTTGACTCTTAATACTAATTCTTTTGGTGAAAATGGTTTTGTGATATAGTCATCGCAACCTTTCTCTAATCCAATAATACGGTCAAATTCTTTATCACGCGCAGACATAAAAATAACCGGCGTTTCTGGTCCTTGAAGGCGAATTTCTTCAATCAAGTCAAAACCAGATTTGTCATCCAACATAATATCTAAGATCCACAAATGCACATCATCATCCGCAACATGTGCACTTGCCTCTTCGTATGTATAGTAAGAATGAACCTCATATCCTTCTTTTCGTAAGTATTGGGCAACTAGATTATTGATATCCTTCTCGTCTTCAACAATACTAATGACTCTTTTCATTGGGCCACCCTCTTTCTAAAAATTATTTTCTTCTAAGAAATCTGTAACACGCTTAACATATTGAGCACATAACTCATCTGTTTTCGCTTCCACCATGACACGAATCAATGGCTCTGTTCCACTTGGACGAACTAGGATTCGTCCTTCATTTCCTAAATCATTCGCAACTGCATCTACAACTTCTTGTAGTTCTTTACTTTCTAGACATGCATTCTTATCTTTAACAGTCACATTCTTTAATAACTGTGGATAAATAAACAATCCTTCACTTAATTCCTTCAATGATTTTCCTGTAGCTTTCATGATTTCTAGAATCTTTAAAGCCGTCATTAAACCATCACCCGTTACTTCATGTTCTAAGAAAATGATGTGTCCACTTTGTTCTCCACCAACCCAGTAGTCATTCTTCTGCATTTCTTCAAATACATACTTATCTCCTACTGCCGTTTGAATATAATCAATCTTATTGGCATCTAAAGCCTTATATAAACCTAGGTTTGCCATAACCGTTGTGACAACCATATTCTTGTTTAAATGATTGATTGATTTCATGTAGCGAGAACAAATATATAAGATGTAGTCTCCATCGCAAAGCTTTCCATCTGAATCCACCATGATCAAACGATCGGCATCGCCATCAAATGCCAAACCAATATCATAGTCCCCTTCACGCATCATTCTTTGTAGTCCTTCAGGATGTGTAGATCCACACTTATTGTTGATGTTGATTCCATTTGGCGAATTGCTGATGGCATCGACTGTAGCACCTAAAGAATCCAATGTTTCAACCGCAGTACTTGTCGCAGATCCATTTGCCAAGTCACAAAGAATCTTCATGCCAGATAAGTCTACAGGAACACATTCTTTTAACCAGCTCATATAGATTTCTAGTCCATCTTCCCATTCAAAATATTCTCCAATGTGATCTCCAGTCACTAGATCTAAATCGGTTAAACCATCCATATATTTTTCAACTTCAAGAAGAAGTTCTTCTTCCATCTTCTCTCCATTGTGGTTAAAACACTTGATTCCATTATCGTAATATGGATTGTGACTTGCACTTACCATGATTCCACAATCAAAACGTTCTTTACGAACCAAATAAGAAATAGCCGGAGTTGGACATACACCTAATAAATAGACTTGAGCGCCCATGCTTGTAGCACCCGCCGCAAGACCTAATTCAAACATGTCTCCACTAAGTCTTGTGTCTTTACCAATCAAGATTTTCGCATGTTTTTCTTTTCCATAATACCAGCCTAAATATTGTCCAATCTTAATAGACATATCTAAAGTTAAACCTTCATTCGCTCTTCCACGAACTCCATCTGTTCCAAAATACTTACCCATTACTCTGAATCCTCCTTGTCTAATGATGTATTTTTAGCTAATTTCACACTTGCATGTACTGTCTCTGGTGATAGTGTAACATTTACTCGATTACCCTTCGCATCATAAGCCGCCAACGCTGCATTAGCCTCAAAATCTTGAATTTGACCTGTACAGTCAATCAACGCCTTCACAATTCGAATTGAATTCAATTGATTCTGGCTTGCCGTAATCTTAACTGTCATCACATCTAATGTAGGTGTTTCAAAATCAGTTACCTTTTGATTTGATCCCACTAACAATTCTGGTTGGATTGTGAATGATTTTGTAACTTTTTTAGAAAGTGTAACATCAATTGTAGCAGGATCTACAACAGCTTCAATTTTTTCTGGCAAATTCTTTACCTTTAAATTGATGATATTTTCACCTTCCGAATATTTTTTCAAGTCAGCTACGACTTGCACACTACCCTTTGAACGGAATACCTGAATACTTGTCGCATCTCCAGTTAATGAAACATCTACTGTACTTGGCACACCAGCCACATCATATTTATCTGTATCTGCTAGTACTTCAACAGCTACATTTCTTAGATCCACAGTTGTTCTTGTATCGTTGAACAATTTTAAACTAATATCTTCATAGTTGATCACAACACAAATCATGATGGATAAAACCAAAGAAATAATTACAGATCCTTTTTTATCAAATAATACACGGTCTACGAGTTTACTAACTTTTTGAAATATCAAAGTCAGTAAACCACGCAACTCATTAAACCATACAGAAGGGCTCTTCTTATTTGGAGATTCCATGTTGACTGCCCTCCTTTTTCTGTTCATATAAATTCACAATTTCAATTGCCTTCACACGCTCATCCTTATTTGCGTCCTCAGTCTGCTTTTTAGCACGTTTGCCCATGGACTTGGCCTGAGACAACATAGGAACAAGAATTGAAGACGGATTTTGACTTGATTCTGTCACTAACATATTTGTTAGATAACGCTGTAAACCTTCTGGTGGATATTGCGTTAACTGGCCATTGACCGCAACTGAAATATTTCCTGTTTCTTCACTCACAATAATTGTGATTGAGTCTGTAATTTCACTAATACCGACAGCCGCTCTATGTCTTGCTCCATACTTACTAGGAAGATCCTTTGTGGTTGGAGGAAAATAAGCTGCTGCACACGCTATTTTATTCCCCTGAATAATAACGGCACCATCATGCATTGGTGTTCCATACTGAAATATTGTTCCTAATAATTCAGTTGAAACTTCCGAATCCATCACAATTCCTGTACGAATAAAATCGGACAAGCTCTGTGTTCTTTCGATAGAAATCAAGGCTCCTGTCTTTGATTTTGACATTTCTGTACATGCCTCTACCAATTCATTGATCATCTGTTGAATTTGTGAAACGGAGACATCCGTTGTTAAGATAGCTGTTGTTTTACCAACTTTCTCCAACATACCACGAATTTCAGGTTGGAAAACAACCAAAATAACGACAACTCCCCAATTCAAGAACATTTCAATCAAATAATTTAAAGCATTTAAGCCTAGCCATACAGCTAAAGCCTTGATTAAAACGATAATCAATACACCCTTCACAAGTTGGATCGTACGTGAATTATTACGCACAATTCTTAGTCCAGAATATATCAATCCCCATACTACTAAAATATCCAATAATAATCGAATTAGGAATGTAATATCAGATAAGCTGAAACTCATCTAAAATACCCCCTTATTTTATTTATAAATTTTTTGAAATTAAATCACTTACTGAATCATACTCAACTTGAGCATGTGCTTTTACATCTTCATCTGCACACGACATAACTGAACCATGCACACCAAATTCAATCAATGGAATATCATTATGTCCATCACCAATTGTATATACATCTTCTTCTTTGATATTCGCATATTCAATCAAGAAATCTATACCTGTCGCTTTAGAAATCCCCTTTGGTACAATATCAACAACGAAATTATTTGGATAAGCAACAACTTGTTCATAATACAAATCATTGATTTTACTTGCCACTTCTAAAGCTGAATCTGTATCTTCCATTGATAATACGATCTGCGCAAAATGTGTCATATCCAACAATTCGGCTTCCGTAACATCTGGTTTTAAATTTGGATAACGATGATCCACTGCATCTGGCTGCAATACAATACGATGACGGTGAATTCCATCATTTACAACATAACTAATCACAGTGTCTAATTTTTTAACATTATGTAAAATGTCTACACAAACATCAAAATTCAAATAATTCGACAACAAGACATCTCCATTTTCACCAAAAACCATACCACCATTATTTGTGATCAAATAATCACATGGTAAATTAAATAATTTGATTTGCGCATCAATCGATTCTTTAGAACGACCCGTCACAATCACGAATTTGTTCCCCTTATTTTTCCATTCTTCAATCGATTTTAAATCTTCTGGCATTACATCCTGTGCATAACGTAATGTACCATCATAATCTGTAGCTAAAAGCTTCATGTATAATTCCTCAACTTTTCTATTTACTATGATTTTATCACATAATTTTAATAACAAGCAATATTACTATCCGTCCTTGATTCACATCCTGCAACATAGACACCATTTTCTAATCGAATAATGACTTGTCCACGCCCAAACATTGCTAATTCAGGCTCTATTTCAATTTCATGACCACGTTTCTTTAATTCAGTAATTATATTCTCATCAAAGCCTGGCTCAACAATAAATTTCATATTCTCTATCCACTGAAATCGTTTGGCATCTAAAGCCATCTGTGGATTTAAATGAAAATCAATCATGTTTGTGACAACTTGCATATGTCCCTGTGGCTGCATATAACCGCCCATTACACCAAAAGGCCCAACTGGTTTATCATCTTTTGTCAAAAAGCCAGGAATAATTGTATGATACGTCTTTTTATGAGGCATCAAGTAATTCACATGAGATGGATCTAAACTAAAATCATATCCACGATTTTGTAAGGAAACTCCATCTACGACAATGCCACTACCAAATCCCATATAGTTTGATTGAATATATGAAACCATATTGCCATCTTTATCTGCTGTGCACAAATAGACTGTACCGGAGCCATGCGGCTTATCTACCCTTGGTGGCAAAGCCAAATGACCAATTTGACTCGCTCTTTGTTTACCATAATCAACACTTATCAAATCATCCACTGGCATATTCATACATTTAGGATCTGTAACATATTCTTTGGCATCCGCAAAAGCCATTTTTAAAGCTTCCATCTGCGTATGAATACAATCCACATCTCTATCTTTAAATTGAAAATTATTTAAAACATTCAAAGCCATTAAAGCCACAATGCCCTGTCCATTAGGAGGTAATTCCCACACTTGATAGCCATGATAATCTACATGAATTGGATTGACCCATTCAACCTTGTGATCTTCTAAATCTTGTTTTCGTAAGAATCCACCAAATCTTTTAGATTCTTCATCAATACGATCTGCCAATTCTCCATAATACAAAGCATCTGTATTTGTATCAGCAATCTTTTCTAGTGCATCCGCAAGTTTTGGCATGCAAATCATCTGTCCTGGTTCAGGTGTTTTTCCATCGAAAGTAAAAGTATCATACCAGCTCTTAAACTCCTCACTATTTGGAATCGCATTTAATGCTTTTTTCCACATACGAGCAATCTCTGCACTGACTGGATATCCATTTCTTGCATAATCAATGGCAGGTTCTAATAACTTTTTAAACGGCAAAGAACCAAATCTTTCACTTAAAGCTTTCCAACCCTTTACTGCACCAGGCACCGTAACTGGAATCCATCCTCGTTTTGGAATTTCATCCACTTTATCTGCCGAAATCGCATATGGAGAATGACCTGAACTGTTCATGCCATACATCTTATCTTTCATCCATACAATCGCAAATCCATCGGATCCAAGCCCATTTGAACATGGTTCTACAACCGTCAAACAAGCTGCCGTCGCAATGGCCGCATCTACGGCATTTCCACCCTGCATAAGCATTCTTAAACCAGCTTGTGTAGCTAAATTATTTCCTGTACAAACTACACCATTTCGTGCAATCACATTCGTTCTTTTGGATGCGAATGGATTATCATAATAGTTAATTTCCATATCTTCATCACCGAGACAATTATACAAAAATTAGAGCAGACATTCCATCTGCTCTGATTTATTTATTCACTTTTTTTAAACCGGATAACTTTTCTACCTTATCCAATTTTTTATCATCCACATTATGATTTTATTCTATTCATTTTCCTTAAGCATTTTCTCAAGTATGACCATATATGAGTATCTTTAAGTTCCATGATCTAGATTGGATGATATCCTTAACATTCCAAGTACTCTATCCTTTTTGTGATTATTCACTCGATAAAAACCCTTTATCTAAATCCTATTTCCTTTTCTTGTTAAGTTCCACTGAATGTTTTTTCTAGAATTCCTCTAGCTTAACCTTTGGAGCCTTCTCTCCATAGCTTCAACTTTTTATAGTTAAAACTTTCCGTTTCAACTCTATGTTATTGTCATCTTCTCACCGCTCTCTTTTTGTCTTAAGAGAAGTTTTCTCTGCTCTTACTTCTCTTTACACTTTCATTATAACCAACAAAATCAAAAAGAAAAGGCAAGTGGTAAAACTCGCCTTTTTACTGGTAAAACCGGTTATTTCATCGATATCTTTCGTTTTTTTCCTCTCGAAACAGGAATCAGAACCTTGTTTATAAGCTCAACTTCATCTTTATACCAAGCCACAATATATTTAGAATTCACAATATAGGATACGTGTACTCGTAAAAAGCCGAACTCTTTAAACACTTCTTCAAGTGCATTCATACTATCACGCTTATGGAAAACGCCTTTCTTTGTATAGAAATACACCATCTTTTCATTCTTTTCCAAATAGTAGATATCTTCATACGAAAGATTCATACGAACTCCATCATAATTAAATTCATACACATGACTTTGAATACATTGCGAACGAATCATTTGATCATAAGCTGAAATGTCATCTGCGATATTTTCTTTTGAAATATAGAACACACGACTTCTTTCATCATCGCCGCGCGTCTTAATTGGATTTTCACACACATAAATCACAATCGCATTGGGATTATCATGTACAAATACACTTTCAATACGATTCGTCTTAAACATTTCATCAAACACAAATAATTGATACTCTTCTTCCTTCATCCGTTTTGCCAGATCACTCGCCTTTAAGTAATGACGAAAACACCAATCCTCATGCATAAACAATTTAGATAATTGAAAAACGATGTCCTTAGTTTCTTTTTCATATTCTAATATGGCTACTTTTATCATACTTATAATTATAAAGAGTGAACGCATTTTTATCAAATGTAAACCATTTCAAAATATTATTCTTTAAAGTCACGAATTAAAATCAAATCTTTAACAATTTCTTTTGCACTAATTGATAAAATGATTTCTCCCTTTTCTTTAGTCGCACCCTTTGGATCTCCACCAATCCCAATTGGTTTTTGCTGCTCAGTTACCCAATCCGATGCAAGCCAAGACAAATGTGCTTTCATAGCTGTATTTTTAGGAATACCCTTTTCACTTGTTTCTAACTTAACTAAACTTTCATCAATTGCCATGACCATGGAAGTTTCCATTTCTCCGCCATGAAAATCAAAAGTATTCCCTTTAGAAATCGTTGCCTTTACAGCTGGATGATCAAAGGCTCCTGAGTTTAATACAAATGGATACACTTTAAAATCACTTCTTACTTCTCTAGAAATCAAATTGGCGACCGGTGCATTTCCACCATGACATACAAGAAGAACCAATTTTTTAAAGCCATGATGAGCTAGACTTTCACATATGTCATACAACATATGATAGTAAGTCATAGGTTTAAATGTAATGGAGCCACAAAACTCTTTATGTTCCGTGCTCAATCCGACTGGAATGACTGGAAACAATAATAGATTTATGTCCTCGTCCTTTAACTCTTTTTCAATATAGTCACACATAGCTGTGGCAATGAGTGTATCCGTACCAAGTGGTGCTTGATTTCCATGTTGTTCTAATGCCCCTAATGGAATCAAAACAATTGTGTTTTCTCGATCGACTTGTTCCATTTCTAAACGTGTTAATTCTTGATACTTACAAATCATACTTATTTTGCCTCGTAGATAAATTTAAAGCTTGGACGAATGGCAGCCAATCTTTCCATCAAGAAATATCCAATGATGTAGTTAGCTGAGATTTTGATCAAGTTAAATGGAATTGTCGCAAGTGCAATAAATGAAGTTAAATCTTTAATACTTGGATTTACAGAACCTACCATCTGCACAACAGAATCTAACGGCATTCCCATAGCTTTGGCATATAGTGGCAAAGTAATACATGCATTACAGAAACATGCGAATACAGTACGAATTAGAATTCCAACAATTAAAGAGACAATAACAGCTTTTCTTGTCTTATTCATCTTCTTGTACACAAACCATGTTGGTAAAATAAATAGAACAATGCCTAAAAGATTTGCGAGTTCACCCACATAAGCGGTGTTTGTTCCTACAGTCACAACTTTTACAACTAATTTAATAACTTCTACTAAAGTGGCAGATACAGGACCTAAACTAAATAGAGCAATAATACTTGGTACATCACTAAAATCAATCTTGTAGAATGGTGGCATCATTGGTAAAGAAAATTCCAGTGACATCAGTGCCCCGGCAAGACCTGCAAGCATCGCCGTTAATACAATTGTTTGAACATTCCATTTTTTCATCTTTTTACCTCCTTTTGATTCGGATAAGCTCTTCCAAAAGGAAAACCCCAAGAAAAATCTTCTCGGGGTCTAAAAAATACAAAAAATACTTTTGTGTCTTCTACCATCCAGACTATACTGTCGGTCTTGGAATTACACCAAGTCAGCCACTTGCGTGGGTCGCGGACTTTTACCGCCGGTAGGGAATTGCACCCTGCCCCGAAGAACTCATTGAATCTATGTTCGCAAATAAAATAACACATAATCTTCCATCATGCAACTAATTTGTTTATTTTTTCACAATATCAAATTTATCTTGCGAAAAACAAGGACATACATTTTCACACGAAGCTATGACAGAACTAGCTAAATGACTACCTATCTTCATAGCCTCAAGCATACTCTTACCATAAGTTAGTCCAGCACTTGTCCCAGCACAAAATGCATCTCCTGCTCCTGTTGTATCCTTTACCTCGATTTGACGAGCCTGACAAAAGCCGCTTTCACCGTTGTTTTTCACATATAAAGATCCCGCTTTACCAAGTGTTACAATCAAAGAGTTAAATTCTGATTGCTGCACTTCATCAATCAATGTATGACTTAATTCTTCTGCTGATATCTCTTTAAAATCTCTTGAAAAAAGAATACTCGATTCCAATTGATTACAGATCAAACAATCAAATTGCTTCAAAAGATCTTTTCTTTCAATCGCAATATTCATATTGCTGACAACACCAAATAATTTTTTATTATGTTTTTGACATAAATAAACAACTTTTTCAACAATTTCCTCATCCATATCTATTTCAGCCACCACAGAATCGCTATTTTCAATAATTGTGTCTCCATTTTCTTCTAAAATTGAATAGATCGGCATTAAATTCGGACGATGAGATATTGAACCCGCTAATTCTCCATTATGATCAAAAACAGCTAGCCATGTACCCATACCGTTTTCGATAGATTTCATATAATCTGTATTCACATTTCGATTTTGCAATCTCTGTTTAACATCTTCTCCTAATGCCGTATTATCAACAATACTAACAAATGTTGAGTTTAAACCTAAATTTGCAATATCTTCTACAACATTTCGTGCTACACCACCATGAATATACTCAATATATCCTGCATTTCTCCCATCAGGAACATATATATCTTGTGGAAAGCCTTTAATATCCACAAAAATCGCACCTACTACGACAATTCCATTCTTTTTTTGAATCACGTTATTTTTCACCTTTCATCTCAAACAAGATATCTCTTAACTGCGCTGCTCTTTCGAAATCTAAAGTACGAGCTGCCTCTTTCATTTCCTGCTCTAATTCTTTGATCATCTTTTCCTTTTGTTTTGCCGGCAACTTTTTCTTCTTCAAATACTTAGCCGCCATTTCCTTAGTTTCCTTAGAACGAACTACATCATGGATTGGTTTGATGATTGTCTTTGGAACAATACCATGTTTTTCATTATATTCCATCTGTATCGATCTACGTCTTGCGGTTTCATCTATAGCTTCCTGCATACTTTCCGTAATTTTGTCGGCATACATAATAACTTTACCTTTGGCATTACGTGCCGCACGACCAATAATCTGAATCAATGATCGTCTTGATCTTAAGAAACCTTCTTTATCCGCATCTAATATCGCAATCAAGCTGACTTCTGGAATATCCAAACCTTCTCTTAATAAGTTGATACCTACAAGTACATCGTATTTACCTTGGCGTAAATCATGAATGATCTCCGTACGTTCAATCGTTGTAACTTCATGGTGTAGCCACGCTACTTTTAAATCCATATTTTTTAAATACGAAGTTAAATCTTCGGCCATACGTACCGTTAGCGTCGTAATCAGAGTTCTTTCATGTTTTTCAATGCGCTCCTTGATTTCATCTACTAAGTCATCAATTTGACCTTCAATAGGACGCACTTCGACTTCCGGATCTAAAAGACCTGTTGGACGAATAATTTGTTCAACAATTTCCCCATGCGTTTGATCCAGTTCATAATCTCCTGGTGTTGCGGATACAAAGATGGCATTTTTAATCAACCCCTCAAATTCATTAAAACGCAAAGGTCGATTATCTAAAGCACTTGGAAGTCTAAAGCCATAATCTACCAATATTTGTTTTCTTGCACGGTCTCCATTATACATGCCACGAATTTGTGGTAACGAAACATGGCTTTCATCTACTACAAGTAAAAAATCGTCTGGGAAATAATCAAATAGTGTATACGGTCTTTCGCCTGGTTTTCTGCCATCAATATGCCTTGAATAGTTTTCAATACCTGGGCATACGCCAAATTCTCTTAATGCTTCTATATCGTAGCGACATCGTTGTTCCAAACGCTCTTTTTCTAATGGTTTACCCTGCTCATCAAAATAAGCCAATCTTTCATCCAATTCTTCTTGAATTGTGTCTGCTGCATGATTGATGATATCCATACTTGTCGCATAGCCGTTAGCTGGATAAATAATATATAACTGATAAGACTGATTGACATGTCCTGTTACTGGATCGACTTCACAGATTCTTTCCACTTCATCATCAAACATTTCAATACGAATTAAATAACGATCCGTATGCCCTGGTGTAATTTCAATGACATCCCCACGTACTCTAAAAGTCCCTCTTAATGGATCTGTATCATTACGCTTATATTGTTGATGTACCAATGCCAGCATCAATTCATTTCTTTCAATGATCTGTCCACTTCTTAAAGTAAAGATCATATGACGATATTGTTCTGGATTACTAGCACCATAAATAGAGGCAACACTAGCTACAATAATCGTATCTCTTCGTTCTAAAACACTATTTACAGCTGCCATTCTAAGCATATCCAATTCTTCATTGGTCTTTGTGTTTTTGTCAATATATGTATCTGTTTTTGGCAAATAGGCTTCTGGCTGGTAATAATCAAAATAAGAGACGAAATATTCCACACGATTATGTGGAAAAAATTCTTTAAATTCAGAATACAACTGTCCCGCCAAAGTTTTATTATGTGCAAACACCAAGGTTGGTCGATTCACTTGGGCAATCACATTCGAAATTGTAAATGTTTTTCCAGTTCCTGTAGCTCCCAACAATACTTGAAACTTTTTATCTTCTTTTAAACCAGAAACCAATTCCCTAATAGCTTTTGGCTGATCTCCACTCGGTTTATATTCAGATACTAATTCAAACTGATTTTCCATATGCTCATATCCTTCACATATATATAATACACAAAAGTAAGTTTATACTTACTTTTGTGCCTCTTCTATCGCTTTTTGTCTTTGCGTATCATCACTTGGTGTTTCATTCATCTTCAACAATACTTTTTCCATCAAAAGATCCCACGTCTTTTTATCACAATCTCCCGTTACTTCTAAACGATTGTCCTGTTGAAAACTTGCCAAAGCTTGAGAGCTGGTATTTGAAAAATATGTATCTGTTCGATCCACATCATATCCTAAATACTTCAGATATACTTGTAAAGCTTGGGCATTATCATCCACGCTGTCTTTTTTAATGACATCCTTTTTCTTGACTTTATAATAGGACGTTGTCTTCACTTCTCCAAGTTTTACTTCAACATCTGGTTTAAAACCCTTCTTGTTGATGCTTGTACCTTTTGGCGTATACCAACGTGCCACTGTATACTTAAAACTTGTTCCATCTGAGAATGGTACTGTAACTTGTTCGGTACCTTTACCGTAAGATGTTGTTCCTACTGTAGTCACTGTATCCCCTAAATTATCTTTTAAAGCACCAATCAAAACTTCGGCTGCACTTGCCGTATTTTCATTTTGTAGAACAACAATCTTATCCATTTTTACTTGATTGAATTCATCTTTTGTCATTTGTTTAGTGAACTTGCCATCTTTATCTTTTTCCTTGAAGACAACTGACTTTTTAGGAATCAAAGAACTCGAAATTTCCAATGCCGCATTTAAATAGCCGCCACCATTATTACGTAAATCTAAGACCAACTTTTTAATTCCCGCTTCTTGTAGGCGAGACATTGCCTTTGAGAAATCTTTGCCACTATTTTCTGAGAAACTCGTTAGAACAATTTCTCCATAATCTTCGTATACGTTACATACGACCGTTGAATCAAAAGTACCTGGAATCAAATTTGTCGTATATTCTTTTCCATCACGAAGATATTTTGTCTTAACATTCTGCCCTTCATGCGCCTTAATATATTTAATGATTGTATCTGAATCATTTTCACTACATTTTAAATCATCTAATGAAATAATTTCATCTTGGGGTTTTAAGCCTTTCTTATCCGCTGTTGAATTGATGTATACGTTGGATACAACGAAGTTTTTATTTTCATTTAAATAAAAGGAGATTCCTAATCCTACATTACTTCCTTCAAGACTGCTCGAAAAGGCTTTGGCTTGTTCTAAGTCAAAATAGTTTGTATGAGCATCTTGATCTAGAGTTGTCATTCCATCAATAGCTTGTTCCATAAGTTTGGAATCCAAGTTTTTGATTTTATTCGAATAATACCAATCTGAATTCAAAATTGAATAAATGGTATCAAATTTTTCTTGTTCTTTACTATTTCCTGTCGTTTTTTTATTTAAAATAACTGGTACACTTATGCCTGCGCCAAAACATGCAATGCATAGTAGTGTAATCAATATTGTTTGACTTTTTTTTCTCATAAGCTCATCCTGTTCTAAAACAAAATGGGACGAATCATTCGCCCCAATAATTCCATATAGAAAGTATACGAAACAATCCTTTATTCTGCAATGTTTTTATCGTTTCATTTTCAAATATTTTCTTGCCGCAAACAAGGATGCGAGCCCACCAATCAAGGCTCCTGCAAGAATGATAGAGAGTCCTACTTGAAAGCTGATTGTACTTGGTTTAAATAGGGCAAACATAGGTGTGAATAGTTTTCCGTCTAAACTTTCGTACAGCTTTTCATATCCAAAATGCACCAATAAATATGGAACGATAGATCCAAGTAGTCCAATAAAAATACCTTCGACAATGAATGGATTACTGATGAAACCATTCGTTGCACCTACTGTACGCATAATAATGATTTCATCACTTCTTGAATCAATTGTCGTTCGAATCGTGTTATAAATCAAATATAAAGACAATAGAATCAATAAAGCAACAATGCCTAAACCAATCTTTTGAATCATATTCAACATGTCTACTAAGCTTGTAACGCTGTCTCCTCCAAAAGCCGTGCTGGATACGCCATCAATTTTTTGAATCTGCGCACTTGTTTTACGGATAGAAGAAGCATTCTTTACATAAACAAAGAAAGCATTGGATAAAGGATTTGTTTCTCCTCGATAGGCTTTAAAAGCATCTCCCTTTTCTTTGATCATAAGTTCAAGTTCATCATCTTTAGAGGATACTTCTACCTTTGAAACATTCTTTAATTTAGATATTTCACTCTGAATACTTGATATAGCTGTTTCATCATCAATATCCTCATTTAAAATAACGTGAATACTCAAATCTTTTTGAACATCATTCGAAAAATAATTAACGTGTAATCCAATAATCAATATCGAACCAATCAAAAGTAGGGTAATGCCAATGGCACTAATGGCAGAAAAGCACAACATAATATGTCTTTTCATTTGGAGAAAGGCATACTTCAATTCGTATAAAAAAGTACGTAAACCTTTCATCATAAACTCTTATACCCACCTTTATTCGAATCGTGAATCACATATCCTTTGTCTAACATAATCGTACGTTTTTTAAAGCGGTCAACCAATACTTTATCATGTGTAACCATCATGATTGTTGTATCTAGTTTTTGGTTGATCTTTTCTAATAATGAAATAATTTCTAAACTCTTTTCGGGATCTAGATTTCCTGTTGGTTCATCCGCAATCAAAACTTTTGGTTTATTCGCAATGGCACGGCCAATCGTTACACGCTGTTGTTGTCCTCCAGATAATTCGTCTGGATAACTTCTAGCCTTTTCTTTCAAATCAACAAGCTCTAATACTTCCATTACACGTTTACGAATATGTTTGCGTGGCATACCCACAACTTCTAGGGCAAAGGCAATATTTTCAAAGACAGTTAATTTTGGAAGTAAACGATAATCTTGAAATACGCAGCCAACATTACGTCTATAGTACGGAACTTTTCTATGTTTTAAAGCCCCTACATTAATACCATCTACAATAACTGTACCTTCATCTGGAACTTCTTCTCCATTTAGCACTTTGATCAATGTAGATTTACCAGAACCTGTGGCTCCAATCACATAAACAAATTCACCTTTATCAATATGTAAATTGACATGATTTAAAGCATGTACTCCATTGGGATATGCTTTTGAAACATCTTTTAAATCAATCATAATGTTCCTCCTAACTAAAGAACTTTTCTGGCCTTTCCCTGCAAGGCGCTGCTTTACCAGCTTCACAAGAAGTACCTGTGCCTGACCAGCCTGTTCCCCACGCAAAATCAGCACCCGCACTAAAACGAGCTACCGCATCACTTACAGACATTGAACCTAGATTATAGACTTCAACATGTGTATGTGGCCCACTTGAATTTCCTGAATTTCCCGATAATGCGATTGCTTGTCCTTGTGAAACGCTTTGTCCTGCACTTACGTAGATTGTTTGCGACAAGTGACAGAAACTTACGGCATAAAGTGTATCATTCACATTACACAACATTTCTATTGTGTTTCCACCACCATAAGGATAGCCTGACCAGTTACCCAAATAGCCTGAGTTGCTTCCTACAGGGGCTGCGGCATATAAAATAACACCACTTGCCGGAGCTACTACAGTTGTACCAATTGGAGCTGCCCAATCGAGTCCTAAGTGCATGCCTCCACCAGGATATGCCCATGTACCTGCACTTTTACTTCCACCTTGTACAGGATGTATAAATCCAGATACGGATTCAATCGATCCTGAGAAGTTTGTTGAAATCACAAAGTCTCGAATGCTATTCATGTCCACTTGTGCGGAACGTTTCTGTGCTTCTAATTCTGTAATTTTTTTCTGATATTCTTCAACCAGTTTATTATAAGATTCCTCTAATTCACTGGCCTGCTGTTTTTGCGATTCTAATTCTGCCTTTTGACTTTTTGCGTCTTCATCTAAACGTTTTTGTTCATCTTGCTGCAAAACAAGTTCTTTCTTTAATTTATTTAACTTTTTAATTTGCGACTGATCATCTTCTGTGATTCTTTCAACTCCAGAAATACGACGAAGCATATCACTTAAACTATCCGATCCCATGATCAAGTCTATAATCATATTGGTTCCAATCGTTGTTTGTTCATTTTTCATACGATTTTCGATTTGTGCATTCCAAGCATCAATTTCAGCTTGTTTTGCCTGAATCTTCTCTTCCAATTCTTTAATGTTGTTTTCGATCAATTCAATCGATTTTTCTTTTTCACTTATCTGCGTTTGTAGATTGGAAACCAATTCTTTTTGTTCCTTGGCAAGCTGCTCCATTTTTGTCGTATCACTCTGCAAAGAAGCGATGCTTGAAGTATAAGTTTCAATACTGTTTTGCAGGCTTTGTTTACGATTCTTCTGATATTCCTGAAATCCCTGACAAGCTTTTACGCCAGCTTGTGAAGTTTGTGCCTGACTACACTTGGCATACCAGGCTTCTGTATCCGAATAGTCTTCTGCTGAAACAGGCATGATTAATGAGCAGGCCATAGCTAAACTTAGAAAACCTGCATATAATTTATATTTTCTCATCGTGTCCACCTCAAATATTTTCTAACGGCTAAATAACTTCCTAGCATTCCTACAACCATTCCAATCAAAAGAATGCCGCCTGAAGTACACAATACAAATGGATATGGTTTCAGCATACTCATCATGTCACTAAAAAACATACCATTCATTACGTGGTAAAGTCCTGTATAGCCAAATATACAAATCAAAACAGGGCCTAATGCACCCCAAAAGCCGATAAAGATTCCTTCTAATACAAACGGTAAAGAAATATACCAGTTATAGGCACCAACTGTTCGCATGATCGCAATCTCATCTTTTCGTACTAAAATTGTCATTTTAATAGTATTTCGAATCAAGAATACGGCAATCAAAACCATCAATCCAACAAAGACACTTCCCCATACACGGATATTTTTAAACAGTTGAATCATCGTGTTGATAGCACTACCTCCATATGTAGCTTGAACAACACCATCCATTTTTGAAATTTTCTTTGTCACTTTTGAAATTTTTGTGTTGTCTTTTAATTCCACATTCAAAACGTCATATAAAGGGTTCTTGTCCTCTCCCTTATATTGTTTAAACATCGCCCCATTTTCTTTGATCAACGCATCCAATTCCTCTTCTTTACTTGAATACGTTACTTTTTTTACGGAAGCAAGAGATGAAATTGAATCGGATAATTCACTAATTTCTTCATCTTCTAGTGTTGGATTTAAAGAGACTTGAATCATAAATTCATTTTCAATTTGACTCGTAAATCCTCCGACATTCATATAAATCACAAATATAAACAAAGCCATTAATAAAGCAATGCCAATCGATACAATGGAAGAAAAGGTCATCGAGAAATGACGGTGCATATCTTTATTGGCACTGCGTACTAGTCTTGGTAAACTCTTAAAAAACAGTAACATTTTTATCACCTACATCACTAATTATAACATACCTATCAAATCAGCCTACAAATCACAAAATTTCACATACACCTTCATTCTAATCCTTTCATGTGAAAACAATATTAAAACAGAAAAAAAAGATCGATTTCTCGATCTCTTATAAACTTTGACCTACTGCATCTGCCTTTTTAATAGCGGTAATAAACTCTTCTTTTGTGAATGGGAAAGGTGCATTTTTCCACTCATTTGTTTTTGTAGCCGCTTCAGTCAAAGCTTCCAAATGGCTTTCATCCAAGTCCACATCCGCTAAAGTCACTGGTAAGCCGATTGATTTATTGAATTTTGCCATTTTTATTAAATTTTCTTCATCTTTGGCATATGCATACAATACTAATACACCAAAGGATACAACTTCACCATGTAGATGGTGTCCATCACGTGCAATTGAGCAACTACCATTATAGAAGGCATGCGCGATGCTTGAATTATAATAATATTCTGGTTGGTTTGTTAAGTTTGAAACATATCCAGTGGATACGACAATATCCAAGGCAATAGCTTCGATTGCAGCTGAATTTGTATCATTTTTACAATCTTCCATACCTTGTTTACCATATTCCAACAATGGTGCAGTACAAGTTTTCGCTAATGCTAATCCCATTGTAGCCGTGTGATCTAAAGTCTTTCCTTGTGTTGCGAATTCAACTTCACATTGTTTAGACAACGCATCCCCAATTCCGGCCCAGAAATATTCACTTGGTGCTTTTGCGATAACATCTGGATTGATAAAGATGTGTGCTGGACAATGAGGATATGAATAGTGGTCCAATGCTCCATTATCATCATATACTACGGCAATAGCTGTAGCGGCCGAACAGTTTGAACAGATTGTTGGAAATGAGAAAACCATTTTGTCATTCATTTCAATGGATGCGGTTTTACAAGTATCGATAGCTTTTCCTCCACCAATCGCAAAGATAACATCGGCTTCTTGTACGTTTGGATTTGAAGTCAATTTATGTACGTTCGTCATAGTACATTCAATACCATATACAATTGAATCTGTAATAATAATATCAGTCTCTTTAATGGCTTCGCGAATTCTTGGCTCAGCAGCTGCCAAAGCTCTTTTACCACCAATCAATACAACTTTTTTAACATTGTATTTTTCACATACACCTGGGATTTCGTTGTAACAACTTTCTCCGACTGAATAATTAGACATTTCAATTGTTTTCATAAACTTCTACTCCTTCTTTTACTTCAACACTTTTTGTATGATAATTCTTGTATACACCGACAGTTAAGAATGGAACGATAATGATTGCGATAGCTAAATATCCACAATATCCATATCCATATTTAATAATATTTGTTAATCCGGCTAAAGAAATTGTCATGGATACAATAATAATAAAGGCAGATACAATAATTCTTTTCTTCACTGGATTTTCTACATTCTTTAAAACACGAATATTTTCAAAGCGTGCCACAAATCCGAATGTTGTTGTTACTGCTGTAGAAATTAAGCAAAGTAATAAACAAATACCATATACAACAACCATCCAGTTAGCATTCATCGCATTTAAACTTGTCAATGTAGGTAGAGTTGTTTCTCCATAAACACTCTTCCAAGAAATTAACATCAATACACTTAATACTAATGCGACAGCATTCATCACAAATGAGATCCACATTGCTTTTGAACAAGATTTTCGATCTGGTAAGATAGCTCCACATGCTACGATTGTTGGTAATGTCACACATTGAAAGCCTGCATATGTAAATGCATTTAAGATAGCTTTAGGCATATTCATAAAGCCATTTACAGTAAAGTCATTTGCTAAAATAGCTCCAATATTTTGACCTTTCATGATTCCCATACCATAAATAACAATGGCTGTTACCAAAATAGCCATACCCATATATGTACTTGCCATACGAACTACGTTGGCTCCAAAAATTGTTAAACAAAGAACAACGATTCCAACCGCAACGACACAAGCATAATAATTAAATCCAAAGTATTGTTGTAATGCACTTGCAGCTCCACTAATAGCTGCTGCAACTGCCATCAAAACCATGATATTAAAGAAAATCTCAAATAAGATTTCCAACTTATCGAATGGATGATATAAGTTTTCAAACAATTCCTTTGCGCTTGTCAAATTTCTCTGATTATACATCACCATGGCTTCTCGCATTGTCAATATCAATAGCAACATAGCTATTATGGCACTCACAATACCAGTCCATCCTATACCTACATAATATGTATTTGCCTGATTTCCTGTGGCAAATCCACCTCCAGCATGTGCTGAGAATAATACGGCGCCTACCGAAAATATCGCCATTTTTCCAACTTTTTGTGCTTTCATACTTTTCCTCCTATAGCGTGCACAACAAGCTAACAAAAAAACCAATCGTTTCTTGCTGCCTGTTAGACAGAAGAGACGAAAGGTTAGAATTACAATACTTCCGCGGTACCACTCTTCTTCATTCATTTAAGAATGCACTCATTTCAGATGCTATCACATCCTGCTTCATTAACGTTAAGCCTACGTTCAAGTCTTATCAACCTGACCACTCCATGGTAAGTTCAAAGTTCCATCTCTCATGTCTTGCACCAACCGACAACTCTCTAACAAAGACTTTCCTTTTACTACTCCATTTCCTTGTGTTTTGTGCGTTTATAATATCACCACATTTTCATTTATGCAAGCATTTTCTTACATTTATTTTCAGAAAACGCTGTAATCAGAAGAAAAAAGGCCCCAAACAAGGAGCCAATTTTATATATTCAATCCTAAAATTCTTTTTTCTTTCTCCAATTCATTAAAAACATGTTGATGCGCTTTTTGAACAAACTCTATTTCTTCTTGGGAACGCTCAGAAAATCCAAGGCTTTTACTAAAATCATCGAGACTTATAAAGTTTTCAGACTGATCAAGAATCTCTTTTTCTGTGATTTTTAATGCATTGTTTATTTCTTCTTTTCGTTGAGAATACGCATAACCACTATTACTTAACTCATGAAGAATACTTGCCATAACTGTAACAAAGCCATACCGCTCGATACAACTATCTAATATATCTGCACCAATAATTTTTCTTAAATCCATGAACAAAATGGAATAAAGATTATTATTATGAACTGCATATACATTATAAGTCACATGATACTTCACATCCGGTTCAATAATGTAATGCCGATTTTCATCCATTTTAAGTTCCTCTTTCAAAGAACGAATACACACAATAGACTCAATGGATGAAGAACAAGGCTCTAAAGAAAGTAATGAATCAATTTCTTTTTCAATAGAAGAACACACTTCATAATCATTACTTTCATCCACAATGCAATCCAATAATCCATCTTTTTTTATTTTAAGTAAGGCATCTTTAAATTTCATACTATCCTCATTACAAAATAACAGTTGTTCCAACAGGAATGATTGATAAAAGCTTATTCAAATTATCTTGCGATATACGAATACAGCCAGAAGTAAATGTATCATTCGAGCTGATTGAAGATGCATTTTTATAATCCGTTACACTTGCCTCATACATATCACTATGAATAAAATAATCCTCAAATACCACAATATATCCAAAGAATTTAACTGCATCATATCCAGGACGATATCCACTTACATATTCTGAATCAGACACTTTTTCCACTTGAAATACGCCATAAGGAGTAGGTGATTTTTCGCCACCAAACAAACAAGGCATAGAGTCAACCTTTTCAAACATCGTATATTCACTTGAATCAAAATCAGGACGAATAGAGTAATACTCATTCAATTTAGAATTCGATACTTTAGAATATACTTCTAAACAAGAATCCGTTCGATTTAGTTTAAGTAAATACTTATCATTACTTAAACTATTTGTCTTAAAGATAAATAATTCAGATTTTGCCATATTTAAGCTCCTTCATTCACTTTTATAAAGTCTAAAAATTCTTTTACTATTTCCTCTATTGATTTATTCCACTCATCTTTATTTAAATCATTTTTTGATATAAATTTAGTTTTAGGATTATGATAAAAAACAATTGCATCCGGAAAATTTTTGCATGGGTTTTTCATACTCGGTAAGGTTTCTACCCCATCCTCTAAAGAATTAGGATATATATCCCATGAGCGGAAACTTTGCCTGCCAACAAGAGCTTCTTTATCTGCGCACAAAAATTGATATGATTGCAAACAAGATTTTATTACTTTTTGATTATCATCTATTGCAAAACGCACTGGAATTAATTGATAAATCTTATTATCAGTTTTAATTTGTATATAATCGAATATATGATAATAACTTAATTTTTTACCACATATCACACGGACTTTATTAGACTTAGGTACTTTATATTCATACGTTCCGTCATTAATAAATGTTGCAATTTTCTTTAAACAATCAAATATTTCATCAGAAACCTTACTTAAAACTAGACTTTTTGATATGAAATGGCAATTTCCTGTCTCCTCATCAAGCACTTTACCATTCTTTTCGCCTTCGAAATCATAAATATCATCCAATTTGTCAGACCTATCATTAATATATAATTCTTTTTCATAATGTTCTAAGTCATTTTTTGTTCTATTAATCCTATTTAAGCCTAAATTATTCACGATAAAAGATATAAATTGATTTTCTAACGCCAAAGAATATTTATACAAATAATCTTTACTATCAGCCTCTAAAATATAATTGCCTTTCTTATCTTCAAGATATTCTCCATTCTCTCCTTTTTTAAATTGGATTTCTTTTAAATCTATACCTGCACAAGGCGGATTAAAACAATAACTTGTCATCCTACCGAATGCATCTTTTGCCTTATGGATTATTTTTTGAAGAGATCCATCCTGTCCTTGATATGAAGTAGGATAACAAATTCCATCAGAATTAACATATTTAGTTGTACATCTATCAAATTGTGGGCAGCATAAAATACAGTTTATTCTATTATCCTCATCAATAAAAAATCTAGAATAGCTTAACTCATAACTAATTTTATTAATTGTAATAGATATATATTTATAGAGTGTAACCGTTTTATTATCACCATTTTTATATCTAATAAATTGTCTATCAGGCCATATCATGTGACCTGCATCCTTTCCATTGGGTGTATATGTTTTATACCCATCTTCTCCAAACATTTCGCGTAAAGAATTATTAATTAAATTTATTATTTTATTTTGTAACTCATATATTACTGATTCTAATTTATTAATCACTTCTTCATTATTTTTATAGTTATCTAAATATAAATGAACATTTCGTTTATCAAAGTCGAAAATACAAGTTATATCTTTTTTTTGTTTATGTTCTTCATCAACTTTTGTTATATATAAATCTCCAACCTTATATTTTTTATTCTGCACAGTATCTTCGATATATCCATCTAGTGGTATAAATACATTCGGCATTCCCTTTACCTCCTATTTCCACTCTTCATCATCATGACTACCCATGACACTACAAAGGCTGCTATGCCTATACATGATATTTCTAATGCTGCCTGTATTTTATTGGTTCCTCCCCCTACTAAATCAACAATGGTTAATACAGAAGCAACAATTGAAATCAATCCAAATACGGCAATAAATGTTGCTATATAATTTTGTATTTCATTAGATTTTCGATCTAATTCATCTTTAATTAATTCAATCTTTTGTTCAATTTCTTCTAAAGCTTCATTTACACCATTTACTACAATTAAATTTCGATATGTTTCACCAACATTATTCCACCTAGAAACTTGTGAAGGAGCTAGTGTTCCTGAAGCTCTAAATTTCAATGCTTCTTGTTTTAAATTTGATACATTTTTAAAATAATGTTTATGCTTAGAATCACTCAACGTATTCTGCATCTTTTCATTTAGTAACATACAAGTATTTTTTTGATGAAGCACTAACATTGTCAACAATAAATCATCTTTTGCTTCTTCGATAATATTTCCTTCATTTTCCACAGCATATACATACGATATAGATTGTGAAGAAATACAAGCACACCACCTATACGTCTTCTTTTCTACATCTCTAGCACCGTAAGTATAGGCAATATCTTTTTCTGAACTATCTTCAAAATCTTCTGATAAATCAATGATTTTATGTTCATTAAAAGCAACTTGTTCAGCTGTTTTTAAATTTTTGAATCTTCTAGTAACCAATCCAATATTAAATAAATACGTTTCCTTAATTGCCAATTCATCCGATCCTACGTATAATTCAAATATTTTTCCATACTCTTTTGCTTGAATATTTTTAATAGACGCAATAACTTCTTTTCTTAAATCATCCCTTTTATCATCTACGTACCCTGGATTTATAAAATGATACACATCTCTCCATTGATTGTTTTCATATGTAATTAATAAATCTAAAAAAGCAATTTGATTATCAAATACAATCAGCTGTACTTCCTCAATAGGAAGAATCATTCCATTTTCAAAATGAATATCTGGAAACTTTTTATTTAAAATATATCTTCGAACAAATCCATTTTCCTTTTTACACTTTTGTACCAATAAATCTGCAAAATTAATCGAATCAAAATCCACACTTTGCGCTTCTTCTATTTCTAAAGATTTTAAATCTAAATGTATATCGTACTTCAAAGGAAATATAATATATGTCCCTCTTTTTGCCTGGCCATAGATTTCCCTGTTCAACTTAAACTCAAGCATTCCCTCACTCCTTTGTCTCTAGTATACACCGCTAAAATATTTAATAAACACGTTTTCTTATCTTGCTATCTTGAACTATATTCTTGCCTAACTGCATGAATATATTCTTCATGGATCTCATCGTTTATTTTGTCAACATAACGGTTGATTACACCCTTTGTTTTTTCTTCGAACTTTTGCTTTTCTTCATAATACAATTTTTCATCATCAGACATATAAAAATCTTCGTCAAGCAATTCATGAACTTCTTTTTCTGTATATAGATTTTTCTCATCCATGGACCTTTGTACTCTTTCTTCCAAAGCCTTTACCTTATTTTCGCGGTCCTCTGGATATAATCCCCAGAAAAATATCTCGGAAAGAATATGTGCTGCGCAAACTTCTTTTCCAAACTGTTCAATAGAATTTTTGGCAATTGTATAATTTGCCATTTCATTCATCGAAATATGATTATATGCATAGTATTGTAATCTAACCTCTCCTTCATCATCGAACATATGGAAATCTTTATCTAAAATTGGAAACACATCGTCATCATCTACCGCAATGCTTACAAAACTCTTTTTCTTTTTATTTTCAAAGTCATCTTCATCTGAATTATAAAAAATAAATATTGTACATGGATTTGTATCCATATTCGGTTTGCATTCTGTAAATAAATGAATGTTATCTTCAATCACCTTTTTTAGATTTGGTAGTGCCTCATATTTTTCTAAAAACGTATTTTCATAATTACTAGCACTAAATGAAAAATCCATCAATAAAAAGGCATCGATAACACGATTCACATCTACTTTTGACATTAATTCTTTTACATTCATTCTTTTTCCTCTTTATCTAAATTTTTATTCTCCACACATCCACAAATGATAGATTGTAAAAATCTTTTATTTCCTGAATTATGAATAAATGGCTCTATAACATTCTTATAACTCTTTTTGTAAATATCCTCCCGAATCCAGAATATATCTCTATATTTGAATAAACGATATCCTTTTATAGGCGTTTCAAAGTTATATCCAGTTTCTTTATTTCCAAGATTACAATTGAATAACTGTTCTAAAGAATTCACAAATTCATCTTCATCTATATAATCCAGCCTTCCTTTGAGCTGAAAATCACAATTTACGATAAAAGGTTCCTCATTCTCAAAAAACAATATAATTTGTATGCAATTACGAAAATCTTCACCAACTGGTAAATATTCAATTTTCCAAACAGCTGCCCGTTTCATTTTATGAATGATATCACCACTAAGATTCTTTATATCTAAATTCTTTTCAACATAAGGCTCACAATATACATGTATCTTTTCATCAAGACGAATACAGGTCTTTTCATCCTCATTGATCTTGCAACCATAAATATCTTGATACGATTGTTTCAACGCTATTTTCCATCGATTGAATATCGATATTATATATTCCACATCTTCTTTAGGTTTTTCATTTTTCATTCTTTCATATCTAGAACGAAAATCATTATAAACTGCTTTTGGCATGAAACAATGAAGACCTGGCTCTTGATAGCATTTCCATCCCTTAGGGATTAATCGCCAATTAAAATAAAATAAATCTCCCTGATCTATCTTTTCCTGATTGGCCATAGATTCGAAAAAAGGAATCACTCTTTCAAAACGACCATCTCTTAATTCACTGATATTTAAATAGTATACTTTTCCTTCTGAAGTCCAAAAAGTTATACATGGTTCATCTTTTACAAAACCAGAAAAAGAAACAAAGTATTCGTAATAAATCACTTTATCCCAAAAATTAGAAGGTAAATTCTTATATTCAATGAAGTTGATCAATTATTTTTCCTCCTTGTATTTTGTTTTAAATACATTTGATATAATTCCAAACCTTTTACACCTGCTAAATCACTACAAACATCTATTCTTTCTTGAATAATCGGTAATATAATATGAGCTTGGGCATCTGCCACTTGTAAAAGCATCAATTTTTGAAATTCTTCAAACGAAGCTATCTTCATGTGTCTATTAACATGTTTTAATTTTCTACTCACACGATCATCATGATATTCGACATAGTAAAGTAATCGTTTTGCATCCGTTGCATTTATACAACTTAATTTAGGAATGATAATATCTCTCACGATTTCCATACTTCTTTTAGGATGTCCGTAATAATGCATACTTGTATCATTTGGTTTTGTTGGTTTACATTGACAATCCGGTTTTCCAATATCATGAAATAAAGCAGCCAGATAAAGCATATCATCCTCTAAATTTCTAGGAAGATTTGCAACAACATGTAAAGAATGCATCCATAAATCATACTGATGAGCATGATTCTTCTGATCAAAACCAACCATAATTTTGAGTGTAGGAATCAATTCAATAATCTTTTCTCTATATTTATCAATATCTTCGGCATTCTTTGCCGTTTTTAATAATTCAATCAATTCATTTAAATTCATATTCTTTATCCAACCCAAATATATCTTCAACACTATGTGCATTTAACACCTTTAACTTATTTTTTTGAACCCTTTCAAGACTATGTTTCAAATACTTTTTGCTCTCCATCATATACATTCTAGAATTTACCAATACGTTCATTGTATCCGCACACTCCCATGGAGCATCACTTACTAAAAAATCATGAAGTAATTTATAAGCTTCTTTATAAGTCTCTGATTTACTCATTTCTTCAATTTTTTGAGAAGTTAAAAACAAAGGATTTAAGTATTTGATTTTCCATAATCCATCTATATCCAAATAACAAGTTCTGAGATAACTTGCTTGAATTTCATATCCAAACAAGTTTTGATATTCCTCTTGAGACATCAAAACCATATAATAATTTTCATCATACGTATATCGAACAATGTCGCCTCTATTAAATCGATTTGGTATATGGAAAAAGCCATATTCAAACCTTGTTTTATTTTGGAAATAATCCCCTTCCCGAAAACAATCATTCATTATTCCATGATCAAAAATTTCTTTACCAACAACACAATTTCCTTTCACTTCTTGTTCAGTAGTTATAGATGGTGACCAATACATACGACTATATGTATCTTTCATGCAATATTTTGCTATACTCAAAATTTCCCCTCTTTCATAGCGATATTGATCAACAAAATTATTCGCATCCGTATATTTTAAAAACATAGAAAGAATTTCATGCCGATCATCCTTTACTACAAAAACAAAGCCATCTTTACTATTTTCAAAATTCTCTAGTTTTAAACGCATAAACTTTAAACTTTCTTCAATTTGTTTCTTTAACGATTCATCTGCCTTTCTTTGTAATTGATGAAGCATACATATTTTATCTTCTTCACTGATGTGTTCATCATTATAAAGAATTGTAGCTTGTTGAAAAGGTGTTAAGTCTTTTAATATTTCTTCATATGCGATATTATTCATTTTTCCACTTCCATAAATTCTAATATTCGATTTAAACTCACAGGAAAATAATCATTCCCATCCATTCCAACATCATAACGTTTAATACCTTGTTCCTTCATTTGAATGTTGTATTCAAAACGATTATGCTGATGTCCATGTAAATGAATCGAACCATGTCTTGATTTCGGCCATTCAGGCATTGCATAATGCATCAAAGAAACGCTTGTTGAACAATATCCTTTTAGTTCCAAAAAATCATAGATGCCTTCAAATAAGCTTTTATCATATTTCTTATCATGATTGCCACGAATCCGGATTTTATGTCCATTCAGTTTTGAAATCAAATCATTCGCTTCATCCAATGAAATACGATGTGTTGCATCGCCTAACAAATACACAGTATCGTTTTTATGTACCATGCTATTGATATTTCGAATCAAAGCTCGATTCATTTCTTCCACATTTTTAAAAGGCCGATTGCACATATGAATAATAGCTTCATGGCCTAAATGCATATTACTCGTAAAATAAATCATATCTATTTCCTCATCCATCGTTTTTCAACGTCATATATACGATAATCATAAATATTCCAAGTATCAAAAACTTTTCTAAACCGTTTAGACTTACTTGTTAATACATCAAAATCTGTTTTTCTTACAATCTTATTTGCCATTCTTTTACTTGCTTTTTTTGAAGTATTACTATCTTTAAGCACCGGTGTTTTCTTGTAGCTTCTTGACATAAAACTCCTCCATTGTATCTAAGCATAAACATGCAAGATTTTGTCCAAAAACGCAGCCTCCATCTATACAAATATGATGATTTTTCTTTAAGATTTTTCCATCTGCAGTTGGAACATGTCCTGTTATTAAATAAGCATCTTTAAATGCATTGTTGGTATAATCTGTTTTTTCAAATAAAACATTCATCAAACAATCTTCTAAATGACTTAGATATTCCGGTTTCATATTCGCATGGGCTAAAATAAATCGTTTTTGATTGACTTCTACATGTTTGTATACCTCAAATTCCATTAAATACTCTTGTAAGTCTAGTAACTCCTCTTTTGACAAATGATTTAATTGTTCAAAAGTAGGGGCGCCTCCATTTTCTGTAATCCAAGAAGTTAACTTTTGAATAATATTAGAATCATTAATTGTAGAAATATTTTCTTCATTAATCTCGCTTAACATAAAATCAAGACATTCATTTAACATATATTCATGATTTCCTAGAATGGGAAATACATTGCTTCTTACCATCATATCCTGAAGAATTTGTATAGATTGACTTCCACGATCAACAATATCGCCCAGAATATAAAGTGTATCCGATTCTTTAAAATCAATCTTTTCTAACATCCTTTTGTATTCTTCAAAACAACCATGTAAATCACTCATTACATAAATCATGAATATACACCTCCTGCTCATAACATCTCTTTAGCCTTATTTAAGCATCTTAAATCTTTTACAGTCAACTCCAAGATTCTTTCAGCCAAATCTTCATCAATTTTAAAATACTCCATCAGATTATAAACGGCATCTTTATATGGAATATTTTTAGTGAGTTCAATAATTTTATATGCATTTCCACCAAACAATACTATTGGTTTATAACACCGAACTCTTTCATTTTGTTCTTCCTTTTTTGAAAGAGAATTTACTACATTATTCTTATTAAAATTACGTCTTCTTAATAAGTCAACCACAAAGTCTTCAGCATCTTCTAACTTGGAAAAAGCTTTTGAAAATTCACCATATTCATATTCTCCAATTTCTTCAATCCAATAATTTGTCTCTTTTACATATACATAAGACTTTAACTTTTTAAATCCAAGCTTTTCAAATGCATAATAATTCATATTTCTTTTTAAGAAAGGATGAATATTTTCTAAAGCATATTCGTTAAAAGGAATATTGAGAAAAGACAAAATATATTCTTTATCCCGTGTAATGAATTCAATATATCCAGGTCCACCTAATCCAGAATTATGATTCATATAAATAAGTATCGTTATTGATATCTTCTAATTCAAAAGTCTTCATATTGTATCCACAATCAAATCCTCTATTGTTTTTGCCCTTATAATCTTATCCGTTTGTTTTGTAAGAGAATATGCATACTCTTTAGTTGCCTTTACAACTGTTTGATCTGGGTAAGAAGTCATTTTTCCTTCTTTTACCTTTCTTGTATACCATACATAATCACTCATTGCTTCTAAAGCATATGATTTAGAACTATTCTCTTTTGGCAAGATGGCAACTTCTTGTTCTGTTACATTTATAAAAGATAAATACCAAATCCCATCACGCAACACGTACCCTTTTGGCATCACCTCATTAAAATGAAGATCCCACCCTTTTGTCTTTGCACGCTCTATAAATGCACATATTTCCTCATTATCTTCTTCCAAAACCGCATATTCATTTGTTCGTACATTTCTTAAAATAGCTCCACGTTCAAATTCATTGGGAATGTAAACATAATGTTGTTCAAAACGTTTCCAATCATCTACTATTTGCCAATCCTTGTCATACTTTTTACTATAAATACACAATTCTTTTTTCTCATTAAAATCTGCACGTGCAACTATATCCTCTTCATCAATATGAAATAAATCCTTTGCCTCATGCTTAACAATTGTTACTTTTTCTAATTCCGCATCGGATAATTTCAAGCAATATTCAATGGCATCTTTTGCCTTTTTACAACGAGCAAAACCTAGACTATTTTCGATACTATATACATATTTATCGTCTGCATTGTCCATAAAATCAGCATATACTTTTTGTTCATAATCCAATCGCTCATAGATTTGTTTTTTCAACACTTCATCTTTTGTTAAATCCATAATTTCTTTTAAAGCCATTTTCTTTTCTTCTTTTGACGCCAAATTATTATTCCAAATCAAAGTTGCTTTTTCAAAATCAGAAAATGTAAAATGAATTGAATCTAAATATTCCTGCACTTGATTAGATGGAATGAGTTTAATCATGACACAAGACCTCCTTGAAGCTTTCATAATTTCTTCCTTTAGGTATCGCAAATAAAATTGTATTTACTTTCCCTGGTGCACACTCTAAAAATAAAGAAGCTACCTTTTTAGGATCTTGTCCAAAAACACCACATCCATATGTACCTAGAATTAAAGTATCTATTTGATTCTCATTGGCAATATTATAAATAAATTTAATTCTTGATTTTAAGGCTTCTTCATTCTCTTCTTCACTCATTCCTTTTTTTAAGGCTGCTTTTCGATTAGGCGCAGCACATGTAATGACATCTGCATACTTGTCATAATCTTCTGGAAAAAAAACAATGTCTGGACTATATAAGGCTCGATTGGTGTATAAAGAATTATTTAAGCGGTGTATATTCACATTATAAAATCGAGATTGACTACACAACACACTATATAAGGTACTTACATGACACAAAGCTTCTTCTTGTGCATAGCTTCCCTTCAAATAACCTCCACCTGGATTTTTAAAACTCGCAAAGTTTAAAATTCCCACATGTCCATCTTTTTCTGTTATATCCTCAAACAATGCAGAAACTGTATCTTTTTGCACCAATTGAATATTTGGTTTTTGATTAGATTCTATACAATTAAATTTTGTATTTGAATCATATACTCTTGTCATTTTTCTAGAATGTAAAACCTCATCCGAATAATATCTTTTTACATATTCTAAATTTTCTTTTGCATCTTCTCTATTTTGAAAACGAGATTTCATCTTCATCACCTACTCTTTCAATCGAATGATACAGTATATCAAATTTATCATTTACTTTTTTATCACAATGAAAATGTCCAGCATACCAATGTGTGTAATCTAAATTTGACTCTAGTTTATCTGAAAATATTTCTGTGGATTGGTCCACTTTTTTTTGATCAAATGCATTCAATAATCTTTCTGTAGGAACATATTTTAAAGGAACTGTATGCGTTAAAATATAATCTATATGTGAATGTATATGTTTTAAGACTTGTTTTTGTATTTGTAAATCAGGTTGTTCATCACGAAACCAACGAATTCGTTGTTCTTTATCGACCGAATAAGCCCCTCCACAAACTAAAAATGTATGATCATCTATGGTGTATATTTCCCCATCTTTGGCAAACAACAGATTAGAATATTCCATCTGAACATAGACAATACCTTCATTCCATATTTTCTTTTCATACCCTGCAACCGTGTTAGCTCTTGCTTCATGATTTCCATGAACAATGAGTAATGTAGGTAAAAAACCTAAACACCGATATAAGCCATCATTCAAACTGTGTTTTATATAAAGACTCTTATTGGTATCTATATATCCCTTTTCTTTTGGATGTACATCATAGTTTAACCCACTATCTCCTAATAAACAGAGAATGTCTTCTTTTTTAAATTCTATATACGACAGTACTGTAAAAATTGGATCAAAATCACCATGCATATCACCCATTACATATACTGTCATAATCTAATTTTCCTTTAATTCAACAACATTTTCAAAGATACAATGAAAGTTGTCTAGTTCTTCATCAAAATGTAAATGGCCAAAATACCAATCTTTAAAGTCAACTATCTTGCGAATATGATCTAAATAAAGAGAAAACGTTTCCTCTTCATCGCTAATATCCATTCCCATTTCAGCCAATACTTCATAAGGAGCTGTATGAGTAATAATATAATCCACTTTATGATTCATTTTCATTAAATTATCTTGTCCCTCTTGCATTTCTAGATGGTTAGGAATTTCTTCTTTCCACCAAGATACTCCTTCTGTTCTTTGATACCAGTCAACTGAATGTGCACCTCCAAAGGTAAAAAATGTCTGAGTTTCTATGGTATATACTTGTCCTCGCATTAAGTGAATGATATCATCGCAAATAAAATGAACTTTTCCCCCATGCCATTTTTCAACAGGATACTCATTAAGGGCTACAAAATTTTCGTGATTTCCATCTACAAATAATGTTGTTACAGGCAAATCTTGTAGAATGCTTTGAACTTGTGCATCTTGATTTTGACAATCCCAAACAATTCCTGCATCCCCGCAAATAATCAAATAATCTTGTTTATTCAAATTCTTTTTATGTCCAAAATACATGGGCAATTTATGAATATCTATAAGCCCATGTATGTCACCAGTTATAAATACTCTATTCAACTTTCATATCCTCTCTAGGTTCTTTGGAAACCATAATTTCAAGCATAGAAATAATTTCTAAACAATCGTGTTTTTTATCCCACCAATCAATTAAGCGAGGTCCAAATCCATAAACATACATATTGTCATATTCTTCTCCAACATATTCTATAGAACCATAATTTTCATAGTATAAAGTCTCAGAATCGCACACACTAATACGATCGATTGTAGAAATATAAGGTTTTAAATCTTTGACTGTGAATGGTAAAGAAGTTTGAATATCATTTTCTTTCTTCAAATAAATCTCCAAATAATTGAGTGCGCGCCCTTCCCATCTATATTTATTGTCTTCTCGAACATGTACACTAGAAACATAATATTCATCCCATGTATCAGGAATCTCTTTTCTAAATCTATATATATTATCACTTTCTTCTTCTGGGCATATTTTAATAGGATCTATTATACTAATAAATTTTCGAATTATTTTAAATAGGATCATTTTAATACCCTTACCTTTCCTTTTCTTACTTCATAATAATTTTGATTTTCTATTTTTAAGACATTTAAATGTTTATATTGTTTTACACAAGGATCAATAAATATATGATTTTTTTCTTTATAAATGCCATGAAAGTGAGAATTATGAACAATTTTAAATGTTGGTGTATGCCCTGAAATAACAACTTTTTTAAAATCAAAAAAATTTGGACGTGCCATTAAGTAATCATTGATATCATTGGTTTCTTTCCAATATTTACCATCAATTCCTGCATGAACAAAAATTTCATGTTCTGTTTCATAATACATAGGTAATTCTTTTAACCAATTTAAAAGTTCTATATCTTTTTCTAAAATAGCCTCTTTACATAATGGATATAACATGTCTGTTAAACTATCTTCCATCTTATTTGCCCGTGCAAAAATCCGACTGAATTGCTCTTCCCCTAAAAAATCTTGAATCGTATAAATATCTGGATAACACTTCACATTTAAGGAAGTATAATCAAACAACCAATTTAATAACCATTCTTCATGATTTCCCTTTAATACAATCACATTGTATTTTTGATTTAGTGAATAAATGTATTTTAATGTTTTATAAGAATCAGCATGTTCATCACCGTCAATATAATCTCCTACTAAAATCAATTGATCTTTGCTTAAATCTATAAATGTGTCCACAGCATCTTTTAACAAATCATATCTTCCATGAATATCACTTATCGCATAACAAGCCATTTTATTTGCTCCTTATTTCATTTATCAACATATATTTTATTTTTGACTTTTCCTATAACCTCTGATGTATTGGCTCACATGAGACCTGCTTTACGGAATCCATATTGTTTTAATTCCATAAATGTAATTTCTACACCAAACTCTTTTAACACTAATAGCATGGCATCAACGCCTTGTTCTCGCGTACACTCTTTGATTCTTTTTACATACTCTGGATTTTTATTTAATTCTTCTAATTTTAAGGTAAGTTCTTGGTCTGCCTCTTCTTGTCTGTAAAAGGCATTGGCTATATCATCTAGCTTTTCATAGAAGTGTTCTTTTTTTATCTTATTCATACCATCTACAATAATTTCATATGGCTTCATACCACTAAAAAATTCAATGAATCCTCGTGAATATTCTTTTTTACAAACAAAATGATTTCCTGCATCAAACGCAATCTCTTTCCATCCAGGTTTGATTTTTGTCACAATCTCATCATTTCCACCAAGAGATAGAAGACTCTCTTTATAGAACGTTTTAGGATGAGGCCCATTAAACTTACAACCATTGATTCCATCAAAACATTCTTTTGTTTTCTGCCAATTTGTTTCTTCATCTATATAAAAGAAGATAAAACTTTCACCATTACTTTTTAAACATTCTATACTTCCTGCTGCTCCCATTGCTCCAGGTTCTGCAAAAATATACGCCACTACATCTTCAAATAAATTTTTTGTTAGTTTCATTATTCTTTCTCCTCATTTTCAATTAAATCAGAAATATCTGTACTTCTGTTTTCATCAAATTTTTTATAAACAACATAATCAAACATTTCATCATAATTATTTAATAAATTTGAATTCTCCTTAAACAAACCATTTCCATGAATACATTTACCATTGCGTATAATGGCACTACCATATATACAAAGCAATATATCATCTGCATCAACATTCTTTACATAAAGCCCAATATTTTTACCCGTCGTTGCATGAATATATAGTAAATCCTTTTTCGTCGGACTTTCTGGAAGTATTGTATGAATCCAATCCAGTACTTTCGCATCGAAGATTTGTTGTCCTTTTTGACTTACATAATAATCCATATCTGTATAAATGACTTGGTGCGCTTTAAATCTTTCATTGGGCTTCAATGGTTCATAAATGCGTGTTTCAAATTTGTCATTTCCTTTCAACCGTATAGTATTTTTCTTTTCTAATTTTTGAATCAAACGATCTAGAACTTGTTCATTTGCAGGAAATTCTTGATAATAATGCAATCGGTATAAGCAAGAATCCGGATTATTTGAAACATCAAAAACTTGAATTTTTTCATTTACCTGTACAACTGTATTGAGTCGCAAGCCCTCTGGTTTGAAGTTACAAAAGAGTACAGGCTCATGTTTTTCCCACAATGATTCTTTTACATTTACTCTTTCATGAAACGCATCAAACATACTCCAAGTGAAATTACTCATATATTATGTCCTCCTATTTAAGTAAAGCTAGTATAACGAATTCAAATGTTAGTCTTTAGAAAAAAATTTTACTGATATTAAAAAATAAAATATTTTTGATTGATTATTTTTTGTTCAATCTTATGCTTTTCATAATCAATCGTTGCTTTTAAAACATCATCTTCTGTTTTATCTCCTTTACAATAATCACTCATTACTTGGTACACACTTGAAAGAGTTTGATCTTGAATACATATTTTTTTTAAATACTTTAAATACAAAGTATTCAAATGATGATGATTCCAAGAACCGTTTTCTGATAATTCATAGACACATAAAGCACAATCACTGTAATCCTCGCTGCCTTTCAACATTGAATGAACATCTTTAAATTCTTTTGCACCTTTCTCAACTACATAATATACTTCTTCTTTTAGTTGATTCGTTAAACATTTAACAATATCTCCTTTTTGAAAAGGGATATAGATTTCTATAAACTGATTTTCAAACCGATTCGAATTATCTAAATATCCTGGTTCTGCATTATTATTAAAAACAGATTGAATATTTAAATTTTCCTTATATTGGATATTACCTATGAATGCTGATTGAAATTGAGTTTCTGATTTTTTTATTTCTTTTGAACATTCAAAGGTTGAATTTTGCCTTGTTTTCGTTAGTTTAAATTTTTGAATTTGATATTCAGATTTACACCCACTTTTTAGAAAAAAATCATCATTTAAATCTTCATGTACTTTTTGTTTAAGATTATCATATGCTAAATCAAAACTTTCATACACTCCATAAATGAATTCATCTTCATCCATAAGGCAATACAAATAGTTTTGTTGATTATTACTAACGAAATCTTGATATTTAAATATTTCATATGCTATTCTTTCTTCAATTTCTTTTTTTAAATTCAAATCTGACGTTAGACATTCTATTTTAATTAATTCCAATAGAATGTCATCCAGACTGGCTTGTGGATCATTAAAAATGATGGTTGCCTTTTCTCTATCTGAAAAACACGTAAGGTATTGCTTTTCATAATATTGGATTTGTTGTTTTGAAAGCATTTTATTTTCATCCTTGACTGTATCCAAATTATAGATTAGATTTATGGTATATAAAACAATCATTATATATCATTTTTAAAAATATCAAGGAGATAGAAATGAAAGATTATTATAGCTTTTCGAACGAATTTGGAAATAGATTACAAGAACAAATGAAAAAAAAGGGATTTACACAAGAAGAATTAGCAGCTAAACTATCCGAAAAATATATGGAGTATAATATAAATGAAGAGAAGTATATAAATAGAGCTACTATTCGATCCTATATTCGTGGAAATACAATTCCTAAAGGATATGAACTCATTTTATTGGCTGAATTATTAGAGTGTGATGTAAATTATTTACTTGGAATTTCTAAAAATGCCAACATGGATGTTGAAACTGCACATCAATATACAAACTTGAATTATACCAGTGTACAATCGTTACACTATCATCCAAAACAAGCCTCATTTATCAATACTATGTTTGAAAATGAGTCCTTTCAGGATATTACAAATCGTATCAACAACATTCATTTATTGCGCATTGTAGAAACGGGTATTGAAAACTATTTATCTCAAAAAATATTAAAGAGAATGGAAAACTACTACATTGCCTATACTTGTTCGGTACAAACTCAATTTGATGCAGAAGGATTTATAAATTACCTACAAAATAATTTCAAATATTCCAATCAAGATGATATTTGTTCATTAATTCAAAATTCCATTCATCCTAATGAATTTGAAAATTTTTTAAATTGTCATGAAAAAATCAATAATTATTGGAACCATCCTATCCCAAAAAGTAATTCTGAAAAAGAAGCCTTTGTTGAATTATTAACGTTTCTTGGAGAAAACACATTTTCGTATTTTTCACAAATCACATTTCGTAAAATTCAGGAACAAAAGCTTCTTGATATTGTTAATAAAGAAATTCTAAATTACATTGATAATAAAACAAAGGAACGTCTATCGTTATTTAAATAAACTACTTTGCATTTTCTTCATAAGGGATTCTCGATAATGGAATCTCTTTTTTTGTATCTTGCCAAATTAACTTCACTTTTCCCTGTTCCATATCTTTTAAAGGACACAATTCTCTTTGAATTCCCATGAAGTTTTTAGTTCGAATAAAGTAAAATCCAAGGAAATTTTTTACAATCATAACTTTTAATGTTGAATCTACCTCAATAACTCGAACTTCATCTATATTTTCTTTTTTCTGCGTCTCATTCACTTCTTTTTTTATATGCACTTTATCGGATGAAGATGATGTACTATTAGTTGAGCTAAAATCAATGCTAATAAAGACTTTCATCAAAATCCAAATAATCACACCAAAGAAAACTACATATAAAATATTTCCAACGACAGCTCCAATATTTTCGACTACAAAAATAACGGCAGGTAAAACAATCTTTACGATAATATAAGATATCATCATATGCTTTGTCATTTCATTTGTTTCATAAGTAAATATTCCCACTAAGAATAATATACCTAAAACTGCCCAAACTACATAGTTGGCATTTCCGTTGAACAAATGCAAATAAAAACAAATTTTTGCGATCACTCCAACCACAAATAATCCAACCACAACTATTTGTTTACTCTTAGTCTGTGTTTGATAGTAATGTGTCAATATAACAATAATATTTGCTAAATACAATAAATCTACCAAAGTTGTCACAAATTTTGTAGCAGGTAGATTAGCACCTTCATGGCTAAAATTTTGATTGAATTGAATAGACTGATGAGAAAATCCACCACTTGTTGTAAATAGAATCAAACTAATAATTGTCAATAATGTACTAAATACACATATAAGTATAGGAATGTACTTAGCCGTTCCTTCTATGGGATTTTCTTTAACAAAGCAAATTGAATCATTTAATTTTTCTTTTATTTTTGACATAATTAACTCCTTTATTTCAATGTAATTGTCGCCAATGGTACCGTATGTCCTTTTCCATCATCAATAAATGATGCTGCTACATTTTCTACAAATACTGCCCAGCCTTGAGATGTTTCTCCATCAGGTGAATATAAATACTTTTGCTCATCTTCAGCTACTGGAATTAAATTACGATAAAAAGAAGAACTACTATGAGCTTCATCAATTCCATAATCAGACATATTTATAACGTAGATGTCAGCTCCGCCACCTTCTGAACCATCAGACGGATGATGTGAACACATGAAAACACGCACTCTTGTAATCCCATCAATTACATTTGTACGAGATGTATCTTCTTGTATTGACCAATTAGAACCCCATTCTTCAGGTACAGTAATTGTAAAAAATTCATTAGAATATGTCCTTTGTGCTTCTTTTTGTTTCTCAATTTCAGCTTGCTTTTGCATTTCTTCCTCTTTTTCTAGAACTGCAATTCTATCATCATATTGAGTCGCTATTTCTGTAATAGATTTCATATAAGAATCATATTGCGATTTTGAATCTAACGTAAATTTATATTCCTCACTCACCAGTGTTTTTAAGGCATTTAAATTATCCTTTTTCTCATTAATTTGTTGCTTATCCTGAATAGATTCTACATTTTCCAATGTATTTTCTTTTATACTTTTTTCATAATCTGAAATAAAATACTTTCTCATTTTTGTCACTGTTTTTTTATACTGGTCCAAAACGTTGTTATCTTGATTCTCTTCTTTTAAATATTTAGATTGCGATTTCAAAACTTTCTTTAACGTATCAAGCTTCTCTTCTCTCTTTTCACTTTTAAAAGATTTATCCATTTTTTGAATGGATACAATTTTTTGTTTACTATCATCTTGTACATTTGAAGAACATCCACTAATTCCCATAACCATTACACCCGTAACCAAAATACCTTTTAATAATTTTTTTACCATAATATTCCTACTTTCTTGATACATTCATTGTAAAAGAATATATATCAAAAAAATGGCAAAAAATTTTACCATTTTAATTTTGACTGAATCTTTTTTATATAAATTTCACGATTTTCTAAAAGCATTATTTCTTCTATAAGTTGCTCAATTAAATTTAATTTTTGATCTATAGTCATGTTTTCAATTTTCTTTGAATATTCGTCTAAATATTTATATTCATCATCCTTTAAAAAAATACCTAAACATTTCATGATTTCAATAAGCGTCGCATCTTTTTTTGGTTCCTTTCCTGGATATGTACCCGTTTTACAATATGTACCTATATCCTGAATTCTTCGAATAGAACTTGAATTCAATCCTAATTTATCTCTTACTCGCATTTGAAATCCATTATGTGTGATTTTATTTTTTTCTATATACTCATCTCTATCTTTCAAATATTGATTGCAATTGATGACTAAAATAGTTTTTCTATCTTGATCATAAAGCTTTCGAACCATAAACACCATTAACTTTCTAACAATGCTTATTATAAGGATTCAAAAGTCTTATGAATGGCGTTATTTTTTACTACTTTAAAGAGTTTAATGCTACCTTCAATCTTTTAATTTGATTTTCATCCAAATCTTCTTGTAGTAAATCACCAATCAATGTTTCTAACAATTCTATTTTAGATTCAATTGTATTATTTGCAGGAATTAAAAATGCATACTCATCATTTTTAAGCATTTTTCCAAGTTGACGCATTGGTTTTAAAATAGATTCAGGTTTTCTTGGTAATTCGCCAGGATAATAATGATCTGTGCAATATGTAGCTAAATTTTGAAGTTTACGATCTTGTATATTTTTATAGTTGAAAGTAAAAGAAAAGTCAGATGCGAAACCTGACTTGTTAATATTCTTTCTTTTACAATACTCATCGCGCGCTTTTATATACGCATTAGAATCAATCGTAACTAATTTTTGAATTTTGGAATCAAATAATTGAATTTGTGTCATAAAAAATTAACCTCCTGAGCAAAAAAATTTGCTTCAAAATAACTAACAAATTATTGTTTTAGGTTAATTTTTTTACCATTTAAAATTAGATATAAAAAAATGGAGTTCTAATCACTCCAATTTTTTATAGCCTCTTTTAATCTTCTTTGTATGGTTTCTTTTACATAATGACTTATTTCATCCTCATCCAACAATTCAACAGAATCCGCATATTTCATCACCCATTTTATATAAAATTGTTCTGAACATTTCACGGTATATATCTCATCTTCATATTTACAGCATTTCGTTCCAAACGTATCATAGATTGCATCATCCATATTTTTTGCTTTAAAGCGAAACTCTGGCACTTTACATAGTTTTTCCATCTTATCTAAATTATCAAAACAAATTTGATTTCTAAATAATGTTTCATCTTTCATTTGAGATAATTCTTTTTCCATAATAATCGAACACTTTTTACTTCTTCTATAACGCCCCGTTCCTGATTTTGTAGTCGCTAAGGACAAACAAGATATTTTTCTTAAATCAAATACACGAATCGTATTTTTTTCATTTTCTCCCGTATTACGATCCCATAATCCAATCATATAATAGTGATTATCATACATAATTAAACGATATGGGCTAATTACAGTATTCTTTCTATACGTAGTATATTTTCCATCTGACGTTCTGTGCATCAAATCACATTTAATAGCATATTCATCATCTATAGCTTCTTGTATAGTATGGACAAGGTCCCATTCGTTATGGTGATATTGTAAATAATAACCTCTTCTACGTTCTATAGTGTTAACTATTTGAACATCGGAATCTAACTTTTGTTCTTTGTATTTTTCTGATTGCAAATAACATTTTAAAACTTCTTTTATTTTTTCTTTTTCTTCTGAATTCTCATATAAGGGTGAACAATCGATTGCTTGTAATAATCTATTCATTCGTTCTGCATTTAGTGGCTGGTTATACCAAATCTTACCTAAACGTCCATCTAATTCTCCTGTATAGCCTATTTTATCTTTACCGCACAACAGAATGACACTATGAAGTTTCTTTTTAAAAGTATGACGATCCGAACTATCCCCTAACTTCTCTTTTAAATCACCCACTTTTATAGGATGATTTAAATCTGTATGATCTTTTAAATAAAAATAAATTTCTAATTCATTCTTTCCCATTTTCAATCTCCATATTTTCACCAAATCTGTATGTTCATAGTAAAATAATGCCTATCAAATTACAACAATAATTAATTTTTACTATATTGACTTCAATTTTCTGTTATAATGTTCTTGGCATTGAAAGATAAGAACGAACCCCTAGGGACTGCAATCCCTAGGGGTTCGCTTTTTTTGAATTTGTCAAATCACAATTTATTTGTGTCTTTTCATATATAAACCAAAATTAAATCTCATTCTTTTTTTCTAATTTCAATAAATTTTCTTTTCTTTCGATTCCACCTGCATATCCAGTCAAATTATTATTGGATCCAATTACTCTATGGCAAGGAATCAAAATTGATATCTTATTATGTCCTACAGCACTTCCCACTGCTTGTGCTGACATTGTTGGTGAAATCATTCTTGCGATATCTTTATATGTCATAGTTTTGCCATAGGGTATTTTAAGAAGAAGTTGCCAAACTTTCTTTTGAAACTGTGTTCCAATCAAATGCATCTTAGGTAAAGCCTTGAGTTCTTTACCACTAAAATAAAGATTTAACCATTCTTTTGTTTCTTTTAATACAGCCGTTTCTTCTTCAATTGGTTCTTTTAAACCATTCGCATAATATTTTTGATTTTCAAACCAAACACCAGTCAATCCAATTTCATCGGCAGCCAATAACATTTTACCCAATGGTGAATCATAATATTGTATAAACATAATCGTCCTCTTTATATAGAAAAAAAGCCATCCGAAGATGACTTACTTTTTAAAATTGGTGGAGCGTATCGGGATCGAACCGATGACCCCCTGCGTGCAAGGCAGGTGCTCTCCCAGCTGAGCTAACACCCCATATCTTCAGCAAATGGTGGGCCTGAATGGACTTGAACCAACGACCTCACCCTTATCAGGGGTGCGCTCTAACCACCTGAGCTACAGGCCCATTCGCTGAATGCCCATTTAATATACCATGTGATTTTATATTATGCAAGTCTTTTTTTGATTTTTTTTAAATATTATAATTAATTTAGTTTTAGACATGAATATTGTCAATTTAATGATTATAATCATATAAAACGGAGGTGCCTTATGAGTCAAATAAAATGTCCTAATTGTGGAACTGTATTTCAAGTTGATGAGAGTCAATATCATGAAATCTTACAACAAGTTCGTAATGAAGAATTTGAAAAGGAATTAAAAGAAAGACAAAAGAATTCAAACCAGGTTATTCAATCTAAGCTGGAAAAAGAATTTGAATCTAAATTAAATCAAAAGATACTTGAAATAAAAGAGCTGCAATCTGACTTTAGTAAAAAACAAAATGATAAAGAACAAGAAATCATTTCTTTAAAAGAACAATTAAAATCTACTGAACAAATTATCAAAAGTGAAACTGAAAAGGCTTATCAAGAACAATTAAACAAGAAAGAGCTTGAAATCAAACAGCTACAATCGGATTTTAATCAAAAACAAAATGATAAAGAACAAGAAGTTATTTCATTAAAAGAAAAACTAGAAGCGAGTACACAATTAACAAAAACTGAAACACAAAAAGAATTTCAAGAGCAGTTAAACAAAAAAGATTTAGAAATATCTAAACTCAATGCCAAATTAGAACAGATTCTTTCACAAAATAAAATCAATGAATCTAAGACTGAACAAGAATATAAATTACAGCTGCAGGCAAAGGAAAATGAAATTCAAGCTTTAAAAAGTAACATTTCAAATAATGAAAAGGTATTAAAGGCAAATCTAGAAAATACTTACCAATCTCAGTTAAATGAAAAAAACCTTGAAATCCAGTCTTTAAAACAAGATATCGATAAAGCCAAGGTTGAAAACGAATTGAACGTAAAGAGCATTAAACAAGACCTACAAAATCAAATTGAACAGGATAAAATGAAATATCAGCTTCAAGAAAAGAGTTTACAGGAAAAATATGATACTTTACTACAGACCAAAGATGAACAGATTGCTTACTATAAAGATTTCAAATTGAAACAATCCACTAAAATGATTGGTGAATCTTTAGAACAACATTGTGAAATTGAATTCAATAAGCTTCGTGCGACTGGTTTTCAAAATGCATACTTTGAAAAAGACAATGATGCTCATACAGGATCTAAGGGTGACTATATCTATCGTGAATTAGATGAGAATGGTGTAGAAATCATTTCAATTATGTTTGAGATGAAAAACGAAAATGATAAAACAGCCACAAAACATAAGAATGAAGATTTCTTAAAGGAATTAGATAAGGATCGTAATGAAAAAAATTGTGAATATGCCGTTCTTGTTTCTATGTTAGAACCAGAAAATGAATTATATAACACGGGTATTGTTGATAAATCGCATCGCTATCCGAAGATGTACGTAATTCGTCCACAGTTCTTTATTCCTATGATCACCATTTTAAGAAATGCCGCATTCAATTCTATGCAGTATAAAAATGAATTGCAGTTGATGCGTAATCAAAATATTGATATTACACACTTTGAAGAGAGTATGAATGATTTCAAAGAAAAGTTCTCAAGAAATTATAGGATTGCATCGGATAAATTTGCAAAAGCTATCGATGAAATCGATAAAACTATTTTGCATCTTCAAAAGACAAAAGAAGATTTATTATCAAGTGAAAGACAATTGCAATTGGCTAATAATAAAGCAGAGGATCTTACAATCAAGCGTTTAACTCGTAACAATCCTACAATGAAGCAGAAGTTTGATGAATTAAAGAAAGATAACAAATAAGGAGCTGTAACGGATAAAGAAGTTTCAGCTTAATAAAAAAAGCCCATCAAATCATATAAAATGATTTGTATGGGCGCTTTTCATTTGC
>ENA-ORTU01000242-ORTU01000242.1-human-gut-metagenome-genome-assembly--contig:-NODE-242-length-75446-cov-9.187012_pt1 | contig 75446 bp, 83 predicted proteins | sample MGYA00241910_ERZ509184 | MGnify/ENA primary metagenome ERZ509184 (study PRJEB26280, sample SAMEA2338847) | human gut metagenome | biome: human gut; feature: human-associated habitat; material: faeces... | reverse complement strand
AACGCAAAAATCCCTCGCTGCCGGTCACATCATGAGTTTTCAGATACACCCTAGTGTAGGAGAAAAAGCGAAAAATCATGTCTATTATCATAGACATCCGGAAACTTTTATGTTAGGATGTCAAATAAAGTCTCGAAATTTGGAGGGACAGCTGTATGATGGACAACAGATTCGAAGCCGCGTTTTCCACGTTTCTGGGCAGACACGAAAAAATCGCGGGAATCAATAAAAAAATATTGATTTCCGCTTGATTTTTTCCTCCGTACACAATACAATAGGCACGAAGGAGAACAGGAAGGACAGGAAGATGTGAGCCTGTCAATTTAACACACAGAGCATGCGTACCCGAACGTTGCATGAGTAGAAATGACGCGTCAAGTACCGGTTGGATGGGAGGTTGCCGCCGGGCGAAGGAGTCTCTCCGCGGTGTCATTTCGCATCCGCTATAGCAAACTGAAATTGTACAGCAGTTTCTTTCTTGTTTAAAAGTCCATATCACCAAACCTCCTCCCATTGACAAAATAGGAGGCTTTTTTATGTCTAATTTTACGAAAAATATGTCTGCCGCGCAGACTGCGCCGCGTCATGGGCTGCAGAATGTGCGCACGCTTGTATCCTGCGCGCTGCTGGCTGCCGTTTCCGTCGTGCTGGCCCGGTTCATTATCCCGATGCCCAACGAAACGACCCGTTTCTCCCTCGAAGCCGTGCCCATTTTCCTGGCCGGTATGCTCTTCGGGCCGCTGCCCGGCGCGCTGGTCGGCTTTGTGGCCGATTTTGTCGGCTGCCTGTTCTCCGGCTACGGCTATAACCCGATGTTCTGCGTTCCGCCCATTCTCTACGGGCTCTGCGCGGGTCTGTTCCAGCCGCTGCTGGTGAAGAAAACGTCGATTTTGACCATCGCCCTGTCGTTCCTGCCTGCCATCGCGCTCGGCTCGATCCTCTATCAGAGCTTCTCCCTCGCCTTTGTCTACGGCGGCGACGCGAAAACGGCATTTTTCCTGACAAAACTGGCAACCCGCTCGGTACAGCTCGGCGTGACGTTCGTCATTGACGTTCTGGTGGTATGGCTGCTTTATAAATCCAAGGTGTTTACCGCCGCCAAGCTCTGGCCGCCGGTGAAATACGAATCGAAATCAAAAGAAGGTAATTGACATGACGCTTGACGAAGCGCTGCATTATATCCATTCCGTCTGCTGGAAGGGCAGTGTCCTCGGCCTCGAACGCATCAGCGCGCTGCTGGACAAGATGGGCCACCCCGAACGCAAATTAAAGTTCATTCACGTGACCGGTACAAACGGCAAGGGCTCGACCTGCGCGATGCTGGCCAGTATGTTCACAAAGGCCGGATACAAAACGGGCCTGTACACCAGCCCCTATCTCATCCGCTTCAATGAGCGCATCCAAATTGACGGCGTACAGATCCCGGACGAAGAGATCTGCGAGATCACGGAATATATCAAGCCGCTGGCCGATTCGATCTTCGAGCAGCCGACCGAGTTTGAAATGGTCACGGCGCTGGGCTTTGAATATTTCGCCCGCCATAACTGTGATCTTGTCGTCTGCGAGGTCGGCATGGGCGGCGAGTTTGACGCCACGAACGTCATTCTGCCGCCGGAGGTTGCAATCATCTGCAACATCGGCCTTGACCACACGGAGGTGCTGGGCGACACGCTGGAGAAGATCGCCGCGACGAAGTCCGGCATCATCAAGCCCGGCTGCGACGCGGTCATTTACCGCGAAGCGCCGTCGGTCGAGGCCGTGATCGAGGCGCGGTGCAAAGAGGTCGGTGCAAAGCTCCACAAGGCGGACTTTGCCGACATCCGGCTCATTTCCCACGATCTGACCGGTCAGGTCTTCGACTGGGAGCGCTTCCACGCGCTGAAGCTGCCGCTGCTGGGCGATCATCAGCTGCACAACGCTGCCGTCGCCCTCACCGCGGCGACCGTCATGCAGCAGCGCGGCTGGCACATCACGGACGAACAGATTCGCGAAGGGCTTGCGGACGTCCGCTGGCCGGGCCGGTTCGACGTACGGCGCAAGGACCCGCTGTTTATCATCGACGGCGGACACAACCCGCAGTGCATTCAGGCGCTCGTCAAGAACATTCAGGACTATCTGGCGGACCGGCCGCTGACCATCCTGACCGGCGTTCTGGCCGATAAGGATTATAACTGTATGTACCGGAACGTCGAGCCCTACGCGAAGGAATTCATCACCGTCACGCCGGGCAATCCCCGCGCGCTGAACGCGCACGATCTGGCGCAGTACCTGTCCCAGTTCGGCAAACCCGTCACGGCCTGCGACGCAGTCGCAGACGGCGTCCGTCTGGCCGTGGAGCACGCGGGAAAGGACGGCGTCGTCCTCTGCTACGGGTCGCTTTACATGATCGGCGAGATCGAAGCCGGTCTGCAGCGGCTCTGAGCGTGAATCTTTTCTCATAAACAGCCTGCACGAAAGCCGCCCCTTGTCATGCGCATGGAACTGCATGACAAGGGGCTTGTTTTGTCAGCGCCGGAGATTCCCGGCGAACCCAGCGAAGCGGTTCGACGAGCCTCCGGCGGCCCTATCTTTTCCGTCTTGCCGGAAAAGATAGGGGAGAAAAGGGGCGCTGGGTTACGATTTGGTGCGTGCTGCGGGTGCGGTTCAGGGAAGCACTATTTTTCGGTCTCTGCGAACACACATAGTCACCCTGCGGGCGCTTGGGTACGCGCCGCCTGTTACGGAACAGCCGAATTTGTGAATCGCTGCGTTTGAATTGCTGTGGTAAATCAGTTTTGCGTTCGAAATTTGTGAGGCAGTGCGGATTCGCCGGAGTTCTGTAGGGGCCGGCGACACTGCCGGCCCGTTGGGAAGCCGCGGATTTGCTGAAGCGTTCTGTAAAACCGGTGCGATTTGCCGGGCGGGGTCAGAACAGCGTCAGCTGGCTGGTGAGGGGGAGGTCGCCGAAGGCGCCGGCGGATTGGAGCTGGTCGATGAGTGTCTTGGACACCTTCGGGCAGGCGTCGGCAAATTCCTCGACGGACAAAAACTCCCGGCCCTCGCGGGCGTTCATAAGGTCCCAGGCCGCCGTTTCACCAAGACCGGCCACGGCCACGAACGGCGGGCGCAGCTGCCCGGCCTCGATCTGGAACTTCGTCGCGTGGGAGTGGTAGATATCGATCGGCGCGAAGGTAAAGCCGCGCAGATAGAATTCATAGCAGACCTCAAGCGTCGTGAACAGATCGTCGTCCTTGGCGCTGGAATCCTCGTCCTCCTTGATCTCCTGCAGCTTTTTCTTGACAAGCTCGATGCCGTGGCACATCATGCCCTCGTCGAAGCCGCCCTTCTGGCTGCGGCGGTAGAAATAGGCCGCGTAGAACGCAAGCGGCTCGTGCACCTTGAACCACGCGATGCGGAAGGCCATCATGACATACGCCGTTGCGTGGGCCTTCGGGAAAAGATACTTGATCTTCTTGCAGGAGCCGATGTACCATTCCGGCACGCCTGCGGCCTTCATTTCCTCCTCCGCGCCGTCGGGCAGACCTCTGCCCTTTCGGACGGCCTCCATGATCTTGAACGACCGCTTTTCGGGCATCCCGCACTTGATGAGGTACAGCATGATATCGTCGCGGCAGCCGATGGCGTCGTTGACGGAGGCGGTCTTGGACAGGATCAGATCGCGCGCGTTGCCCAGCCACACGTCCGTGCCGTGGGAGAAGCCGGACAGGCGGATGAGCGTGTCAAATTTTGTCGGCTGCGTCTCCTGCAGCATTCCGCGCGTGAAGCCCGTGCCGAATTCCGGGATGGCGACGGAGCCGACCGGCCCCAGAATGGGGTCGTTTTCATAGCCCAGCACCTTGCTGGACGTGAAGATCGACATGGTGTCCTGATCGTCGAGCGGGATTTTCTGCGCGTCGACGCCGGTCATGTCCTCCAGCATACGGATCATGGTCGGGTCATCGTGGCCCAGCATATCGAGCTTCAGGAGGTTTTCCTCCATGGAGTGATATTCAAAATGCGTCGTGATCCATTCGGAGTCCTTGTCGTCCGCCGGGTGCTGCACGGGGCAGAAGTCCCAGATCTCGTTCTCCTGCGGAATGACGACGAGGCCGCCGGGGTGCTGGCCGGTCGTGCGCTTGACGTTGACGCAGCCGAGCGCCAGCCGGTTCTCCTCCGCCTTGGGGACGGTCTTATTGCGCTCCGACAGGTATTTTTTCGCGTAGCCGTAGGCCGTTTTTTCCGCGACGGTGCCGATGGTGCCCGCGCGGAAGACATGGGTCTTGCCGAACATCTGCACACAGTAGGCGTGCGCCTTGGCCTGATATTCGCCGGAGAAGTTGAGGTCGATATCCGGGACCTTGTCGCCGCCGAAGCCGAGAAACGTCTCAAACGGGATATTGAACCCGTCCTTGTCGAGCTTCGCGCCGCACTTCGGGCACACCGCGTCCGGCAGATCCGCGCCGCAGGCGCAGTCGGCCGGAACCTCAAACGTCGTGAACTTGCACTGCGGACAGCGGTAGTGCGGCGGATAGGAATTGACCTCCGTGATGCCGGACATGAACGCCACGATGGACGAGCCGACCGAGCCTCGCGAGCCGACAAGATAGCCGTGCTCCAGCGAGTTCTGCACCAGCTTCTGCGCCGACATATAAATGACGTCGTAGTGGCAGGAAATAATGTCGTGCATTTCCGTGTCGACGCGCTTCTGCACAAGCTCCGGCGGGGTTTCGCCGTAGAGCCGGTGGAGCTTGCCGTAGACGAGGGCTTTCAGGTCCTCGACGGAATTTTCGATCTTCGGCGCGAACAGATTGTGCGGCACGGGCCGCAGCGTCTCGCACCAGTCAACGATGCGGTTCGGGTTCTCGATGACGACCTCATGCGCCTTTTCTGGCCCAAGATAGGAAAATTCCTCCATCATCTCATCTGTCGTGCGCAGATATAAAGGCAGCGGCCGGTCGGCGTCGGGCATCTGCTTGGTGGCAAGCAGGATGTGGCGGAAAATCTCATCCTCCGGGTCGAGGAAGTGCACGTCGCCGGTGGCGACGACGGGCTTTCCCAGCTCCTCGCCGAGCTTGACGATGGTGCGGTTGAAGCCGCGCAGCTCCTCCTCGTCCTCGGCAAGGCCCTTGTCGAGCATGAAGCGGTTGTTGCAGATGGGCTGGATCTCCAAAAAGTCATAGAAGCTAGCGATACGCTTCAGCTCTGCCCAGCTCTTGTGGTTCAGAATCGCCTGGAACAGCTCGCCCGCCTCGCAGGCCGAGCCGATGATAAGTCCCTCGCGCCATTGCAGCAGCTCGGACTTCGGCATGATGGGCACGCGCTTGAAATACTTGAGATTGCCGTAGGAGATCAGCCGGTACAGATTGCGCAGGCCGATGGAGTTTTTCGCAAAGACGATGATATGCCGCGCACGGCGGTCGAGAATTTTGCTGCCGGAGCGCAGCTGCTCCATGCGCGGGTTGATCTTTTGCAGCGAGTCCAATCCCTGCTCCTGCATCATCTTGAAAAAGCGCATGAGCAGATACCCGCAGGTGATCGCGTCGTCGGAGGCGCGGTGATGGTTGAAATCCGGCAGGCTCAGTGCATCGGCGACAATGTTGAGCTTGTACTTGCCAAGCTCCGGCATCAGGTTCTGCGCCAGAATGAGCGTGTCGACATACGTCGGGTGGAACGGCAGGCCGAGCTTTTCGCACGCCGCCGTCACGAAGCCGATGTCAAAATCCGCGTTGTGCGCGCACAGGGGGCGGCTGCCGACGTATTCCAGGAATTTCGGCATTGCCTCGGAAATATCCGGCTGCCCGGCAAGCATCTGGTCGTTGATGCCCGTCAGATCGACGATCTTCGGCTGTAGGGGCCGGTGCGGGTCGACGAAGGTCTGGAACGTGCTGAGAACTTCATTGCCCTTCATAATGGCCGCGCCGATCTCGATAATCGTATCGTGGAGCGAGGACAGACCGGTCGTTTCCAGATCGAACGCGACGTATTCCCCGTCAAAGGAGAAATCCTCCTCGCCGTGGACGGCGATGCGGTCGTCGACGTCGTTGACGTAGTAGCCCTCGCAGCCGTAGAGGATTTTGATGTTCTGGTCCGTCCCCGCGACCTTGGCCTTGGACGCGGCCTTCATCGCGTCCGGGAACGACTGCGCGCCGCCGTGGTCGGTGATGGCGATGGCGCGGTGGCCCCAGCTGGCTGCCCGCTTGACGGCGGCTCCGGTATCGGTCAGCGCGTCCATGGAGGACATGGTCGTATGCAGGTGCAGCTCGACGCGCTTTTCGGGGTAAGTATCGCGGCGCTTCGGGGCCTCGATCTTTTCCATGGCGTTCGGCTGGAGCACCATTTCGTTGTCATAGCGGTCAAAGCTCATCTTGCCCTGTACGCGCAGCCACATACCTGGCTGGACGTTGTCAATGATGGGCTTGGCCTTTGCGGCCTCCATGAACTGGTTCACGCGGACGGAACTGGTATAGTCCGTCATATCGAAGCAGATGACCCACGCCCCGCGCTTTTTCAGCTCCCGGTGCTGCACGGCGAAGACCTTGCCCTCGACGATCACGCGGAACATATCGAGGTTCAGCTCCTCCATCCGCACGGGCCTGCCCGAAAACGGCCTGCCGTAGAACAGCGCGCCCGCCGGCTCTGCCGGTGCGGCCGAGCCTGCGCCGGAGGACTTTGCGCCGCCCTGCGGCACGCTGGCCGTGATGGCAGGCGCGTTTTTAAGCGCCTCGGCGCGGATACGCGCCGTCTCTTCAAACAGCGCACGGCCCTCTAAATTGCTGTGCGCCTCGACCTCGATCTTTTTGGAAACGCCGAAGCGGTCGCGCAGGAACTGCTCGGCCTTTTTTGCGTTCTGCAAAATGCTGTCCTTGCCGTTGGCCTTGAGCCGGATGACGACGGCCTCGTCCGTGACCTCGTAGCCTGCTCCTGCCAGAATGGCGGCAGACGGCGAAAAGGCGCGGATAAACACCTGCGCCAGATCGCGGAAATCCATATTCGGAAGCTCCGAGGCGGGATAGCGCACCGAAAGCTTCAGTTCCCGCAGGCCATATTCCTTTTCAATGTCCCGGCAGAGCGCCTGCAGCTGCTTTTCTGCCAGATACTGCTCCGCCTGCGCGTCCAGACGGATGGTGCGCGTTTCCCGGTCAAGCTCCGCGTGGACGACGACAAGGCGTCCGAGCGCCTCCACCAGCTCCTCCGGCAGCGGGAAGCCCGGAAACAGCGCGGGGAAATAAACTTCATTCATATGTTCAAGCTTCCTGTCTGAAATTCACGTTATGTCTTTGTTCGCCTGCGCTTCGGCTGCGGCTTCTCTTCCCGCGTCAGATCTGCAAGCGTGTAGCTGCACAGATACGCGGCGATGACCTGATCAAGCCCCTGCCACAGCGGGAGCGTCCGGCAGTTGACCGCGTTTTCGCACTGTTGCCCGCTCTCCAGACACGTGACCGGGGCCAGCGTCCCCTCGGTCAGGGACAATACCTCAAATGCGGTATACTCCTTCGCCGGTTTGGACAGGCGGTAGCCGCCGCCCTTTCCGCGCACGGCGTCGAGCAGCCCTGCCTTGCTCAGCACGGCCAGAATGCTCTCCAGATATTTTTCGGAAATGCCCTGCCGCTTCGCGATCGTCTGCAGCGGGATATAGCCCTCGTCTATATGCTCGGCCAGATCGATCATCACGCGCAGTGCATAGCGGCCCCTGGTGGAAATCATCATGTTTGGTTCCTCGCTTTCTTTTAACCCACTATACTATAGGGTAAAAGGATTATCAAGCGGAAAGCCGCAATTTACAAGCAATTCTTTTTGTGCTACAATAATCAAAGCATCGGTTTGGAGAGAACGCGACATGACGAAGGATCTGACCCGGGGAACGCCCTGGAAGCTTATTTTACAGTTTGCGCTGCCGATCATGGCGGGAAACCTTTTGCAGCAGCTCTATAATACCGCCGACACCATCATTGTCGGCAATTTCAACGGCCAGCAGGCGCTTTCCGCCGTCGGGGCCTGCGCGTCGCTGACAGTTCTGTTCACGGCGCTTGCCATCGGCTTTTCCATCGGCGCAGGCGTGCTGATCTCGCAGTATTTCGGCGCTTCGCGCGAGCGGGAGCTGCGGCAGTATGCCGCGACGGCCATTGTGCTGATGCTGGCAATGGGGCTATTCATGTCGCTTGCCGGCGTTGTGAGCGCGAGGTTCCTGCTGGAACGAGTGCTGGGCACGCCGGAGGCGCTGCTGCCGATGACGCTTCTGTATTTCCGCATCTACGCGGCGGGACTGGTGTTCCAGTTCGGGTACAACATCGCGGCGGCCCTTCTGCGGGCGCTGGGCGACAGCAAGGCGACGCTGTATTTTCTGCTCGTCTCGTCGATTTTGAACGTCGTGCTCGACCTTGCGTTTGTCGCGGGGCTTGGGCTGGGCGTGGCAGGCGCGGCCGTCGCCACCGTTATTTCGCAGATCGCCTCCTGCGTCATCGGCTTTGCGTATATGCACCGGAAATACGCCCTTCTGCGCTTCTCGCTCCGCGAGCTGCGGCTGGACGTGAAAACGGCGGGCCGCATTCTGCAGGTCGGCGCGCCGATGGCCATTCAGCAGTCCATCGTCTCCTGCGGCTTTCTGTTTTTGCAGCGGCTGGTCAATCTCTACGGCGAGAGCATGATCGCGTCCTATACCGTCGCCACCCGGATGGAGAACATTCTGATGATCCCGATTCTCGGCGTGCAGAACACCATGGCGACCTTCGCGGGCCAGAATATGGGCGCGCAGCGCCCCGACCGCGTCTCCAGGGGCCTTGGACAGGGCGTGCTGGTGTCGCTTTCCATGACGCTTGTGCTCTGCCTGTGCCAGATTCTCGGCATTTCGCGCATCATCCGCGCGTTCCAGCTGGACGAGGCCGCTGCGGCCATCTGCCGCCTGCATCTGTTCAGCTCCGCCGTCGCGATGCCCATTTTCGCGGTCTATTTTCCCGCCAACGGGATGTGCCAGGGCGTGGGCGAGGGCTTCCACGCCACGTTCTTCGCGCTGCTGGCGCTGGGGCTGCGCGTGATCTTTGCCTATGCGCTGCACAACACGGCTCTGTTCGGCTATACCGCCGTCTGGTGGAGCCAGGCCATGGCGTGGACCGTGACGCTCCTTGTCTGCTATGCGCACGTGTTCCGCGGCAAATGGAAGAACAAATCTCTGATCTGATAGGGAGGCATTGCGATGCAGCACCGCTTTTTTGCGCTTATTTCCCGTATGCGCTACATTGGCCGCTGGGGCCTCATGCGCAATACGTTTGAGGAAAACATTCAGGAGCACAGCCATATGGTTGCTGTGCTGGCACACGGACTGGCTGTGATCCAGCGCGACATCCTCGGCCAGCCCGCCGACCCCGACCGCTGCGCGTCTGCAGCGCTGTTCCACGACGCGTCGGAGATCCTGACAGGCGACCTGCCCACGCCGATCAAGTATTATAACCCGGAGATCAAAAAGGCCTACAAGCAGATCGAGGCCGTCAGCTGTGAAAAGCTCCTTGCTCTCCTGCCGCCGGAGGTGCAGGAGAGCTACCGCCCGCTGCTGTTTGAATCCGACCCGGACATCGCCCGCATCGTCAAGGCGGCGGACAAGCTTTCGGCGTATATCAAGTGCGTCGAGGAGCTGAAGGCCGGGAACTCAGAATTTGCGGCGGCGGAGAAGCAGACGCGGCAGGCGCTCGTCGACATGCAGCTGCCGTGCCTCGATTATTTTCTAGCGCATTTCCTGGACAGCTTCCGCCTCACGCTCGACGAGCTGGAGTGAATTTGACGGATCTGTCAATTTTCATGTTTTGCGGCGTCCAAAATCGCACAAAACTCACAGTTGTATTTTTGCGGCCGCGCCGCTATAATGTCCCCCAGTGAGTTTACGAAAGGAAGTGCGCGCCATGACGATCTTCAAAACGCCCGTCTGTCGATGTGCTTCCGTTTTTGTTTTTGCTGGGGAACCTGTTGTTCCGGCGTCGTATTTGTTTTTGCAGAAGGAATTGTGAAGCTGGTGTTTCCAGCTTTCACAATTCTTTTTTTATGCACGCATACAGCCCGGACCGCCCGCAAAAACGCCGAAAAGAAAGGAGAACACCATGGGAAAAAACAAAATTCCGGAAACCGGCATCTATGATGCCAGACAGCTCGGCAGAGGCAGAATGCTGCTGCTCGGCTTCCAGCATATGTTCGCCATGTTCGGCGCGACCATCCTCGTCCCCATCCTGACGGGCCTCGACGTTTCGAACACGCTCCTGTTCGCGGGCCTCGGCACGCTGCTGTTCCACCTCATCACCGGCGGCAAGGTCCCGGCCTTCCTCGGCTCGTCCTTCGCCTTCCTCGGCGGCTACGCGACCATCGCGCCGATGCTCGGCGAGCAGCAGAACATCCCCAACCTTGAGATGCTGCCCTATGCCTGCTTCGGCGTGGCCTGCGCAGGTCTTGTGTATGTCATTCTGGCCGGTCTGTTCAAGGTCTTCGGCGCGAAGAAGGTCATGCGCTTCTTCCCGCCCATCGTCACCGGCCCCATCATCATCGCCATCGGCCTGAACCTCTCCTCCTCCGCCATCAATAACTGCACCGGCAGCTGGTGGATCGCCATCGCCGCCATCCTCATCATCGTCGCCGCCAACATCTGGGGCAAGGGCATGATCAAGATCATCCCGATCCTCCTCGGCGTCATCGGCTCGTATCTGCTGGCCGTCATCTTCGACGCGGACGTCCGCGCAAATCTCGTCGCCAACGTCTCCGAAGCGAAGTGGTTCGCGCTGCCCATCAAGATGGAGCAGACCGTCTTCGGCCTGTTCGCCTCCGGCAATGTCGACGCACACAAGCTTCTGACCGCCGTCATCACCATCGTCCCGCTGTCCCTTGCCACCATGGTCGAGCACATCGGCGACGTATCCGCGATCTCCTCCACCTGCAACCGCAACTACATTGAAAATCCCGGCCTGCACCGCACCCTGATGGGCGACGGTCTTGCGACCACGCTGGCAGCCCTCTTCGGCGCGCCCGCCAACACGACCTACGGCGAAAACACCGGCGTTCTGGCCCTCAGCCGCATCTATGACCCGCGCGTCATCCGCATCGCGGCAGTTCTGGCCATGCTCTTCTCCTTCAGCCCGAAGTTCGCGGCCGTCATCTCCTCCATGCCCGGCGGCACCATCGGCGGCGTCAGCCTCGTGCTCTACGGCATGATCTCCGCAGTCGGCGTGCGCAACGTCGTCGAGAACAAGGTCGACTTCACCAAGTCCCGCAATGTTCTGGTCGCGGCCCTCATCCTGGTTCTGTCCATCGGCATCAGCTACTCCTCGGCAGGCTCTCTCCATTTCGGCGCAATCAGCCTCTCGGGTCTGGCTGTCGGCTCCATCGTCGGCATCGTCCTGAACGCCGTCATGCCCGGCAAGGACTATGTCTACGGCGAAGACAAGCAGGGCGACGAATCTGTCAACTTCATCGTTCAGTAAACGATCTGATCCATATAGAAATACAGCCGCAGTCCGGTGCAGTTCCGCCTTCTCCGCCTGCGATTTCCCCTGAAATTGGCTTACGCGCAGCCCGCCTTTGGGCTGCGCGTAAGTGTTACAGGGGAGAAAACAATGAAGAATTTGGAGGGGTGGAACGGCGATTGTCACGCGCGGGTCTGTCGGCTTATCCGCAGAGCTTTCCACGGCATCAGACGGCGCATCGCCGGATGGTCAAACCATACAAAAGAGAGCCGGCCGGTTTGTTCTCCTTTTGTACTTTTAGTATAGAGGAAGAATTTGAACAGGATTTCACGAACCGGTAAAGAAACTGTGAACAGTTTCCCGAAAGAATCGCGCCGTAAAAGAATACGCGCAGACAAGTGACCGGCCTGTCTGCGCGTTTCTTTTAAAATATGGAGAAAGGAGAAAAATGAAAAAGACGTTTGCTTCTTGCAAGTATAGAATATCAGGATGGTATTAAAAATCTTAGGGGGCAGTTTTTAAATATCTGTGAAATCCTATGATATTTTTTCGTTTTTCAGCGCACGGCCAGCACCAGCAGCACCGCTGCCGCCAGATACAGCCCCAGCGCTGCCGCGCAGACGAGCAGGACGATCCCACCGATGAGCAGCGGCGCGCCGCCGCGCTTTTTCCGCAGCACGAGCAGCGCAATGCCGCCCGCAAGCGTCAGAACGAACAAAATCAGCGCCAGATCTGCACGCATACGCAAAGCCCTCCTTTCTCCGGGGATGGTTCAGAAGTAATCGCCCCAGCCGTCTTCGTCGTCCGAGTAGTCGCCCCAGCCGTCGCCGGGATCGGACCACGGATCGTAATCGTCGTAATATTCGTCGTCATAGTCCCAGCCCGCGTCGTTCGACTCCATGTATTCGCCGGTATCCTCGTCGATGTAGCCGTCGCTGCCGTAGCCGATGAACTCGTTCTCATAGCCGTTCCAGTACCAGATGTCGCCGTCCTCGTCGTACCAGTAATACGGCGTGCCGTAATCGCCGGTGTCGCCGGAATAGGCGGGCCGGGCCTTGGGCGCGGTGCTCCAGCCGGCGGTGTAGGACAGGGTTTCGAGCATCCTGTTGCAGATATCGAAATAATTGCGGATGCGGCCCTCAAGCGCGATGGTCGTCGCGACGAGGGCATAGCCCGTCGGCCCGTAATAGCGCACCTCCATGCAGCCGCGCACGGGCTGCGAGGGGCCGTCGGAGAAGACGGAGCCGTCGAGCCACATATAGCCGGTCAGGCTGTAAGAATCGCCGTTGTCCTTAAAGTCCGAGCCAAAGGATTTGAGCAGATAGCTGCCGTACATACTCTGCATGAAGTCCTCAAGCATCTTCATCATATAGGTCTTCGCGGTCGCCGCGCCTTTTTCCATGTAGGGATCAAAGCCCTCGATGGGCTGGAAGGCAAGCGTGATGTTGGAATAATAATCGTCCGTGCCGTCCTCCATGACCGCGTTGAAGCTCAGCGCATTGGACACGTTCGGGTGCTCGTGCGCCTCCATCTGGATGGGGTAATCGACCGTGACGTTCGTAAAGCCGCCGGGGAAGGCCGCTGTCTGGTTCAGCTCGTCCTCCGGCGTCGGCAGGAGCATGATATACTCCATGGGCGTGAGCGTACTGCCGTCTGCGTCGCTTAACTCGCCGTAGGCGGTCTGGTACAGGGTGACAAGCTGCGTGTCGTCGTCCATGTAAAGCGTGATGCACCCGCCCTCGTCGACCACGTAGCCGGGCCCGACCTGTTCACCGTAGAGATTGATGGCGATCCACTCAAACTCCTCGTTGATGACAAAATAGAACGGCTCGTTTTCGAGCTTCCAGCAGCCGGTGTAGCCGCTCAGATCGCCGCCGCTCAGCTCCTCCTCGGTGTAGCCCGTCGGCGCATAGTCCAGTTCATAGTCCGCCGGGTCATAGTCGTGTGCAATCTCGATGGGCACGTCGCCCTCGGGCGGCAGGAAGATGATGTAGTCGCCGTCCTGAATCGCAAAATCCAGCTCATCGACGCTTGTGTCGTACAGAATGGTGTCCTCGCTGTTGTAGACAATGATATTATAGGTATCGGGAACCTCGGATTCCTTATACGTGCCAAGACCGGCGCTGAAGCTCTCGCCGTCTGCAAACGTGCCGTCTACAAATTCCGTATCCCATTCGGTGCTGGTCGAGGGGGTGATGCTGATGGAGGAAATGTCATGCCCGCTGTGGTTGACCAGCGTAACGGATACCGACACTTCCTTCTCGCCGCAGCCGGTCAGCAGCAGCGCACACAGCGCAGCCGCCAGCGTCACAAGAAGCAGCTTCCTGATTTTTTTCATGATAGTCCTCCTGATCTGATTTGCGAAACGCGAAAAAAACTCCACGATAAACGGTCTGGTACCAGTTTACCGTGGAGCGGTTTGCTTGCATAGGCCCCTCAGGGGCTAATCTTTTCTGAAAGTATGTCCGCCAGCAGGTTCCGCTTGCCGCGTGCGCTGCCGTCAAGCCCCAGCTTGTCAAAAATGCGCTTGAGGTGATTTTTGACGGTCGCCTCCGACAGGTGCAGCTGCGCGGCGATCTCCGCGTTCGTCCGCCGCGCGGCGGCAAGACGGGCGATCTCCCGCTCACGCGGGCTGAGTCCGCCAGGGCCCGGCTTCGCCGTGCGGCGCAGAACGGCCTGCGCAGCCTCGTTCCCGGCGAATGCCTCCGGCAGAAGTGGGCCGAGGGCTTCTGCGTGCTCGGCAAACGGCAGATAGAGTCCGTCCGGCACGGCGAGGGCCAGCGCCGCGTCCAGCTCCCGCCGGGCCGCGTCCGCGCGGCCAAGGCGGTTTTCCGCGCAGGCGAGCTGAATGTGCAGATACAGCTGGGCCAGCGCCGTATGCGCCGACGCGTTCAGCGCTGTGCAGGCCTCCCTGCGCGCAAGCAGCTTTGTGTACGCACCGGCAGCCAGCAGCACCTCATTCTGCACCGTCCGCAGCATGGGAAGCACAGGATCCAAAAACGACGCGTCGGCCTCCGGGGCCATGAACCACGCGTCCGCGCCGGCCCTCCCGCGCTGCGCATCCAGCCAGGCAATGCACAGATCGAGCGTGCGCAGCAGCAGAAACTGCCGGTTCTCCTTCAGCGTCTGCCGGAGCCGCTCCAGCGCCGCGTCCGTCGCACCGCCGCGAAGCTGCGCCAGCCGGAGGGCCGTGAACTCCGCCGTCAGCAGAATGCTGTACTGCCCGCGTGCAAGCGCTGCGTCCCGCGCCAGATGGCAGCCGATCTCCGCCTCGGTAAAGTCGCCGCGCAGCAGGTCCGTTTCGCACTGCATGGAATGCTCCGCGCCGCTGCCGTGGCCGTCCGTGACCTTGTAATAAAACGGCATACAGTCGCGCATCTGCGCGTTTTCCGCGTCCAGCTGCCCGGCTGCGCGGTGGAACATCATGAGAACGGACGGGGAGCCGAAGGTCCACGTGCCGCCGAGGTCAATGCAGCGTGTCGTGCGCGTCATGCGTTCGCAGGCCGAGCGGTGCAGCACGCTCATGGCGGCGATGTCGTTATAGCGCAGAAAGCTCATCACAAGGTCGCATTCGCCGAGATAATTTTCCCGTTCCTGTTCGCAGAACGCGCCGCCCGGCTGCAGCGCGTCCAGCAGCAGCGCCCGCAGACGCAGCAGCTCCGGAATTTCGCGGAAGGAAAAGAGCTTGCGCATCAGCACGCAGACCGCGTCCGGGTGCCGCCGCAGCACATCCTCCGGGCAGTCCCGGCACCAGGAGAGCAGCATCTGCCGGTGCTCGCCGCCAACAGACTTGCCGCAGTCCGCCGCTGCCGCACGCAGCAGCCCGTCCCAGTCGCCCGCCTGCCGGAACAGCTCCGCAGCCGTCAGATATTCCCCCGTGCGCTCGTACCAGCTGCCGAGCCGCCCGCAGGCGTCCGCCTGCGCGCTTTGCGGCAGAAGGGCGAATTTCCGGCGCAGCAGCTGCCGCAGCATATGGTGGCAGCGGTAGACGCCGGGGCTGCTTTCGATGATGAACGCGTTGTTGTGCGTCAGATCGTGCAGCAGCGCGTCCGCGTCCGGCTCCCGCCATACGAAGGCGGCCTGTTCGGCGGTGAACGCCTCCGCCATGCAGATGTCCAGCAGAAAGAAGCGCCTCCGCTCGTCCAGCGGCTCAAACATGACCTGCTCCATGAGCGCGTCCATGCCCTTCGCGTCAAAGCGCCATACGCCCGTCTGCGCGTAGGCGCGGAACATGAGATAGATCATGGCGATCCAGCCCTCGCTGACGGACAGGAGCGCCTGCGCCTCCCGCTCGGGAAGCGGCAGGCCGCAGCGCCCGGCGTATTGCAGCAGCTCCTCCTGCGTCAGCCGCAGATCCGCCGCGCCCAGCTCCAACAGACGGCTGCCGAGGCGCAGCTTCTGCGCCTCCGAAAAGATCTGGTTGCGCGAAAGAAGGATCAGATGCGCCTGCGGCGGCAGGCGCTCGGCCAGAAACGAGACGAGCTCCGCCGCCTCGCCGCCGGAAAGCAGGTGCACGTCGTCCAGAATGAACCAGACGGGCGGCTTGCCCGCCAGCGCATCCTGCACCAGCTCCAGCAGCTGCTGCCGCGTGTGCGGGCTGTCCGGGTAGCCGAGCGCACGCAGCTGCGCCGCCAGCTGCGGCGCGGTGTGCAGCGCCCGGCAGAGCCCGGTCCAGAATTCCTGCCGCCCTCCGCCGGATAGGAACTGGCGGAACACATGCGCGTCCGGTGCTTCGGCGGCAATGCGCCGCTGCAGATACTGCGCGGCAGTCGTCTTGCCGTAGCCCGTGGGGGCTATGATGGTCGTGACAGGGCAGCGGGCGGCGTCCGCAAGCCGTGATCGCAGGCGTGAGGAAAGATAAAGCGCGTTTACGCGCAGATCGGCGTCCATGAAAAGCCCTCCCAAGGTGCTTTGTTCAATGATTTTCTATTTTAATCGTTTCCGGCAGCTTCGTCAATGCAGGATTCTCTTGACAAGGGTTTCCCGGACAGGTAAAATTTATTTGTTATGCAGTCACAGACGAACGGTGCGCACACAGCCGGAGGGACAGGCTATGCTTTTTGATTTTCTGAAGAAAAAGCGGCAGGAAAAGGCCGACGATCAGCAGCATTGGCGCGAGCGCTGGCAGTCGCTGGTGCCGGAGGAGAACCGGAGCGTCCCCGTCACCGTAGACGGGCAGACGCGCATTGCCTACATCCAGATTAACCAGTTTGTCGTCATGCTGCAGGACGGGCTTCTGATGAAAGCGCATTTTTTTGACGTCTGCGAGTTTTTCCAGAAGGCGGGCTATCACGTCATCTGGCTCATGCGCTGCGTGCAGGACGTGGAGGGCGGCTATCTGAAGCTGGTCAGAATGGAGGACGGCGGAGCGCGCTGCCGCTGGAAATGGCGCAAGCCGACGACGAACTTCGGCCGCTGGACGTCGGATAACTACAATGTCAGCATTCTTATCCAGCACCGGCAGGTACCGCCGGAGATCACCGATCTCAAAACCTGCAAAACGCGCGTGCTGCAGCGGGTCACATGGGCCGAGAGCGACGATAACACGCAGATGATCCCCGGCCGGACGGAATTTCTGACCGTCGGAAAGCCCGCCACGCCCGAGGAGCTGCTGCACTGGCTGACCGGCACGACGCTGGCAAATCTGTAAAGAAAGAAAAGGAGCGACTATGTCTATCACGCTCGAACAGGTCAAGAAAAGCGAGGAGATCACAAGCTATATCCGCAAGGCGGACGAATCGCTGTCCGCGCTGGGCTTTACGGAGCACAGCTTCGCCCATGTGGGCCTTGTCTCGGCGCAGGCCAGCGCCATTTTAAAGACGCTGGGCTACGACGACCGCACGTGCGAGCTGGCCGCCATCGCGGGCTGGCTGCACGACATCGGAAACGTCATCAACCGCATCGATCATGCGCAGTCCGGCGCGGTCATGGCCTTCCGTATCCTCGACAAGATGGGCGCAAGCCCTGAAGAGACGGCCACCATCATCACCGCCATCGGCAACCACGATGAAAAAACCGCCTTCCCGGTCAACCCCGTGGCAGCGGCGCTCATTCTGGCGGATAAAATGGACGTGCGTGCGAACCGCGTGCGCGAAAAGGCCCGCGCGGCGTTCGACATTCACGACCGCGTGAATTACTCCGTCAAAAAGCACGAGGTCACGCTGACGGAAAAGGAGATCTGCCTGACGCTTGCCATCAACACGGAGGTATGCGCGGTGATCGAGTATTTTGAAATTTTCATGGACCGTATGCTCCTGTGCCGCCGTGCGGCGGAGAAGCTGGGGCTGCATTTCGCGCTCGTCATCAACGGCCAGCGCATGGCATAAAAAAGTTCCCGGACACGGGAACCTTTTCCGGAGCCTGCTCGTCTGAAAAGCAGCGGAGGCTCCGCCCAAATACATAAACAGGGAGAATCAGATATGGAAACTCTGGAAAAGCTGCGCAATGGAATCGACCAGCTGCCGAAATGGCTGCTGCTCGTGCTTGTGATTTTTGTCGACGGTCTGGTGGGCGGTCTGTACCGCGCCGCCGGAAAAACCACTGCGGCCCGGGTCATTGGCTGGATCATGGCGGCGGCCTATGTGCTGTCGATCCTGTCCTTTGTCGAGCTGCCCGCGACGCTTGCGACCGTCTCGCGCATCGTGACTGTCGTGTGTCTGGTCGCCGATATCATCACCGTCATCACCAGCGGCAGGATCACATTCTTTGCCGACTGAGAAAAGAAAGAAATAAGAAAACGTTTAGGAGTCCCGTCATGAAGCTGTTCACCATCATCCTCTTCGCCGTCACCTACATTCTGATGATCGCGCTGCCGAAAAAGCGGCCCTATGTTGCGCTCATCTCCGCCGTCATCTTCGTCGTCTCCGGCGCGATGCCGCTGGCCTCCGTCTTTACGGCCATCGACTGGAACGTTCTTTTGATGCTTGCCGGTACGATGGGCACGGTCGCGCTGTTCATTGAGTCGAAAATGCCGGAGCGCATGGCCGATCTTCTGCTGCAGAAGACGCCCAACGTCATGTGGGTCGCGGTCGCGCTGTCCGTGTTCGCGGGCGTTGTGTCGGCGTTCGTCGACAACGTCGCGACGGTTCTGATGATCGCGCCGGTCGCGCTGTCGATCGCGAAGAAGCTCAAAATGTCCCCGGTCGCGCTGCTCATCTGCATCGCCGTCTCGTCCAATTTGCAGGGTGCGGCTACCCTCGTCGGCGATACGACGTCCATCATGCTGGGCGGCTACGCCAACATGGACTTTTTGGACTTCATCTTCATGGACGGCAAATGCTCCATCTTCTTTGCCGTTGAGCTGGGCGCGCTCGTGACCGTCCCCGTCATCATGTTCATCTTCCGCAAGGAAAAGGGCAAGGTCACGGTCGGTGCGCCGACCGTCGTGGAGGATCTGTTCCCGACATATCTGCTGGTCGGCACGGTCGTGCTGCTTATTGCGGCGTCCTTCATCCCCGGCCGTCCCGCCATCACGAACGGCCTGATCTGCATGACGCTGTTCCTCATCGGACTCGTCCGCTCCATCCTCCAGAAAAAGCACTTCGGCCCCATCAAGTACGCGCTGGGCGAGATCGACTTTGAAACGCTCCTGCTTCTCATGAGCCTGTTTGTCGTCATCGGCACGCTGACCGAAACGGGCGTCATTGAGGACATCAGCGCCCTGTTTGTGAAGCTCGGCGGCAAGAGCCTCTTTGGCATGTATTCCATCATCGTCTGGGGCTCCGTCATTATCTCGGCCTTTATCGACAACATTCCGTATGTCGCGACGATGCTCCCGGTCGTGCAGGGCATTGCGGCCATGATGGGCTGCGACGCGCACGTTCTGTACTTCGGCCTGCTCGTCGGCGCGACGCTCGGCGGCAACCTGACGCCCATCGGCGCCTCGGCCAACATCGCGGCCATCGGCATTTTGCAGAAGGAGGGCTACGAGGTCAAGGCCTCCGACTTCCTCAAGATCGGCGTCCCGTTTACGCTCCTCGCCGTCCTGACCGGCTATCTCTACTGCTGGTTCGTCTGGGCATAAGCATATACGCGCACAAACGCGGCACTCCCGGCCCGGGAGTGCCGCGTTTGACTGTCAAACCCCTGCTGCCGCATGATTTGTGCATAGTAAAATGAAAAACGGCAGAGGGTGATATTCCCTCTGCCTTCTGTGTACAATTCTGAAATTGTATTTTATTCCTGATCCCAGTTGTGCCAGACGTTCTGGACATCGTCGTCCTCTTCGAACAGGTCGAGCATTTTTTCCATGTTGTCGCGGTCTTCCTGCTTGTCGAGCTTCTGGTAGGACTGCGGGACCATCTCGATCTGGGCGGAGTCGAACTTGTAGCCCTTGTCTTCGAGCGCCTTGGCGACGGTGTTGATGTCGTCGGGGCTTGTGTAGACGGTGAAGCAGCCTTCCTCGGGCTGGAAATCGGCCGCGCCTGCGTCGAGCGCGTCCATCATGACGGTGTCCTCGTCCAGCTCCTCGTCCTCGTTGTCGATGACGATAACGCCCTTGCGGTCGAACGACCAGCTGACGCAGCCGGTGGTGCCGAGACTGCCGCCGTATTTGTCAAAATGGTGGCGGACACTGCCTGCGGTGCGGTTGCGGTTGTCGGTCATCGTCTCGACGATGACAGCAACGCCGCAGGGGCCGTGGCCCTCGTAGGTGATGGTTTCGTAGTTGTCGCCGCTGCCGGATGCCGCTGCTTTTTCCAGCACGCGCTTGATGTTGTCGTTCGGCATATTGGCGGCCTTGGCCTTGGTGATGACGGTCGCGAGGCGGGAGTTATACGCGGGGTCGGCGATGCCGCCGCCCTCCTTGACGGCTACGATCATTTCCTTGGAGATCTTCGTAAAGGCAGCCGCGCGCTTTGCGTCCTGCGCGCCCTTGGTTTTCTGAATGTTATGCCACTTGGAATGTCCGGACATGAGGTGTTCTTCCCTTCGTTACAATATCTCTTGTCATTTTATCACAGAGAACGGGCAGAGGTCAACTGTTTCATAGAAATTGCGTCTCATCTTTATGTGCCTTCGCCCGCAGAACGGTCAGCTCCGGCAGCGCCTCGCGCACAACGCGCTCCAGAACGGCGCAGACGGGGTTCTCCGTCTCAAAATGGCCCGCGTCGATGAGATTGAGGCCGCGATATTTTGCCTCTTCAAAGTGGTTGTATTTGAGATCTGCCGTCACGAGCGTATCGCAGCCTGCGGCCAGCACGTCGTCGATCGCGCCGCCGCAGCTCCCGCCGCCGACAGCCACGCGCCGCACGGGCTTTCCCGCGTCCGCGAACCGAAGTCCGGGGCAGGGGAGCGCCGATTTGACAAACGCGGCGAATTCGGAAAGGGACTGCTCCCGTACCGTGCCGGTGCGGATGAGGCCGTAAGGCCGGCCCCGTGCATCTGTTCCGGTTGGGTTCAGAACCGACACCTCCGTCAGCCCCAGTGTCTCTGCCAGTACGTCGTTGACCCCGCCGGGGCAGACGTCGAGATTCGTGTGCAGATTGATCGCGGCGATCTTCGCTTCGGCCAGTTCCAGAATGCACTGCCCCTCGTAGCTTGCATCGTTGACGGCTCTGGGCGCGTCAAAAAACAGCGGGTGGTGCGTCACGATGCACTGCGCGCCGGTTTTCTTCGCCTCGTCGATCACATCCGGCATCGGGTCGAGCGCAACAAGGACGGTATCGACCGGCGCGTCGAACCGCCCGCAGAGCAGACCGACGTTGTCCCAGTCCATTTTCATGGACGCGGGCGCAAAGGCAAACAGGGCGTTATAAATGTCACGAACAGTCGTCATGCTGCTTCCTCATTTCTCTGATTTCCGCAAGCGCGGTTTCGTAATAGCGGAGCTTTTCCGGCTCGTCGGCTCTTTGCAGGCCCAGGACTGTGCCCGCGAGGGCTGTTTCGATCCGGGCCAGATACGGCCCCAGAAGCGGCCCGCCCTCCCGCAGCAGCTGCGGCGAGGCGTATTGCTGCCCCGGCGAAAGCGGGGTCATATGTCCTTTTTTTGCGCGCAGGACGGTATAGAAGAAGTGGCCGTCCCTTGCAAGCGCTTCGCGCTCGATCGCAAAGCTGTGCTCCGCCAGATACTGCCGCAGCGCCTGCCCGGCGCTCTGCGGCTGCAAAATGAGCGTATAGCGGTCATCGCAGACCCATGGCGCAGCCTCTAAAATGCGTACCATCAGATCGCCGCCCATTCCGGCCATAATGATCGTATCCGCCGCATCGGGCGGGATGCCCTGCAGGCCGTCCGACAGGAAAAACCGCATTTTTTCGGACACGCCGAAGCGCACGGCGTTTTCGCGGGCCTTCTGCAGCGGCTGCTCGCGCAGGTCTGCCGCCGTGACGAACGGGCAGATGCCCTCGCGCAGCAGGTATATGGAAAGATACCCGTGATCCGTGCCGATATCGGCGGCGCGGGAACCGCGCGGGACAAATTCGGCGCACAGCAGCAGCCGGTTGGAGATCGGAACCTTCATCGCTTCACGCAAAAGGGCGGCCATCAGGCCGCCCTTTCCTTTCGGTTTGTTACTTGGCCTTCTCGGCTTCCTCGGAAGCCTCGATAAAGCGGTTGACCTGCGCCAGGAACGCGTCGGCATCAACGCCGTGCACCATGCAGGCCTCCTCGACCGTCTCGCCGCGCGAGGACGGGCAGCCCAGGCAGTGCATACCGATGGCCATGAACAGCGGAGCAGTCTCGGGCGCGATATCCAGAACATCGCCGATAATGGTGGTCTTTTCGATCTTTGCAGCCATAAAAATGACCTCCTGTGTATATTTTATAGTCGTATTATACCCAACTGTCCTACAGTTTGCAACAGAAATTATCTACAGCGATGCGGCCAGCTGCGCGGCCTCCTGCATGGCGCGGCGCAGGGACGCCTCCGCGTCAAAGCCCGCGACGTTCATGCCGTCAGCGGCGATGCAGGTATATGCTCCGATGCCGAAGAACGTGTGAAGCGCCTCCAGATACCGGCTGCCCATCTCCATGGCGTCTCCGGTATAGAACCCGCCGCGCGTAGTGAGAAAAATCATATGAGACGCGCGGCAGAGCCCCTTGAGCCCTTCCTCCGTTGAGCCGAACGTGATCCCGTCGACGGACACCTGTTCAATATAGACCTTCAAAAGCGCCGGGAAGGACAGATCCCAGAACGGCGCGGCGATCACGATCCGGTCGGCCTGCGCAAACTGGTGCGCGTAGCGGAAGCGCGGATGGTCGCGCCGGTTTTCCGCCAGCAGCGCCTCGCGCTGGTCAAAATAGCTGTCCTTGAAGTAGGAAATATCCTCCGCCATCAGATCCAGCCGCGTCACAGCGCAGTCGGACGGCAGCGCGGACAAAAACGCCTCGGCCAGCTTTTTCGTGTTCGACGCTTCGCGCCGGATGCAGCAGTCGACAAACAGAACGTTTTTCATCGCGTCCGCTCCTGTTCCAGCCGGTAAAAGGCTTCGAGCGCGGTCAGAATTTCATTGCGCTCGCCGATGGCGGTCAGGCTTTCGCCGTTTACATAGCCGCCGATGGCGTTCGCGGTATCCTCGCCATATACGACGACGTTATTGAGAATGGAAGCCGTCTTCATCCCGCGCAGACGGCCGATGGTAAACAGCGCGGCGGACTCCATATCCGCGCCCAGCGCGCCCTTGTGCGACCAATAGGCGCTCTCCGCGTCGTTTTCCTCGTGATAAAAACTCTCGTGGCTGTGGATGATGCCGACATGATACGGGCAGCCGAGCACCTTTGCCGCCTCCACGCACAGTCCCAGCAGCTGATAGTCGGCGACCGCCGGATATTCCGGATGGACATAGGCCTTTGAAGCCCCATCGTCGCGGATCGCGCCGCAGCCGAGGATCAGATCGCCCAGCGCAATGCCTTTTTGCAAGGCTCCGCAGGAGCCGATGCGGATGGCGGCCTCCACGCCGATGTTGTGCAGCTCTTCCACGCAGATCCCGGCGGACGAGCCGCCGATGCCCGTGGAGACGGCCAGAACGGGCACGCCCTTATAGGTGCCGGTCAGACTGCGGAACTCGCGGTTGTACGCAAGCTCCCGCACGGATTCCAGCTGTGCGGCCACGCGGTCAAGCCGGGCCGGGTCGCCGGGCAGGATCGCATAACGCACGCCAAGCGTTTCGTCCAGACAAATATGCGCCTGTTTCATCTGCATATGCTCCTTTTATAGTTATATCGTCTGAATTTCAATATGGTAACGGTTCCGGCTGCAAAGCGCGTGTTCGACCTCCACGCGGTAGTCCAGATCGAGAACGCCCCCGTGTTCGTTGAGCAGAACGGTCATATCCTCCGTTACGACGCTGATCATCATCGCGCCGAAGCCGACGTCGTACAGCGATTCATGCGCCTGTCTGCGGTCGAAGACCATCTCGGCGTTGACCTTTCCGCTGCGCCGCAGCGTGACGGTCTTCCCGTCTTCGATCTGAAAGGAGGTCACAACGCCCTCAAGCCCGGTCATTTCCGACTCGACATAGGACAAAAGCGCGAAGCCCGGCTCATAGCAGTACGAGCCGTCTGTCACCAGCTCGAGCGTCTGCGGCCCGCTGTCCTCCATGGTCTGCGTGCCGGTGATGGCAATTCTTGCGGCCTGTACCATCACGCCTCCAGCGCAAGCGCGATCAGATCGTCCAGAAGCTCGCTGTAGGGGATGCCGCTGGCCTCGAAGAGCTTGGGGTACATGGAAATGGACGTGAAGCCCGGAATGGTGTTGATCTCGTTGAAGACGACCTCGCCGTCTGCCTTTACAAAGAAGTCGACACGGGACAGGCCGCGGCAGCCCATGGCCCTGTAGACGCGGACGGCAAGCTCGCGCACCTGCTCGGCGGTCTGCTCGGAAATGCGGGCCGGGATGTACAGGTGTGCGCAGTCGGAGATATATTTTGCGTCGTAGTCATAGAATTCCGCGCCGGAGTCGATCTCGCCGCAGACGGAGGCAAACGGATTGTCGTTGCCGAGCACGGCGACCTCGACCTCCTGCCCGCGGATGAATTCCTCGACCAGAACCTTGCGGTCGTATTTCAGCGCCGCCTCAATTGCCGTTTCCAGCTCGGCGCGGTCCTTCGCCTTTGCAACGCCGACGGACGAGCCGGTTCCGGCGGGCTTGACGAAGACGGGATAGGCGAAGCGCGCCTCAACGGCGCTCAGCGCCGCTTCCCGGCTGCGGGCAAAGCCCTCGCGCGTGACGAGCTGCCACGCTGCCTGCCGGACGCCTGCGGCGTCGGCGATCAGCTTCGTGGTGGTCTTATCCATGCAGGCGGCGGAGGCCGCGACGCGCGGGCCGACATAGGGAATGCCCGCGATCTGGAGTAAACCCTGGATCGCGCCGTCCTCGCAGTTTTCGCCGTGCATCACGGGGAAGACCACGTCGATGCGCTCGCGCACGACGCAGTCGTTTTCAAAGCTCAAAAGCCCCTGTCCGCGCACGGGGGAAAGCGCCGCGCGGCGGTTCTCCTCGCAGTTCTGCCACGTTCCGGCGGGAAGCATCCCGTAATCCTTGCCGCCGAACAGGATCCAGTCGCCATCCTTCGTGATGCCGACCGGGAAAATATGATATTTATCTTTGTCCAGGCGGTTCAGCACAGATTCTGCTGACCGCAGCGAGACCTCATGCTCCGACGAAACGCCGCCGAAGAGCACACAAACGCTCAGTTTTTTCAAAACAGGCTCCTCTTTTCCGCCGCCGCAGATCAAAAAAGTGGGCGGCATACATATCATATGCGAAACCGCCGCAGAACACAAGCATCTTTTTCCGAAATCCGGTGATTTTGCCTATGCTGCCTTTGACTTCTCTGCGCAGGACGGATAAAATAACAGCAGAAACGGGGGAGATCACATGCAGGAGCGTGTACGCATCTGTGATATCGCGGAGGAGCTGGGCCTGAGCACGGCGACCGTCTCCAACGTGATCCACGGGAAGACGAACAAGGTCTCGGACGAGACGGAGCAGCGCGCGACGGCGCTGCTCGAGGAGCGGCGGTACATCCCCAGCATGGCGGGCATCCTGCTGGCCCGCAACAGCTCCGGGATCATCGGCGTGTTCGTCAACGACCATCCGAAGTACGAGGGGCACACGCTGCGCGACGGCTTTCTCGCGTCCGCGCTGCTGCCGCTGTTCGTCTGTGAGGCGAGCTGGAGTCTGGGCGAGAACGTCTACGCGGCCATCTATGGCCGCATGGGCACGGAGCAAAGCGCCGCCATGACGCTGACCGCGCCCATACAGGGACTGGCGATCGGCGCGCTGTGCGGTCTGTCGCAGGCTGCGGGCGTGATCGTCGGAAAGCGTCTTGGCGGCGAGGATTACGATGGGGCTTACCGGGCGGCGAAGCGGCTGATGGTCTATGGCGCGGTCGGAGCCTCCGTGCTCTGCGCCGCGAGGTGCCGCGCGACATAGACGCCGCTGGCGGAGGCGTGGGACAGGGAATGCGTGATGCCGCTGCCGTCGCCGATGATGAACAGGCCCTTGTGCGCCGTCTCCAGATTCTCGTCGACGGAGACCTCCATGTTGTAGAATTTGACCTCAACGCCGTAAAGCAGCGTATCGTCGTTCGCCGTACCGGGGGCGATCTTGTCAAGCGCGTAGATCATCTCGATGATGCCGTCGAGAATGCGCTTCGGGATGACCAGCGACAGATCGCCCGGCGTAGCCGTCAGCGTGGGGGTGACGAAGGATTTGTCGATGCGCTTCTGCGTCGAGCGCTGGCCGCGGATGAGATCGCCGAAGCGCTGCACCATCACGCCGCCGCCCAGCATATTCGAAAGCCGTGCAATGGACTCGCCGTAGCCGTTGGAATCCTTGAACGGCTCGGTAAAGTGCTTGGAGACGAGCAGGGCGAAGTTCGTGTTCTCGGTCTGCTTGGCCGGGTCCTCATAGCTGTGGCCGTTGACGGTCACGATGCCGTTCGTGTTTTCGGTCACGACCGCGCCCTTCGGGTTCATGCAGAACGTGCGCACGAGATCCTGATATTTTTCGGTCTTGTAGACGATCTTGCTCTCATAAAGCTCGTCGGTCAGGTGCTTGAAGATCTCGGCGGGCAGCTCGACGCGCACGCCGATGTCGACGCGGTTGGACTTCGTCTCAATGTTCAGCTCGCGGCACACGCTTTCCATCCATTTGCTCCCGCTGCGGCCGACGGAGACGATGCACTGCTTGCAGGAGAAGCTTCCGTTATCGGTCACGATCTCATATCCGCCGTCCGCTGCCAGCACCTGCCGCACGGGCGTGCGGAAGTAAAAGTCGACCTTCGGCGCCAGCTCGGCAAAGAGATTTTTCAGCACGACAAAATTGATATCCGTCCCGAGGTGCCGGACGGACGCGTCGAGCAGGTGCAGATTGCACTGCAGACAGCGGGTCTTGAACGCGCTGTTGGCCGTGGAATACAGCTTTGTGTTCTCGCCGCCGTGGCTGACGTTGATCTCGTCGACGTAGTGCATCAGCTCCATGGCCTGCTTCTTGCCGATATATTCATAGAGCGTGCCGCCGAAGTCATTCGTCAGGTTATATTTTCCGTCGGAAAACGCGCCCGCGCCGCCGAAGCCGTTCATGATCGCGCACGTCGGACAGCCGACGCAGTGCTTGACAGTCTTCCCGTCAATGGGACATCTGCGCTTTTCGAGCGGCTGGCCCTCTTCAAATACGGCGATCCTCTTCTCCGGACAGAGCTTCGACAGCTCATACGCCGAGAAAATTCCGCCGGGGCCTGCGCCGATGATAATGACATCATACTGCATGAAAAATCATCCTTTCTGTAGGGGATATCCTGAATCCGCTTATCCGCATTCCAAAACACGCACGATCCCGGCAGGCAGCTGTAAATCTGCGCAGTATTTCTGTAGGGGCCGACGACTCTGTCGGCCCTTAAAATGTTGCGAATTCATCGGAGATTTCCGAGAAACCACTGCATTCTGCGGGCGGACAGAGTCGTCCGCCCCTGCGGGTCGCCCGCCGGTGCATTATATCATACCGCCGTCCGCATCTGCAAGCGAAACGGCCATAGAAAGCGCGAATGGCCGTTATAAGCGCATAAAAGATCCGCACCCGGTCAGGTGCGGATCTCTGGTTGACAGATGGAGCTTAGCCCTGAGCCTTCATGCGGGCGAAGCAATCGCTGCAGTAAACCGGGCGATCGGACTTCGGCTCGAACGGGACGCGTGCCTCGCCGCCGCAGGCAGCGCAGGTAGCGGTGTAGTACTCTCTGGGGCCGCGGGTCGCGTTCTTGCGGGCATCACGGCAGGCCTTGCAGCGCTGCGGCTCATTCTGGAAGCCACGCTCTGCGTAGAATTCCTGCTCACCGGCGGTGAAAACGAACTCCTTGCCACACTCTTTGCAGACCAACGTCTTGTCTTCGAACATTTTTGTTACCTCTCTTTTGCGATAAAAAATGGATTTGCCCTGCAATTGCGGCTTGCGCTCGTATGCGATCGGGCTGTATATGCGATCAGGCCGTGCCTGATTTCGCCGGGAAAAGCGCCAGTCAATCTTGCCAGGGTCCATACACGAAGAGAGGGTGCAACGGAGTGATGAAAGATCTGCGTGGCTCTGGTTGGAAATTTTTATTACCCAACACTAGCGATTATATGCGATATTTTTCCGGTTGTCAATAGTAAATAAAACTTATTTTATTTCTCTGATGATTTTTGTAGATTTTCGACGTGCTGCACAAGCGCCTGCGTGACCGCCTGCGCCTGCTGCTCCGTCCCGGCCTCGACCATCACGCGGATGAGCGGCTCCGTGCCGGACGGGCGGATCAGCACGCGGCCGTTTTCCCCAAGTTCAGCCTCTGCCTTTTGGATCGCTTCGCGAAGGGAATCCGACTGCATGATGGCCGTCTTCTGCTCGTTGGAGGTCACGCGGACATTTTGCAGCAGCTGCGGGTACTGCCGCACGGAGGCGGACAGTTCGCTGGCCTTTTTGCCGCTGTGGGAAAGGATATCGAGGAATTGCAGCGCGGCCAGCTGGCCGTCGCCGGTTGGCATGTAGTCCAGGAAAATGATATGGCCCGACTGCTCGCCGCCGAGGCGCATCCCCTCCTTCTGCATGAGCTCCAATACGTTCCGGTCGCCGACCGACGCGCACAAAAGCCGCAGGCCGTGCTCTGCGCAGTATTTGTGCAGGCCGATGTTCGACATGACCGTCGCGACGAAGCCGCCGCCGTGCAGGCGGCCCTTTTTCTCCATCTCTGCGGCGCAGATGGCCATCATCTTGTCGCCGTCAATGACGCAGCCCTGCTCGTCGACGGTCAGGCAGCGGTCGGCGTCGCCGTCGAACGCGATGCCGAGGTCATAGCCGCCGGCTTTGACCGCGTCACAGAGCGATTCCAGATGCGTTGAGCCGCAGCCGCTATTGATGTTGACGCCGTTCGGCTTGTCGTTCAGATACTCCGCTTCCAGCGGGAAGCGGCCGAATAAGTACCGTGCCGTGGTCGAAGCCGCGCCGTTGGCGCAGTCGATGAGCACGCGCAGCGGCTCAAGCCCATCGACGGTCGAGGCCAGATGGTCGAGATAATATTCCGCCGCAAAGCTGCCGGACATGACCTGCCCGATCTCCCCGTGCGTTTTGACGGGCAGCTCCCCGTCCTGCAAAATCAGCTCCTCGATGCGCGCTTCGAGCGCGTCGTTCAGCTTGAAGCCCTCTGACGAGAACATTTTGATGCCGTTGTGCTCATACGGGTTGTGCGAGGCGGAAATGACGACGCCTGCGTCCGCGTGCAAATAGATTGTCAGATATGCGACGGCAGGTGTCGGAACAACGCCGAGCAAAATCGCGTTGCAGCCGCAGGCCGTCAGACCCGCGACGAGCGCGCCCTCCAGCATATCCGAGGAAATGCGCGTGTCCTTGCCGATGACGACGGTCGGCTTCGTGCCGGGATCGTCGCACAGCGAGATCGCCGCCGCCTGTCCCACGCGGTAGGCAAGCTTCGCGTCCAGCGTTTCATTGGCAACGCCCCGGATGCCGTCAGTTCCAAATAATTTACCCATATGATATATCGCTCCTCAAAAACTCAGAATGAAAGCTGCGTCCCGGCAGGCTGTACGGGAGACGGCAGATGCAGGTGCTCATAGGCCAGCTGCGTGACGCAGCGGCCGCGCGGCGTGCGTGTCAAAAAACCAATCTGCAAAAGATACGGCTCATAAACGTCTTCCAGCGTGACGGCCTCCTCGCCGATGGTCGCGGCCAATGTCTCAAGGCCCACAGGGCCGCCGCCGTAGTTTTTCACAATGGCGGTGAGCATACGGCGGTCGATGGCGTCAAGGCCCAGACGGTCGACCTCGAGCTTGCCGAGCGCGTGGTCGGCAGCCTCGGAGGTGATCACGCCGTCGTGGCAGACCTGCGCGAAATCGCGCACGCGGCGCAGCAGGCGGTTCGCGATACGCGGCGTCCCGCGCGAACGGGACGCGATCTCCCGCGCGCCGGAGGGCTCGATCTCAATGCCCAGCAGCGCGGCCGAGCGCATGACAATGCGCTGCAATTCTTCTGTGGTGTACAGCTCCAGACGCAGCTGCACACCGAAACGGTCGCGCAGGGGGCTGGAAAGCTGCCCGGCTCTGGTCGTTGCGCCGATGAGGGTAAAGCGCGGCAGATCGAGCCGGATGGAGTTGGCCGACGGGCCCTTGCCGACGATGATATCGATGGCAAAATCCTCCATGGCCGGATATAAAATTTCCTCAACTGCTCGATTCAGCCGGTGAATTTCGTCAATGAACAGAATATCGCCCGGCGCGAGATTCGTCAGCAGCGCAGCCAGATCCCCGGCCTTTTCGATCGCCGGGCCGGAGGTCACACGGATGCCCGCACCCATTTCGTTGGCGATGACGCCTGCGAGCGTCGTCTTGCCGAGACCCGGCGGGCCGTAGAGCAGCACATGGTCGAGCGGCTCATTGCGCCGTCTGGCGGCTTCAATATAAATGGCAAGGTTGCCCTTGGCCTTTTCCTGTCCGGTATAGTCGGCCAGCAGCTTCGGGCGCAGGCTGACTTCGCCGTCGTCCTGTGGGGTCAGGCTTGTGGTGACGATGGGCGCGTCGTATTTCTGCGAAAAATCCAGGCTCATGCCGGGCCCTCCTTACTGCTGCGCCGCAGCGCGCAGCGCCCGGCGGATCACGTCTTCGATGGAAAGATTCTCAAGATCAATGCCCTTGAGCGCCGCCGCCGCCTCCGTCTGCGAATAGCCGAGGCCGACGAGCGCGGCGGTCGCCTCTGCTGCTTTGCTGCCGCGCACCGGCGCGCCGGAGCCGGCGAATTCCGCCGTGTTCAGCTCCAGCTGGCTTGCACCGAGCTTGTCCTTGAGTTCCAGAATGATGCGCTGCGCGAGCTTTTTGCCCACGCCCTGCGCCATGGTGATGGTTTTGTCGTCCTGCGTCATGACGGCCAGCGTCAGCTGCTCCGGCGAGACGACGGACAAGATCGCCAGCGCCGCCTTCGGGCCGACGCCCGTGACACCCAGAAGCCGCTCGAAGCAGTTTAATTCCTCGCGCGTGGAAAAGCCGAAGATATCAAAGGCGTCTTCCTTGATGTTGCAGTATGTAAAAAGCTTCGCGGGCTTTCCGAGCTGCAGCCGGGCAAGCGTATAATTTGTCGTATGGCACGCGTAGCCCACGCCGCCGCAGTCCACGACCGCGAGATTGGCGTCGAGCAGCGTAATTGTCCCGTTCAGATAATAAAACATTACCGGTATCCTTTCTGCGCCAGAAGCGAGGTGGAGCTTCGCGCATGGCAGAGTGCGATGGCGATGGCGTCCGCCGCGTCGTCCGGCCGCGCGACCTTTTCCATCTTCAGAATGCGGCGCGTCATTTCCATGACCTGATGCTTGTCCGCGCTGCCATAGCCGACGACGGCCTGCTTGACCTGATTGGGGGTATACTCAAAAAGCGGCGCGCCTGATTTGCAGATCGCCAGCAGAATGACGCCCCGGCCGTGGCTCACGCCGATGCCGGTCGTGACGTTATGCCCCCAGAACAGCTCCTCGACCGCCACGGCGTCCGGCTTGACTGTCTCGATGAGCTGCACCATATCGTCATAGAGCACCACGAGCCGTTCCGGGAACGTAAGCGTTGTGGGGGTCGTGATGGTGCCGTAGTTGAGCAGCTGGACGCTGCCGCGTCCGGCCTCCAAAATGCCAAACCCGGTCGTGGCGTAGCCGGGGTCGATGCCAAGAATGCGCATATCAGAACTTCCCAAAGATTTCCCAGTAGCACATGCCGAGAACGCCGAGCACCACAATGGCGATCAGCACCCACGCCAGCACGATCTGGTGCTTCGGCCGGGGCGTATACTCTCCCCGCTGCTCTTTTTCGTTCCGCTGTCCGCTCTGGTAGTCCAGCCGCTCGGTGCTGTGGTCGTTGTTCATGGGAGTTCTCCTGTCTGGTTTGGTACTTTTGTGGGAATATGATACTGTGGGATGTCTCCGACGGCCCATTCTTTTCCGTCTTGCCGGAAAAGAATGGGGAGAAAAGGGGCGCTTGGGGACGCGGGGTGCATCCTGCGGTGCGATTCAGGCAGGAATCTGATTTACAGATATTACGAACACACGTACTCACCCTACGGGCGATTTGGTACGCGCCGCCTGTTATGGTGCACCAAATTTGTGAATAGCTGCGATTCAATATCTGCTGTAAAAACGCCTTTCGTTCAAAACTTGCAGGGAAGTACGGATTCGCCGAAGATTTCCGTAAAACCGATATATCCTGCGGGCGGACAGAGTCGTCCGCCCCTACGGGATACGTGTGCATCGAAGCTTCGCCGTAGGGGCCGACGACTCTGCCGGCCCAATGAGAAGTTACGAATTCGCCGAGGATTTCAGTAAAACCGGTGCATCCTGCCGGGCCGATGTGTACCGGCAAGCGGCAGACCCACATCCGCAGCGCTCCTTCGTCGCGAACGGCTGTGACCGGCATCAACCCCTACAACGGCTTTAAGAACAGCGTCGGAAGTATTGAGCTGCTTCAAATTTCGCGGGAAAGAGCCAAGAAAACCGAAAAGTGTTCTTGTATTGATGGGCATTTAATTTATTATAGCACACCCCGCCTCAAAAGAACAGTCTTTCTCTCAACAGCACAGAATCACCGGGCAGCCGCCGCCGGAAAGGCAGGACATTGCGGCGCAGATGCCGCAGCAGGCGCGGCTCAGGTCGATGTTGTCGAAGCCGAAGCCGGACTGACGGCTGTGGTAGACCGTGCCGCTTCGGCCGATCTGGTCGCGGGCGGCGGCGTATTCCGCGTTCGCCGGGTCCATGGCGCAGGCTCTGGTGATCTGCTCATAGCCGAGCACGCGGTTGCCGAGGTTCGTATTCGCGACGGCGGCGAGATAATACCACTGCGCCGTGCGCTGCGATTCGGGCACGGCGTTCAGCGTCCGCAGCGCCCGCTCGTATTCCTGCACAAAGATGTACCGCCGCGCGGACTCCATCGGGTCGGCCTCCGACCACGCGCCCTGATAGCTCTGCCGGTACCAGCCCGCAAAGGGGTCTGCCTGATAGCTTCGCTGCTGCGTATTTATGCGCGGCTGCGGGTTTTTGATCTGGTCATAGGCGGCGTTAATGCGGTTCATCATCTCCGCCGCGTGCTGGTCGCCCGGATTCATGTCCGGGTGGTATTTTTTCGCCAGCGCGCGGTAGGCGCGCTTGACCTCCTCGTCGCTCGCGTCCGGCGTCAGGCCGAGCACGCTGTAGGGATCGTCGATCATGTTGGTTCCTCCTGCTTCGTCCGGAACGCCGCCTCAAAGCGCGTCCAGACGCCGGAATATAGAATGTTCTGTAATATCGCTGCATCCTGCACGATGGGCAGGCGCTCAAACGCCTCCGCCGCGTCGCCCGCCAGAAGCGTCAGCTGCGGGCGGAAGTCCGCGCCGCTCTGTACGCCCAGCAGCGCCAGCGGGTTATACTGGCCCTTTTTCCGATCCTCTTCCAGATCGCAGGCCGCGTCCATAAAATAGATCAGCTTGCCGAGACTCCGGCCAAACTGCCGCAGAACCGGCGTCCAGTGATCTGCTTTCACTGTAAACAGCTCCGCCATCAGTTCTCCAAACGCGTTGGCAGGCGCTTCGGAATAAGCCGTGCGGTCTTCCTCTGCCTGCGTGATGGTCTGAAGCGCGGCACGGATGGCGGCGGCCTTTTCCGGATACTGCGCGGCGGCCCGCTTCGCGCCGGGGCCGAGAAGCCCTGCGGCGGCTGCCGCGGAAAGCTTTTGATCGTCGTGCCAGTCGTCCCGGCGGTTCTCATAGGCCAGCAGGCAGTTCATTGCCGCCGCGTAGCCGGTGAATGCCGTCTGCGTCCAGCTCTGCGCCTGCGCCGGATGGCGCAGGCAGCGCGCCGCGCCCGACTGCTCCGCCGGTTCGTAGAGCGCGGACAGAAACAGCGTCAGAAACGCCATATCATAGGTTAACGCCAGCGCCGGGACCGGCCCGTAGCCGCGGTACAGCGCGCGGCACAGCCCGCAGTAGAAGCTCTTGTAGCGCGTCTGCTGCCCTTCGTCCAGCCGCGCAAGGTCGGCGATCACGTATCCGAACATTCCGGCTTCTCCTTCTCTTCCTTCCAGTCGAACAGCGCGTGATTGAGCAGCGCGCCGTAAAACAGAATGGAAATACACGCGTACAGCCACAAAAGCATCAGAAGCAGCACGGACAGGCTCCCATAGAGCGCTGAGGCTTTGGCGATGTGATTGACGTACCACGAATAGATCTCCGAATAGATCACCCACGCGCAGGCGGCGCCCGCCGCGCCGGGCAGAACGTGAACGAACCGCTGCCGCTTGTCCGGCAGAGCCAGAAACACGCCCGTAAACAGCGCCGTCAGCAGCACGAATGAATACAGATGCAAATTCCGCAGGATCGGCTCAAGCACGGCGGCAAAGGAAAAGCCCCGTGCCAGCAGAAACGCCAGCAGCGCCTGTCCGCCGACATAAAGCCCCAGCGTCAGCAAAAGCGCCAGCAGCATCCCGACCGTATATAAAACGCACAGCAGCCGCCGGTGCAGGTACCTGCGCGTCTCGCGCACCTCCAGCACGGCGTCGAGCCCGTAAAGAAGACTCAGCATCCCCTTTGAGGCCGACCAGAGCGTCAGCACGGCGCTGGCCGAGATGATCGCCGCCGAGCTTGAGCCGTAGAGCGTCCGGATGAAATATTCCAGCAGCCGCAGCAGCCACTCTGGCGCAAGCTGCGCGCAGAGGCCGAGCAAATGCTCGATCGTCAGTGGTGTATACGGGAGCAGCGACAAAAGCAGGCTCACGATCGGAAACACCGACAGCAGCAGGAAAAACGAGGCGTTGCCTGCGTAAATCGGGATCTGCATGGCCGCGACGCGCGCAAGCAGCTGTTCGAGCTGTTTTTTCAGTTTCATCCGCCGCCTCCTATACCCGAAAGTTTTCGACAAAAATCTGTCCCGGCCTGCACAGGTTCCCCAAAACGCGGATGATCTTTCTGTAAAGATCATCAAAAATCACAATGCTTTTGTCGAATCATGCGAAATTTTTTGGTTTTCGAATCGCAGAAGTTATGGTTCAATATTCCCGGGAGGGAGAACACCATGAGAAATAAGAGTCTGATTCACACAAAGGACGTCAAGACACAGGAGGGCACGCCGCTGCATCTGGAATATTATCTGCTCAATGACAGCGTGCTTGGCGGCTGCGCCGAGTGCTATGGCGTGGAGATCCTCGCGCAGACCGGCGAGGCGCAGTGCTACGCCGGCATCCCGCGCATCACCATGCGCGGGACCAGCATCTTCACGCTCATCGACCAGCTGGCCTACTTCGCCGTCACGCCGGATTCGCTGAATGATGTGATCCAGGACTGGCTGTAGAAAGAAGTAGACAAGGCCTCTCTTTTTTGCTACAATCATAACAGAAAATGGGCAGAAGCGCAAGATGCGCGTCCGCCGGATGAAGAGAGGAGTTTTCGCCATGAAGTGCCCGTACTGCGGCTATCAGGAGAGTAAGGTCGTCGATTCCCGTCACTCGGACGACGGGGTGAGCATTCGCCGCCGCCGCGAATGCCTGCAATGCCAGAAGCGGTTTACCACCTATGAGACGGTCGAAAGCCTGCCCATCGTCGTCATCAAGCGCGACAGCAGCCGGCAGCAGTTCGACCGCAACAAGATTTTAAATGGTATGCTCCGCGCGTGCGAAAAGCGCCCCGTGCCGCTGGCTGAGCTGGAAAAGGCCACCGATGAGATCGAGCAGGCCATCCAGAACTCGCTTGACCGGGAAATTTCCACCGAAAAGATCGGAGAACTGGTCATGGAACGCCTCAAGCCGCTCGACGAGGTCGCCTATGTCCGCTTTGCGTCGGTCTATCGCCAATTCAAGGACATCGACAGCTTCATGCGCGAGCTGAACAAAATTCTCGAAGAGCGATAAAACGCTTCGCCCCGCTGAACAGCGGGGCGTTTTTTTTCAGGAAAGTACCGGCGCGGGAGCGTGCCTACATCACATTCTCCACCGTCGGCAGCTCCATGCGGCGGACGTGCTCGAGGCGGGCGGTGAGTTCGCCGCAGGCGGCGAGGTAATCGTCCAGATCTTCCAGCTTGATAAACGCCTCGAGCTGCGCGAGCAGGGCCAGAATTTCGTCGACCTCCTCGTGGTGCAGGAAAATGCCGAGGACTGTCTCGCGGCCCTCCCAGAGCTGCTTTGCCTGCCGCAGAGACTCCGCTGCCGCGGTATATTGTTCTTCCTCCGCCTGCCGGATGGAGCGCTCCAGAAGCGTGACCGTTTCCTCGCCGGACGCACGCACATAAAAAAGCGAAAACAGCCCCACGGCCAGACACAGCGCAAACACAAGACACGCGATCAGAATATGCTTCATGCCTCATCCTCCCGCATGGCGGCAAAATACAGCTTGCCATCCGGTTCGCTCGTGAGCAGATACACGTCCTGCACGCGGCAGTTGTAATTTTTCAAGATCTCCTGTACCCACGCTTCGTCCCGGCCCAGAAGCGGCAGATTCTGCCGCATGAGCCGCCCGGAGGCAATGACGGTAATGGGCAGCTTCCGCCCGCTTACCTGCACGCCGGCGTCCTTTGCGGGCGCTGGTTCGTATTTCGGATACAGGAACGTCGAAATTGCGCCGCTCGTCTCCAGAATGGCGTACTGCACCTGCGAAAGGTCCGTCACGCCCTGAATGCGCAGATATTCTGCCAGTTCATCCGTATTGACGCGCGTTTTTTTAAGATTCTGCTGCAAAAGCCGTCCGTTTTCGATCAGAATGACCGGCTTTCCACAAAGAAACCGCCGCATGCCCACGCTCCGGTATGTCAGCACGGACAGAACCAGCTCCACGCTCAACACGACCAAAATCGGCAGCAGTCCCGCCAGCAGCGGCGTGCCCGTCTCCTGCATCGGCACAGCGGCCAGATTCGCGATCAGCATCGTCACAACGAACTCCATCGGCTCCATCTCGCCCAGCTGCCGCTTGCCCATGAGCCGGACGACGAGGATCAGCGCCAGATATAAGACCACGGCGCGAATGAGTGAAATCAGCATAAAAAACGCCTCCCTGCCGTAGCATTTGCACACGGCAGGGAGGATATACCGCTTTCCTTCTATTTTTCCAGATACTCCGTGCATTTTGCCTGCGCGTCGCGGGCGAGTTTTTCCTCGTCGACGCTGGCAAGACGGCCCTCGCGGACGGTGATTTTGCCGTTTACGACCGTGTAATCGACCGGGCCGCGCACACCGACGGTGGCAAGGACGGATTTCGGGTCATAGCAGGCCCCGACGAGCTCCATCCGGCGGCTGTCGATCAAAAACAGGTCGCAGCACTTGCCGGCGGCAAGACTGCCGATGTCACTGCGGCCGAGCAGCCGCGCACTGCCGCGCGTGGCGATCTTCAGAACATCGTAGCCCGAGGGCGCTTCGCGGCTGGAATTGAGCCGGTGCAGCAAAAACGCCGTGCGCAGCTCCTCCATAAGGCTCGAGCCGTCGTTGGACGCCGAGCCGTCGACGCCGAGGCCGACCGGCACGCCAAGCTTCAGCATATCCGGGATGCGCGCGATGCCGGAGGAGAGCTTCATGTTGCTTGCCGGGCAGTGGCACACGCCGGTGCCGGTTTCGGCCAGAAGCTTCAGCTCCTCATCATTAAAATGAATGCCGTGCGCGTACCACACATCCGGGCCGACCCAGCCGAGCGTCTGCATGAACGCCAGCGGGCGCATCCCCTCGCGTTCGAGCATATAGGCTTCCTCGTCCTTTGTCTCACACAGGTGCGTGTGCAGGCGGACATGGTACTGCCGCGCGAGGATGGCGCTCTGCCGCAGAAGCTCCGCCGAGACGGAGAACGGCGAACACGGTGCAAGCGCGACCTGCCGCATGGAGCCGAACGACGCGTCATGGTATGTTTCAATGAGGCGGGCGGAGTCGGCCATGATCTCGTCGACCGTCTGCACAACGGAGTCGGGCGGCAGGCCGCCGTCCTTGACGGACAGATCCATGGAGCCGCGTGAGCAGTGCATCCGCATACCAAGCTCCGACGCGGCCTCGAACTGCGTCCCGATCAGATCGCCCGCGCCGACCGGGAAGACATAGTGGTGGTCAAAGCAGGTCGTGCAGCCGTGCTTCATCAGCTCGCCCATACCGGTCAGACTCGACAGGCGGATGACCTCCGCGTCGAGATTTTTCCAGATCTCATAGAGCGTTTTCAGCCAGTCGAACAGCTCCATGTTCTGCACCTGCGGCAGATTGCGGGAAAACTGCTGGTACAGATGATGGTGCGTGTTGACAAGGCCCGGATAGCACAGCATATGGCTGGCGTCCAGCACCTCGTCGGCCTGCCGGTCAAGCTTCGGGCCGATGGCGCGGATGATGCCGTTCTCAGCGTAGAGGTCGACATTTTCATATACGGTATCCTGCGCGTCGCAGGAGACGAGGGTTTTGATATTGCGGATCAGAAGTCGCTGCATGGCAAAGCCCATCCTTTTCGTTCAGATGCCTCTATTTTACCATGCGGGCGCGGAAAATCAATCGTTTATGCGATGCCGCTTGCGGGCAGATGCGCAATATGATAGAATGTATGCAGAGTAAATGACATTTACGCAGGAGGCAGTGCTATGACGCTCGGACAGAAGCTCAAGCAGACGCGGCTTGCACGCGGCATGACGCAGTCGCAGGTCGTGGGGGACCGCATCACGCGCAATATGCTCTCGCAGATCGAAAATGATCTGGCTTCGCCGTCGGTCGGGACGCTGGAATATCTGGCGTCGGTGCTGAACGTCCGGCTCTCGTGGCTGCTGGCGGACGAGCAGGAGGAGGCGGAGGCCGGGCGCACGCAGCGGCTGCGGGAACTTCTGAAAAGCGGCGAGTATGCCGCCTGTCTTGAGCTTGCGCCGGAGCACGCGCCGGACGACGAGCAGGCGCTGGCGCTGGCCATGGCCGCGGCGCAGTGCGCGCAGCGGGCGCTGGAGTCCGAGCGGTTCGACACGGCGCGCCATCTGGCCCAGCGGGGGCTTGCATGGAACAACGGCAGCCTCTATGCAAGTGCAGCGCTTATGCTGCACCTGTGGGACATTCTGGCCCGGTGTGCACAAAGCGCGGGGCCGGGACAGGAGGAGACCGCTTTTGCGGACTACCGGCAGGCCTATGCCGCGCAGCCCGTCCGCGCCCGGTACCATCTGGCCATGGCCCGCTATCAGCTTGAACGCGGGAAGACGGCAGCCGCAGAGGCGGAGCTTCGCGCAGTCCCCACGCCGCCGGAGGAAAGCCGGGCGGAATACCGCGTTTTGCAGGCACGCCTCGCGTCGGCCTCCGGCCGGTACGCGGAGGCTATGACCGCGCTGCGGCAGGCCGAGCGGTCTGGCCCGCTGTCAAAGATTCTCGAACGGGAGCTGCTGCAGGCGATGGAGCTTGCCGCCCGCGAACTCCAGGACTACAAAACGGCCTACGAATGCGCCGCCCGCCAGCTCAAGCTGTGATGCGCGGCAGCACTTTTTCTTGCGCTTTTTTGGCAGCTGTTGTATACTGAAAACAGGAGAAACAAACAGAAGGGGAGTGGCTGGATGAAACGGGCGGGCACGCTTCTGATCGCCGCCGTGCTGCTCCTGACGCTCTGCGCCTGTAAGCGTGAAACGCGGCCCGCCGTGGGCCTCGGAACCTTCCATGGCGAGCAGGTCAGCGTCTATGGCGGAGACTGGCAGCCGATCGGCGAGGTCTACAGCGGCCAGACCTATCTCACGCTGAACGCAGGCGGCGAGGGCGTTTTCTGCGTGGACGGTGAAGCCGCCGCGGTCGAATGGGAAACATCAGGCGGACGGCTCACGCTGACAATGGGCAGCGCGCGCTGCGAAGGAACGATCGACGCAAACACGGTCACCATCGGCTTTTTTGACGCTGATATCCGTATGAGCTTTTCCAGAACGGCCTCCGCCGCGCTTCCGCTGCTGGACAGTCTGCCGGAGCAGGCACAGGAGCCGGACGCGGATGCAGAGCCGGATCACGCGGCCTATTGGGCCGGGGATTGGTACGGCTGGCACATTGTTACCGATGCGAGCGAGGAGCTGCAATACCTGAAGGACACCGCATGGGATGCCTGCGCGCACATCAGCGTGCGCGGGGATGCAGGAATGCTCACCGTTTGGGATACGGAGAATGAACCCGGCGAGCTTCTGCTCCGGGCAAGCGTCACGTTTTCGGCGGGGACGACCGACGCCGGGCACATGACGGCGGACTCCGGCACGTATCTGGACTGCGATCTGACGAATGGGCTTTCCTGCGATCCTGGCGTGTCGGAGGTGCATACGTTTGACCATATGATCTGCATTTCCGGCCGTGCGGAGGATGAAAACGGCGGCTGGGTGCGCTTCCGTCTCTATCTGCGCCCGTGGGGCACGGACTGGGAGGATGTGCGCACCGGCGACACGAGCGGCTGTCTGTACCGCAATATGCTCCCGCCAGATTACGACAGCTGGTACGCGCCGTTGCTTGCGCGGGGCGTTGCCGATATGCCGGACTCATTCGGGACGGCGAAATAAGAAAGGAGAACCGACCATGGCGTTTTGTCCCTATTGCGGAAGCAAAATCGAGGAAACAGCGAAATTCTGTACGGAATGCGGCGCAAAGCTGACACAGCCCGAACCCGCACAGCCGCAGACCACACGCGCAGACGGCTTCCCTCCCCCGCCGGAGCGGCCTGCGGCGCAGAGTGCGCCCCCGCAGAAGCCGAAGAAAAAATCCAAAGCGCCGCTGGTGATCGGGATCATCGCAGGCGTTCTGGTGCTGTCCGCCGTGCTCTGGGGGCTGGTGGGAAGGAGCCTTTTCGCGTCCTATCAGCCGGCAGAGCCGGTCGATCCCTCAATGAATGCTGTCTCGCAGACGGCCTTCTGGAACGGCAGCTGGTACGGCTGGTGGATGATCGAATCCGGAACCGGCGCCTATGAAGACAACGCAGGCAGCTGGTGGGATGCCTGCGCACAGATCGAGCTTGCCGCGGACGGAAGCGGAACACTTACCATGTGGGACGATTCCTGCGAGGCCGGACAGATCATCGCCGATGCACAGGTGCAGGCGAGCACCGATCTGACGACGAGCGGACGGCTCGTTTCGACGGGCGGCAGCTTCTTTGACTGCAAGCTGAGCGGCGCGGACGCGTGGTACATTGACGCGGCCCCATCCGAGTCCATGCCGTATTCCGAGATGATCTGCATCTCCGGCGTCTATACAGACCCGGAAAACAGCGAAGATTCCTTCGTCTATACGGTCTATCTGCGCCCCTGGGGCATGGATTGGGAGGATGTGCGCACGGACGACGAGACGCGCCTGCCGTATTTCTACGACGACTGGTACCTGCCGCTGATCGAAGCCGGTGCGTCCATGCCGAACGCCATCGGCGGCACACCGGCCTGAGCATATAAATCATCACACTGAAAAACGGAGGTTTACAGATATGGAACTGGCAGAAAAGCGATATACGCAGTGGCTCGCGCAGCAGGGATTGGAGCCGGAGCTGCGGCAGGAGCTGGACGCGATGCACTCCGACGCGGAGAAGGTCACCGATGCGTTCTACCGCGATCTGGAATTCGGCACGGCGGGTCTGCGCGGCGTGCTCGGCGCAGGCACGAATCGGATGAATATTTACGTGATCCGCCGCGCGACGCAGGCGGTTGCACAGTATCTCAACGAGACGGAGCTGCCGAAGACCGTCGCCATTGGCCATGACAGCCGCATCAAGAGCGACGTCTTCGCCCGCGAGGCAGCCGCGGTCTTCGCCGCCAACGGCATCACGGCGTACCTCTATCCCCGGCTCGAACCTGTCCCGGCGCTGAGCTTCGCCGTGCGTCACCTGCACTGCGGGCTCGGCGTCTGCGTCACGGCCAGCCACAACCCGGCGGAATACAACGGCTATAAGGTCTACGGCTCCGACGGCTGTCAGATGACGCCGGAGGCGGCAAAGCGCGTGGTCGCGCTGCTGGAGCACATGGACTATTTCACCAGCGCGAAGACCACGGACTTTGACGCGGCGCTGGCCGCCGGAAGCATCCGGTACATCCCCGACGAGGTGTTGGACGCGTTTGTCGACGCCGTCTATGCGCAGCGCGTGGGCAGCGGCGAGGGAATTGAAAACCTGAAGCTCGTCTACACGCCGCTCAACGGCGCGGGACTTGAATGCGTCAAAAAGTTGACGCAGAAGATCGGCATCCGGAACATGACCATCGTAAAGGAGCAGGAGCAGCCGGACGGTCATTTCCCGACCTGCCCGTATCCGAATCCGGAGATCCGGCAGGCCATGGAGCTGGGCCTTCAGTACTGCGACCGCGTCCACCCCGATATTCTCATCGGCACCGACCCCGACTGCGACCGCTGCGGCACCGCCGTGCCGGACGGAAAGGGCGGCTACCGGCTCATTTCCGGCAACGAAATGGGCGTCATTCTGCTGGACTTCATCTGCCGCAGCCGCATCGCGAATGGCACGATGCCGGAAAATCCCGTCGCTGTCACCACCATTGTCTCGACCGATATGGTCACAGCCGTTGCGAAGAAATACGGCGTCGAGCTGCGCCGCGTGCTTACGGGCTTCAAATATATCGGCGAGCAGATCGCCCTGCTGGAGCAGGGCGGCCATCCGGAGCGCTATATCTTCGGCTTTGAGGAGAGCTACGGGTACCTGTCCGGTACGCACGCACGCGACAAGGACGCGGTCAACGCTGTGCTCCTCATCTGCGAGGCTGCCGCGTGGTACGCCAAAAAGGGCATGACGCTCGGCGACGCCATCGACGCGCTCTATGCCGAGTTCGGCTGCTACTGCAACGCCCAGAAGAGCTTTGCCTTTGCGGGCGAGACGGGCATGGAGAAGATGGCCAGTCTCATGCAGGGCCTGCGCACGCAGCCGCTGCGCGAGATCGCCGGACTTCCGGTCGAGGGCTATACGGATTACGAGGCCGAGGGCACCGGCCTGCCGAAAGCGAACGTGCTGGAATACCGCCTGCCCGGCGGCAGCAAGGTCATCATCCGCCCGTCCGGCACCGAGCCGAAGATCAAGGCCTACCTGTCCGCCGTCAAGCCGACCGTGGAGCAGGCAAACGCCCAACTCGCCCGCCTGGCCGAAGCCGCCGCAAAGCTGCTGGCGTAAAAAATAAAAATACCTCTTGCAAAACCCACCCGGATATGCTATGATACATAAGCTAATTCAATAGCTATCCGGGTGTGGCGAAGTTTGGTATCGCGCTTGAATGGGGTTCAAGAGGCCGCTGGTTCGAATCCAGTCACTCGGACCATGATTGCCGAACACTATAGATGAAATGGCGAAAAAGCCAGTCGTCTCAAGGGGTTCGGCAATTTTTTATTCTCAAAATTCTTAGGTAACTCCATAGATGAAATCGCAGCTTGCAGAGGTTCAAACAGGATTTGAACCTCTGTTTTTCCATATTCAAGCGGATTTTCAGTGGCAGCGCCCTTTTTCAGAGGGCTGTAGCGGCTGGATTTCAGAAAAATCGGAGAAAAATCTTTCACAAAGTTATGGGCGCTGGATTGTTGGTTTTCACGAACCAAGTCCAGCGCCTTTTTTGCGCTCAAAAAGGGCGCTACAGATTGGAGGTATGATATGAACGAAGAACTCACACCACAGAAAGAACGATTTCTGCGAGAGGTAGAACAGAAGCTCCTGCGCAGAGATCTGGATGCAAAGCTGCTGGAAGATGGGCTGATCCACGTCAGATGGAATGAGAAGCCGCTCTGCTCAGTTGACAGAGACGGCATTGTCCGCTTTCGACCAGCGGATAAGGTAGTACGGGTGCTCCGCGGGATTTTTAATGCAGCCGTGGATAACAACCTGATTGCAAAATCGCCAGTCCCGGCAATTTTGCGAATCGGCGGCAAAGCAACGCAGGAAGACGCTCACCGCTGAACAGTCTCAGCGCCTTTTGGACGCGACAAGAGGAACGCGGGCATATCTTTTCTGCCTGTTGGCACTTCAAACCGGTATGCGGCGCGGAGAGCTTTGCGGGCTGATGTGGTCGGACGTTGATTTTCCCGCGGGTGTGATTCATGTTCGGCACAATGCGCTGCTCACAAACGCGCAAACGACCGTCAGCGACACCCTCAAGACCTCTGCCGCAGTCCGGGATATTCCGATACCGCCCACGCTGTTTGCAGAGCTTGTAAAGGAGCGCAAGGGCGCAAAAAAGCCTATATGTGCTGCACATGAGAAATGGCAAACCGCGGTCCAAAAGCAGTTTCAAGTCAATGCGGCAGACGATTGAAAGCCGCACAGTCGATGATCCTGCCGATCTCTGGACAACCGCGCCGCACTCCAAGGTAGTCCGCACATTGGATTTCCACGTTCATCCGCACCAGCTCAGGCATACCTACATCACACGGCTGTTTGAAAGCGGGCTGGATATCAAGGAGATTCAATATCTCGCAGGACACGCCACAGTCAATATGACGCTGCGCGTTTATACGCAGTATCAGCACGAATCGCGCCAGCAAAGCACCGCACAAAAGGTCTGCGCCGCGTTTGGCTGAAAACAGATGCCACGCAGGTGCCACATTGAAAGCGTGCCACTGTCGTATTTTCGGCGTAAAAGACGCTTCAAAGATGTTAAAATCATGTTTTAGAGTTCAATCAAAATTGTGAAAAAGATTCAGGGATAATGTACAATAACTTGCGCAAATTGGAAACCACACAAAAGAAGACATAGCTTGCAGGCTCTGGTAGAATGAAGTCACGACACACCATTCTGAAAGGAGACAGCAAACTATGTCCGAGAAGATTGTACAATTCAATGAGGAAATTATCAAGGGTCAGATCAAGGAATTGGTTCGCGGCAGCGTGGAGGAAACCCTGAACTAGCTGCTGGAGGAGGCAGAGTCCCTGACGCAGGCGGCCCGCTACGAGCGCAGTGAGGCTCGTCAGGGCTACCGAAGCGGCCACTATGACCGCAGCCTCACCACGACCTCCGGCGACGTTACGCTCCACGTCCCCCGGCTCAAGGGTGTATCCTTCGAAACTGCCATCATCGAGCGGTATCGCCGCCGGGAGAGCAGCGTGGAGGAGGCGCTCATCGAGATGTACCTGGCAGGCGTTTCCGTGCGCCGGGTAGAGGACATCACGGAAGCCCTGTGGGGCAGCAAGGTCTCGCCTGCCACCATCAGCGAACTGAACAAGAAAGCCTACGTTCACATTGAGGACTGGCGCAACCGCCCTTTGCAGGGCGGCAGGTATCCGTATGTCTACGTGGACGGCATCTACCTGCGCCGCAACTGGGGCGGAGAGTACGAAAATGTGGCGATTCTGGTGGCGATCGCCGTGAATGAGGACGGTTTCCGTGAGATTTTAGGAGCTGCCGAGGGGATGAAGGAGGACAAAGCCAGTTGGGCCAGCTTCTTCCAGTGGCTGCGCGGGCGCGGTCTGAACGGCGTGAAGCTTATCGTCGGAGACAAGTGTTTGGGGATGCTAGAGGCCGTGGGTGAAGTATTCCCGGACGCCAAATACCAGCGCTGCGTTGTCCATTTCTACCGCAACTTTTTCTCTGTTGTGCCCAAATCCAAGGCCAAAATTGTGGCGAAAATACTCAAGGCGATCCACGCACAGGAGAACAAGAAGGCTTCCCGCGAGAAGGCGAAAGCCGTTGTGGCCGAGCTGAGAGCGATGAAGCTGAAGGAGGCCGCCAAGAAGGTTGGGGACGGCATCGAGGAGACGTTGACCTACTGCGACTTTCCGAGTGAGCATTGGACGCGCATTCGCACCAACAATGTGATCGAGCGGCTGAACCGTGAGATCCGCCGCAGGACTCGCGTGGTGGGGACGTTCCCTGATGGAAATTCTGCCCTGATGCTGGTCTGCGCCAGGCGCGCATGCGGCAGGCAGTGGGGCAACAAGAAATACATGAACATGAAGCACTTGGAGGCGGCTCTGGACGATGCCTCTATTGCCGGCTGACTTTATTCAGCCGGAGCCTGCAAACAATTTTGCGCATAAATCTTGACGGGACCGATTCAGGAAAGTAGATTGAATCTTGTTAAAAAGCTGCTTTTAAGCAAAGAAAAACCGCACTTCCGAAGAAGTGCGGTATGGCAAGCAGCACCCTTTTAGATCCCTCGACTTAAAATCTCCTGAAATCTCAAGGGTTTTCGCGTTTCCTGCAAGTCAAAGCAGCTTAGTCTCAAGGGCTGAGTAGAACCAAAATAGATGCTTGCCCTCTGTTGTCTTTATTATAGCTCTTATTGCACTGTTTTGAAATGAAAACTACACACATGGTCGCATTTAATATATCACTTCATTTTGCAGCCATTCTTATCTCTCAGTGTGTCCGCCATAACACACATACGGTTCACTCCGGCAAGGCGTCTATTTTTTGGAGCGAAAGCATTACTTGCCCAACAAATGGAATGCCTGCGGTGTCCGTTCCTCCCAGAAGGCAGGCAAAAGACGCGGCTGCGCACAGATCCGGTTTGAGCAGTTCCAGTGAAAAGTCTGCCGTATACTGGCCGCTTGTATGTTTTCTGAGCGTTCCCTGCTGACAACAAGCAAAGTTGGCACTGGTGCTTCGGCCGCTCAGTCCAAAAATCAGACTCTCCTCTACGGGTTCAAAGGGACAAGAGAAGGTAACTGTTATGCTTTTTTTCTGATTGGATTCCAGATATACCGGCGCAGCATCTATCCGCCGAGTCTTTTGTGAAGCAAACATTTCAAGCGCATCCAAATCTTTGCATATTCTCAAATTATCTGTTTCACGAAGCAGCGTCAATGCATTCTCAACCTTACCACAGCGGATGAGGCTTCGTGCTTCGTTCTCCGCCCTTGCTATAGCCTCGCAGTCGGCGTTCCAAAGATCAGACAGAAGCTTACGGCCGTCGTCTGCGGTGTCACAATACAGCAGATCCATTGCATTTTGGTAATCACGGAATCTCTGCCAGACACTTCTTGAATATCCCATCTCTTCGGGTGCTGATAAATAGTGTTTTGCGGCTCGCTCAACAGGCTTTTCCATGGAGTTCAGGGCTTTCGGAAGTCCTGCGGCCGGGTGTGTCGGCATATAGGGAAGCTGGCAGGGCCGCCCAAGACAAGTCCATATTTTTGTAAACAATGCCTCATTGGAAAACTCACATACGATGCTGTCTACAGTGGAGCCGGTGCAAATGCGGCGGATACTGGAATAATGCGGAGAGCGCCCAGGGCCAACCCGTTCCGCGTCATCCGGCGTGCCCTCATAGTGTTCAGACATGATATTGCCTAATTCACGGGGTGAAACCTTATGGTTCGGGCGGCAAACAAAGGGCAGATCATTTGTTGTGTTCCCGCATTTCTGATGCATCAGCTTCTGAAGAGCGTGCTTTGCGCGCAATACATTATAAGGTTGGTGTTGTTTTTCCTCTATCGCATACGCCTTTGCAAAGTCAAAATCCTCAAAACTGCCATCCTGCCGGGGTTTATACCACCCTTTTTCTATGGCGTATTCAACCAGATCCGGCGAATAGTAGGCTTCCGGGAAGTCGTTGAGCCCGTGCAGTGTATAGTGATTAGGCATTACTGCCACCATATCGTCCGGAATGCGAACTGCCATATAATGTCGACCGCTGACGATCTGAATCATAAACGCTTCGTTCTTGTCTGCAAACGTGTAGCTTCGTCCGTCTGGCGCATATCCATATGTATCGACCATTTCGATAGCGATCTGCAGCGCTTCCCGCGCCGTCGATGCCCGTTCAGCTACTATGCGGCGAAGATTTCCCTCTATGCCGCCATTGCTCAGGCGAGACGGATCCCGTGTGTTCTCCTTTGAGACTTTACAGCTGTTACTTACAATAAGAATGCCCGCATCGTTGAAATAGGTATCTGCATTGGACAAGCCGTACATTCCTGCTTTCACTTCGACCCATAGATACCCATGTGTATGTTCAATCTGAGGGATCAACGCCCGCCCATTTTCAGCAGGGATCACAGAGCCTGCCTGCCAATTCATTTGCGGGACATCGCCGCGATAGACTTTGCAATATACATTGTCATCCTCGTTATGTGCGACAAGGACCTGGCCGGTCGTTGTCGCATTCTTTCCGGCAATCAATGTCATGCAGTTCCACGCAGAACGATCTGAATGATCGCATACATGCTCAATAAACTCTCCGTCCAGCATTCTGATTCCTCCCACTGTATTTTGTAAAACCAATTTGCAAGTGCGCAGAGCACACACTATTCAGTCTCTTCTCTTATGGGGATACGCATCGCTAATATGAAGAAAAAGGATTTTCATAACACACCGCCTATTAAAACCATTTCATTCTTAGAATGCTCTGACTACATTCTACCAAATTCAACACGTATGCGCAACTCTAACAGTTAAAATCCCCGTTTTTAAACATTTTTATTTATAATGGTCACAGGCACAGTTTGGGCCACATATTCCACTCAATTGGCTCCCCACAAAAATTCCTTTGCAAAAAGCTCACGGTCAAGATTCTTAATTGATTGTCGTTCAAATTCAATTTGCCGTGGTTTGTCCTAAAATGTAAGCGCAACCGCATAGTCGCTGTAGGCAGCTAAAGAGGTCGTCCCTAAACGTTAGGACGACCTCCAAGCCGTTTTCTGCATATTGCAAGACAATTTTGCAGTAATACACGGTTTTACGTTGTACTCATAACTTTTTCTCAACTTTACACCCCTTCGCCAAAGATAATTGGCAATTGGTCATCACTATATAGTCAAATAAGCGGCGATAGAAATTCCCTTTTGCTGGAGCATTTCGGCAGCTGCGGATCCTACGGCTAGTCTCTAGCTTGATCCAGCTCTGACTGCGGCTGTTTTTAGGATACTTGATGTACTTTCCTGTGTGCAGCAGCGTCCGACCGTCAAAGCCCCAATCGATGTATCTGCGATGCGTGGCATGGTTGCCATAATTTATAATGTGCAGCAGTCCGTCACTCTTTTGAATGTCGCGAACGCGGCGCAGCCTACGCCGGTTTTTGCTTCTCAGATGCGCTTCAGATGATTCATTCTCCACGAGCCCAGCGATTTTCTCTCTTAATTCGCTTTCGGTCATAAAGCCTTCTACTAGGCACGGTGCGCGTCACGGGCGATATACCGTACCAACTTCCGCGCTGTTTGCTGTGATATTCCTTCTGCGCTCGCTTGCTCTGCTTCTTCAGCGGTACCGTATTGATCACACTTCATCCCCCTCTAGTTTTACATTTGAATTACAAAGTGCGTTGTCATCTTGCATCCGGCTGCCATCTCTGATATTTTGTAATATCACGACCTTAAAGGAGGCAAGCAAAATGGGCATGAAAGCATACCCCGTGATTGATCCCGTTGCGACGGGAACCAACATCCGCCGTCTGCGCATGGAGCGCGGCTTGACCGTCCGGGAGCTGCAAAGCTACTTCGGCTTTGAAGAACCCCGCGCGATCTACAAGTGGCAGAAAGGTGAGAGCCTGCCCACGGTGGATAATCTCTATGCGCTCGGAGCGCTCTTTGAGGTTCCGATGGATCAGATTCTGGTTCCTGTTATAAAACTGCATATCGTCAATGAGCAGCAGGCCGAGCCCTGCTGCTCACATCATTTTCTCTCCGGCTATTTTGGATACGGCAAGCGTCCGATGCAGCTTCTACCATTTGCTCCGTCTGCATTGCCTGCTGCGTGACAGGTCACGCATTCAGCTTCGCACACGGAAAAAGATCAGCATTTGATCGTAATTGATTTCGTAATCAGCGAGTCAGGCTTGTACGCCTTACATATGGAGATGTCAGTTTGGATGCAGGAAAACGTGTGATATGGAAAAAGCGGTTTTCGCGGAAGAACGTCTGGCGAGGTTGGAAAAGCGGAACGCTTCTTTTTTCTGCCATAAAAGCTCGTAGGGTGAGCCAAGCCAGAATATCTTTCTAAAAGTGTGCAGCGTTATCGTTCATCTGCACCTGAACCGGTATCCGCATTCTCTTGGCTTGCCGCATCCAAAATAGCCGGGCTGTGCCGGGGTATTATGCCCCGGCGTTTTCTGTATATATCTCGAATGCTTCAGCGAAGCTGGCATTCACATCAAAAGGCGGCGCATAGTCCACCTTCGACGTAACAAGGCACAGGTCAATTTTAGCGGAAGTCTCGTCAGCCCGCTGATTCAGTTTGCCGAGCGCAGCGCGGATGACCTTGCGGTCATAATTGATCGTCGTCACTCGCCGTACATCGCAGCGATAGGAGATCTGATTGCCCTCGGCGTTGAACCGATAACCGGTGCCACCGTTTGAAATCGTCTGCTCGGAGCTGCGCAGATCATTCATCCGTTTGAACGTGCGGGCAATGCTCTGACGCGTCGCATTGAGGCTGACCGCGCTGTCCATGTCGATGTCCAGCTCCGTTTTTGCCTTGCGGATGGCGGCGAACAGCTTGCCTTTCTCGTCCAGCAGATACAGGAGGAAACGGGCAATGTCTGTAATTCCCTCATAATACTCCGTTTCCGGCATCGCAAGGACGGTTTCGTCCTCCGCTTCCGCCATGACCTTATGGCGCAGATAGGTGTTCTCCACCCGCGTGACGTTGGAATCACGGTCAAGGGTGCTCTGCGCTTCGTCCAGAAACGACTGGAGCTTGTTCTGGTAGCGGAACGCTTCTTTCAGATTCATGTTTTTTCACCTCTGGCTTGAAAATTTGTTTCTGTCCGTATTTTAGCTGCTGAAAGCCAGGAAGTCATGGAACTTGTGGTTCACCCTGCTGATCCAACGCGTAACTGCGCCGAAACGGGAATCGAGCATTTCACAGGCAAGTACATCATGTTTCTTCGCGCTGAGCAAGAGCCGCAGGCCTTTCCTCATACCATGTACAAAACGGCAGAAACTTTTCTCGATCCTCACTGGGCAAATTCATGTAGTCGATGATGTGTTCATTTGGAAACCAGCTTCCACAGTAGGCGGGCAGAACGCCCTCCGGCACGATCCCAATCTTTTCTTCTTCCGCCAGCCGGTCAGCCAGCATCTTTGCTTCGGCCAGATAAACGGGGATATTTGCTCTCGTCAGGGCGAGGTAGAATTTAACGGTTTCCATCGTTCGGTTCCACGCTGCTCCTGCCAGATACAGAAAATAACCGCGCATATCTTCCATTACCCGCAGATCGACATGCGTGGAGTTTCCGCCGCGACAAACCTCCCACGGATGTCCGCCGCACCGGTCTCTATCGTGGAACCAAGCATGGAACGCCTCCGGGCTGTCTGCATCGATATCCTGCAATCCCTCGTCCCGGCCGTCGGCATGGAGCACGTACTGCTCCTTCGGCGTTTTTCCGCAGCCATTATACGTGTTCTCCGCGTAGCCCATGGCACAAAAGCGGAAAAAATCATTGGCTGTCATAGCTTGTAAGCGGTCTTTCATTGCAGCATAATTTTCTTCCTGTGCGGAGGCCCTTTCAATGAACTCCGCAACATCCGCAGGCGAGATATCCTTGAAGAAGTCGACTCTTGCATCCGGCCAGACATTCCAAAAATCCCTGCGTCGGATTGTTCCGGTTCGATGCTGGGGCGGCAGATTTTCACGGACAACATCGTTATACGTCCCGGCTTTCAGCATTTCAATGCAGCTCCTGACACCGTCGACAAGCCACTGGACAAACTCAGAAATTTCGCAGGGCCATCCTGCTGGTTCTCTGCGCTTGTCCTGAACGATCACATAACTGTGACGAACCGCGACAGCGCGGTATCCTTCCGCTTTGTCCTCGACGGCTTGGAAATGATACCATTTGACGTCCTCTGGGAACCAGCTTTTCCATGCATCTATAAATTCTTCTTCCGAATCATAGTTGCCTTCCTCGATTTCCTCCGCTGCATTGCCGAAATCCTCGATTGGTCCTCTTTCCGCACGAAGCCAGAGTGTTCTGACACCGTTCGGGGATTCCGGTGCAACCTGCTCTAGCAGTTCAAACAGTTCATCAAGCAGTTTCTGACTTTTGTCGTCGTAGATACAGCTTGTCATACCAAAGTGGTCATTTCGCCGGAGCCAGCTGATATACCCATCTATTTTTGGCTGCGTCAATTTACCATGCACGTTTCTTCACCTCCAGTATCCTGTACGTCATCGTTTACGATTCTCTCCCATTTTCGTGCTTCCTCAAGATCTTCCTCCGTATAATCAAATGGAATCCTCCCAAGCCTGACCGTTTCCTTCAAAAAGAGAATCAGCGCATCTTCCATGGTCAAGCCCTGCTTGGCCAGAAGCTCCGAAGCACTGTCATAAACTTCTTTTGGGAGCCTGACTTCAATCGTCACCAATTCCATCTTCGTCCTCTTTTTCCTCAAACAGCGCTCTGTACATATGAACGAAACCTCCGACAAGCTGCGGATATTCATAATAAATATGGCGGCACAGTCTCTTGGAGAGCTCCAAGAAGCGGAGATCATCTCCAAAGTCAATGATACCGTCGAGAATATGCTCGATCTGTTTTTCGTCGGTAAGGCGACCTGAGATCACCTCGTCGACGGCATGGGAGTACTGCGTGTAGGCAAGGTCATACAGCCCTTTAATTTGCTTTACAACCTCGTCAATCTCCGCTATGAACTTCTCATAATTCTCCATTGCTGTTTTCTCCTGCGTTGGTTCCATCCTTCCGGGTTCTTTCGATCATGGGCTGCGGGTTCGCCTCCAACAGCTCATCCAGCGTCCGCGGCGTGTAGTTCATGTAAGCCATCATGCAGCCGACATTGATCAGTCTGCTTGGAATGCCCATCGTCCATTGTTCGTTCTTCCACTTCTCTACAAGCGACCATTCGCGCGTATTATGTACATGCCCGTACAGCATAACTGCGCCATAATGCTGGTTCTTATAAAACAGAATCGGGTAATGGCTCAGAATCACCAACCGATTTTCATCGTTGATCTCTGCGTGCTGCTCGATGCTTTCCCAGTAAGGACGGAGCTTTCCTTTCACACGGTCATGGTTGCCTTGAATCAGGTGTTTATGCCCCTGTAACCGCTGCATGATACGGATGCTGTTTTCTTCGTTTTTCCAGAACGCATCGCCCAGCACATAGACGGTGTCGTCCGCTGTGACCCGCTCGTTCCAGTTTTGAATCAGCACCTCGTCCATCTGCTCTGTGTCCGCAAAAGGACGGTCGTCGAAGCGAATGACATTTTCATGACCGAAGTGCATATCTGCAATATAGTAAATCATCGTGTTTCCGTATGTTCCTCCTTGTTTTCCTTCGTCAGGGCGTCTTCCAATGCCTGCTTCATCTCGCACCACGCGCCTCCGGAGCCAACAAAGATCCTGTTCGTGATGATTTTGAGAAGCATGGTAATACACGCCGGAGATAAGATCGGCGCAAGCTCCTTCACGGTCTGAGCTGTTTCTGCCAAGTCGGAATCGTCGACCTCGGAAACATACCGCACAGCGTTTTTGACCATGACCTCCAGTTGCGTCAGCTCTGGCACTTCAAACCATCTGGCAGGACACAAAACGTAGGACTTGTCCGCATGGTCGATAATCAGGGCAATATTTTCTTTTGCCACTCGTTCCAGAATGGCATCCATGTTCTCTCCAAACTCTTTGGACGTGATATGCTCCATTTCGGAAACTGCCGGTATTTTTCTCATGCTATAATCCTCCGTTATCTTTTGAACTGTTCATCTGACTCAAAGCTACGGAACAGGAAATGCATTTTATCGATTCGCTTGTCCGTATGCCAGTGTCCGCAGAACCACGCTTTGTATTGAATGGATTCCTCGATTGTGTCAAGCCATCTCTCGGTGCTGTCGTCCACTGTATGCTGATCAATGCCGCCAAGAAACATCTCTGTTGGCTCATATTTGAATGGACAGGTATGGGACAGAACAATGTCGAACTGTTTCTCGCGAATCTGCTGCTCAACATAGGCTTTAATCTCCGGAGATGGCTGCTCGTCCGGCCACCAGTTCCAGCCTCGGCTTAAACGGTAGTACTTATCTACGCTGTATGCACCGCCAATTACGAGATACCGCAAACCATTCATCATATAGATCTCGCCGTCCTTGGCAAAGATCAGGTTCGGATATTCTGGCTGCAACCATCCCGCGCCTCCGCACCATTCGGTTTCAATATATCCCGAAACATGGACTGGCCGCATTTCGTGGTTCCCGTGAATACAGAGAAATCTGGTGCCGGAATTGTTAAGCCATTGCTTCATCAGATAATCCTTGCGCCCGTTATAATAGTTTGCGCCCACATCTCCCAGCAGGACGATTATGTCCTCCATTGTGGGATGTACTTTGGTTATAAACTCTGCGATGCCATCCACGGCACCATGAATATCTCCTGTGAAAAAGATCGTAAAGCATCACCTTCCTGCACATGTCATACAGGTAAGTCAAGCTCTCCTTGCTTACTGCTATCCATCGTGCTGCATTTCTGCTTCTTCAGAATTGCCGTATTGTGGTTCCTCAGAATAGAATACCTGCATATCATCCAAGCGGAGACAAGCCAGCCTGCCGAGAACGCCTGACCACGGATCGCCTGTTTCGGGGAGCATACAACCGCAGTCGATTCCGATCCAGCTCTTTGCATCCCATATTGCCATGGGATTATCATACTGGAAATGGTGGGTCGGTGTGTGACCGAAGATGACTATCCGGCCCTCCAGAACGGGGAATCTCTCAAACCGCATCCAAACTGCGAAATCACGCGCACTTTTATATTTCCAGCCGTAGCTTTCGTATAAGTCCACAGGTGCCGCGTGCGTCAGGATGTATTGCCTGTCGTTTACTGTCAGCTCCACATTGACTGGCAGCTTGTCCAGGTATTCGAAAATCTCTTGGCGAATGGCTTTCTTTATGCGCTTCAGGTAGTTGTGCGTGATCTGACCGCCGTTTCGATACCACAGAGTTTGTTTGCGCTCATAGTAATATTCCGGCCATTCCTCATCTTCTGGGGGCGGGTAGTAAAGTGCGTTCATCATCATAAGTTCGTGGTTGCCCAGAAGCATTTTGACATTTGGCATCGCCATGATCTGGCGTAAGAGCTTGATGCCGTCGAGGTTGCGGTCTATCACATCTCCAAGGACATAGAGCGTGTCCTCAGGCTGCAGGTTGATTTGCTTCATGACGGAATCAAAGCGCCGCTTCTGCCCATGGATATCTGACATGACATAAATCATGGTGTTCCACCTCCTTCTTCGCAGCACAAACATTTACCACACTTTTGGGGAAATAGCTACCTATAAAATCACAATTCACAGATAATAATTCTGACTGACGTTTCCGGTGACCAGTTGTTTATCCAATGCGGGATAGTCTGCTGAAAAAAGCTGATCTGGTCTTGAATTTTGAAGACTAGCTCTTTCAATAAGGTCTTTGAATTACATTCATCGTCTTCATTTTTAACCGGCTTTTGAAGCAACGCCTCTAAATCAGCAAGACTTCCCCAAATGAAGAAATCCCACGTGCCAAACGAGCTGCGCTCGAATGCCGGATTTTCCGCACAAATGATGTCCTGCGTCGAAGCCGCCAAATCCGAAAAGCTGATCCGCTTTTTAAGAAGCGCTAATTCATCATATGGGCTGGAAAGAATATCCCGCTCAGGCGCGGTATATAGATAGCGGTGTTTGAGTTTTCCACTTGCAGATCGGTGCCACTGGTCGATATTGAACCATTGACCATCAAAGCACAGCTCTACCGTGTAGCCAAGCCATTTGCCCATGTGATACGCCTCCGCAGGGACTTTACCCCTTTCCCGGTATGGTGTCGTAAATGCCTTTTTGCATGTGTTCTTTATAATCTCGTCCTTTGTAGCTGGGCGAAACGAAGTACCAAAGTGGAACGTGCATCTGCAGACAAGCGCATCCTTGTTCCGCGATTCTTGTATCGCCAGATGTTTTGCAATATCGCTTATTTTCGATTTCGTCCAGCGTTCTTCTATCATGGTGCTCTCCTAAACATCAGCCATCTCCAAAGATTTCATTGCAAAACTCCGAATAGTCGGGGTCCGGATTCTCGGGGAACAGCTCCCAATCTCGCTTAGCGTCCTCTTTGGTCTTGAACTGCTTTTCTGGTTCAGCTAATCGATTCCAGAAGCTGAATGGGTTTCCGGTGAGAATGCACGGGAATCCCCAAAGCATTGTTCCGACATGATTCCACTTGCCGATCGTTCCGGTATGCTGTAGTCTTGAAAACATAGCTTTGGTTGCACGGCAGTATTCCCCGTCGCAGGCAAGCCAGAGATGTTCGGATCTGACTTTGTCACAGCGCATATAATAAGGTTTGTCCCATGTGTTGGTATGCGTCCATTTGTAGTTTTCCAAAGTGACGGGTTTCCTGTGGAGTAACTGCGCAGGGACTAGGAATGGTACCTTCCTGTATGCGATAGAATGGCTGAGATCCTGATGTCCTTCTTCGAAGGCTTGGAATGTAAATAGCAACCCCTTGAATTGCTTCTTTAATTTCTCATCATGTGCGAGTTCTCCGAAAAAGCAGCGAAGATCCTCCAACGTACCGTAATAGTATTTCCCGAAGCTGGTAAAGGCAGCGGCAGAATAATCGTCCAGTTCCAGGCGGTAATATGTAGGTTTTACGTTTGCACTCATGGGTAATGCCTCTCGTTTTCTCCATCCCTGATTGTCATTCTTCGAGGGCGCGTGAATTGACGATGCTTTGTCGTCTATTCTGACTGAATCAAATTATACCATCATAGAATAAGGAAATCTCGCAAAAGCCAAAAACGTAGTTGTTTTTGGCGAAAATATAATCGTTTTTGTACGCAACAGACCACAGGTCAATCTCTTAACCTGTGGTCTGTTGCTATTTGATATTCAGTTGGTAAAATGATTACCACTCGCCCTTGGGGAGAAGCTGTTGATGCGAGCGAAGAGCTTCTTTGGCTGCTTTCAGCACATCCAGCAGAACATAGGTTTCATACGGAGAGCAGTTTGCGAAGATCCTTTGTGCTTCGATGTTGGACATCTCCGTCACACTGGTGAGTTGCCTGCTCAGGAGCGTATCAGTCGACACCTCCAGTGCATTTGCGATACTGACAAAGGTTTCGAGACTCATGACTTTTGTTCCGCATTCAAGGTAGCTGATGTAACCGGCGGACTTGTCGATCATAGCAGACAGCACTGCCTGAGAGATGTGCTTGTTCTTTCTGATTTTCTGGATTCTTTGGCCAAGGACAATGTAATTGAGTTGCATAAGGATACCTCCTAAAAATTTTGGCAACCCAATTATATTGAAATCGCTATTTTATAGCGGAACGATTATATAAAACCAATCTTCGCATGATATATACTAACTTAAATTATAGTTAGCAGATTATATCCGGCAAGGAGGAGGTGAGCTGATCATGTATGAACAATCGGATTTGGCGCTGATCGGCTCACGCATCAAGGCGGTTCGAACCGGTAAAGGAATGAGTCAGGCAGATTTGGCGGTCAAGGCATCTGTGTCACTGCCGTTGATCAGCAACATCGAACGCGGAAAAACGAGAATGCAGCTCGAGACTTTCGTTAAAGTAGCAGAAGCACTTCAGGTATCTGCGGATCATTTGCTCCGCGCAGATGTACCGGAGGTGAAGACGATTTATCAAGGAGAATTTGCCGAACTTCTCGAAGACTGCTCAGCCAGTGAGATGGAAACTATTTTGAACATCGTCCGTGAGGTAAAGGCCTCCATGCATAAGAAACAGAACATGGATTGATTATCGGGTTGGTTGACCAATCCGATAATTTTTTTCCATTTACATACCATAGGTCAGGATGTTGACCTATGGTATCTTCTTATTTTTAAGCGTTTTCCCTATAATTCATCCAAAAGGGCTGACCCCAATACCGGAGGAAAACATGGAAAACACGGAGCTGCTGCCATTAGGCACCGAACAAGGACGCGAAGAGGCTGAATATTCCTCTTTTGACCTGTGTCTGGGAGAAAGCTTTGTTTCTCCACTTGTAGAGCAACACAGGCAGTGGTTGAAAAGCATCCGCCATGAGACACCTAGCCCTAAGATTCCGTTCAAGGTTGCAGTGTATATTCGCTTTTTTAATCAGACGAAATATGGGGACGAGGAATATCTCGAGCGTAACAAAGAGGTTTTTCGTGCTACGTTGGCGCAGTACCCTCTATGGAAGTTTGTGGGCTTCTATATTGACAATGGGTCGACCGCACCTTATATGGAGAAATCACCGGCATGGACTGAGCTTCTGTCTGACTGTGATGAGGAAAAAGTCAATCTCATAATCACACAAAAGGTCAGCAATGTATCCAGAGATGTCCGGGAAGTAACGATTTGCGCAAGAATGCTCGCTGCTCGAAAGCCTCCCGTTGGCATTTACTTCATATCAGAAGATCTATACACTTTGGCATCGTATTATCGCGACGATCTTCGAGAGCCTTGTTTTCTCCCAGCTCCAGACTGGAAGATCCTATCTGATGATGAGCTGGACGTGAGAGGTGCACTCCATGAGTAAATCAACCAAAAAAGCAGCCGATCAAGCAGAACGCGAGAAAGTACACAAGCGATACTCCAATCGACGAGAACCGGATGTCATCTATCCTGCAAGGAAACAGGTTGATTTCTATGATGCCGACGTTCATCAGCGTGTTGCAGTCTATGTCCGAGTTTCCACAGATAATCTGGGGCAGGAAACGTCTTATGAGCTTCAGAAAAACTATTATGAGGAGTTTGTTTTGAAGCATCCCAATTGGTCGCTTGTGAAGATCTACGCCGACAAAGGTATCTCAGGCACTTCGACAAAACACCGCGTTGCGCTGAACCAAATGCTCGCTGACAGCAGAGCAGGAAAAATTGACCTGATCATCACCAAATCGGTTTCGCGTCTTGCCAGAAATACAGTCGACTGCATTACTATGGTGCGGAACCTTGCGGAACTTCGCAATCCGGTGGGCGTTTTCTTTGAGAGCGAATGTATCTTCTCATTGAATGAAGACACATCCATGCCGCTTTCCTTTTTGGCGTCCATTGCAGAAAACGAGTCCCGTATCCGAAGTCGCAGCATGGAGGTTTCTCTTGCCCAGCGTCTAAATGGCGGCCTTCCGCTGACACCCAAGCTGCTGGGTTATTCTCACGATACGGACGGCAAGCTGGTAATCAATCCGGATGAGGCCCCAACCGTTAAGCTCATATTCTATATGTACCTCTCCGGATATTCCTCAGCTTATATTGCCAAGACCCTTGAGGAACTCGGCAAGACAACGTTTCTCGGCAACACCAAGTGGACATCCAACACAGTTATCCAGATTTTGAGAAACGAGCGGCATTGCGGCGATGTTCTCACAAGAAAGACATGGACTCCCGATGTGATCAGTCATAAGTCCAAGAAAAACAGAGGAGAACGCCAGCAGAGTCTGTACAGAGGAGAACACGAGGCTATCGTAGCCGTGTTTTGGAGCATCTGCAGGATTACCGACTTTCTGTTGCAGATTTAACGCGAATTCTAAATGCGCTGACGTTTCTCACGACGGTCTGCCTGGATAATCGAGAAGCACACATGGACTTCAACGGTGCCACGCTGAAAACCGACGCGTTGCTACGGACAGTTTACAGTAAAACTACAGGGCAAAGAAAAACACAGTGTTAGGCTGCATCCTTCTTTACCCTGATTTTTTTATATCTATTCTGTAAAATACGGGGAAGCTTTGCTATGCTAAAAATACAGCAGAGAAATGTAAAAGGCTCAACTGGTCATTGCAGCACAATAAGATTCTCCTGCAATGATCGGTTTACTTTCATAGAAAGGTAAACCATTTCTTTCGGCAAAAAGGCAATTAACACGTTATAGTTCTTGAGAAGCTAATGAAAGTATGTTATTATAAATAGAACTGTTAAATTATGATATTTTCCCACAAAAGAAGCCAATTCATTTGTTTGAAATAAGGTTAACAATTATACGGTGGTTATTATGCAAATTAACGATTTCATCTACCATGAAAAGTATGGCATAGGTAAGATTACCTCCTTGGATGGTCGATTCATTACCGTTGACTTTTCCGATACTCAAAAGCAATTTTTGAAGTCTGACGGAACTAAGTTTTTGAAACCGGCCATTCAAAACCAATTTGTCGTTGTATCTGGTGAGCTGATTTCTTATGTTGGGAGCAGCCAGAAAGTTGCGCTTCCTCACCAGGTCCATGCGATTGGTGCAAAAGCATTTGCAAATGCAAAATTCCTTTATTCGATTGATCTTGGCTGCCATGTTTCCCGTATCGATAGCCGTGCATTTGAGAATTGTGCGAACCTTGAAAAAGTGATGGGTACGCATGGCCTTAGCGTGATTGAAACTGGCGCATTTCGCAACTGCAGCAAGCTGACAGACATGCCGCTTCCCGAAAGTTTGCAGAAAATAGGCAATGCAGCTTTCCAACATTGCAATTCACTAAAGGAAATACATATTCCTCAGCGCATTCATGAAATCTTGCCTGAATCATTTATCTACTGTTCTTCACTTGAATCTGTTACTGGTCTTAGCGGAGTAAGGACAATTGGTGAAAATGCTTTTTATGCCTGCAGTGCTTTACAGTCCATCGCTGTCCCGTCAAATGTAATTGGAATCGCTGATGATGCTTTCGGTCAGGTTCATGAATGTTTTACGATATATGGTGAGGCCAACTCTTTGGCACAGGTTTTTGCCAAAAAAGAAGACATCCCATTTAAACTAATATCCGAAAAAAATATCCCGCCTATTACAAAATCGGAGATGACCCCAATACAGCAGAATAAAAAGGAAGACGCTTTCTCGAAGCCTTCTTATAAAATTCCAAAGAGTGCAGTTGAGGCTGAACCTCCGGCAGTAGTTGTTCCACAGGATTTCTCTATAGCAGAGCTGCCTGCAGCCCAGGAAAACAAACGGGAAATATCAAAAAAAGCGCCTGAAACTGCTCCAGCGAAAGTCACAATGAAGGCAAAACCCAAAAAGCACATCCCCAAAGGCACTAAGCTGGCGGCTGCATGCTTAGGTGTTCTGATTGTTCTTGGGGCAGTTTTGGGATTGCAGCATGATCGAATTGAAAACATCGTAGACATGGCGCGCTTTGACGAAATTAGAACGGACGAAGGAATTTACTCTGGCGACCTTGATCTGGGCATTATTCAGGGCACAGGCACAATGAAATATAATGATGGCACGCAATATACTGGCGAATGGTACCAAGGAGTAAAGAATGGCCTTGGCACGCTTTCATATGCCAACGGTGATGTATATTCCGGGAAATTTGATGCAGGTATCCGTTCGGGTTCTGGCAGCTATGAATGGAGTGACGGTACCCAGTACGAAGGCAATTGGATTGACAATCAGATATCTGGGAATGGAATCCTGAGATACGCGGACGGAAGTACATATGACGGTGAATTTGCGCAAGGCGTCCGTGCAGGAAACGGCAGCTACACATGGCCGGATGGCGCGGTATATACTGGCAGTTGGAAAGATGATATGCCCAATGGAGATGGGACGTTAACCACGCAATCCGATGCTGTGTATTCTGGTGAGTTCACTGACGGACAGTTGACGGATGGCACATATTCTTACCAATCTCAAGATTACACATTTACGCTTCATACAGAGCCGCAATCTTCTCACACATTCTCAGTCCGCTATACGGATGGCACTGAGATTGATGGAACAGCACTCGACGATGGTTATTCCTGCAGTATTCATTATGCGAATGGAGATACCTATTCCGGCCTGATTGTGAGCGGTATGAGAAATGGCGAGGGTACTTATACATGGTCGAGTGGAGAAGTTTTCAGCGGAGAATGGAAAGATGATTGCTTCACTGGAAATGGTACATTTACGTTTGCTGATGGTTCCGTGCTGAAGGGGACATTCCTTGATAATCAGTTCACAGATGGAACTGCAGCCATGCACGTAAATTCGGCGGAATATGTGTATGGCGTTGAAAACGGGCAGATTAAGGATCCTATTACCGTAACTTTGGCAGATGGCACTAAATATTCTGGCACATACACGGACAACCGTCTTACGGGCAGTGGAAGTGTTTCCTTTAGTGATGGTGACACGTATGTCGGCACGATAGAAGATGGAAAGAAAAGCGGTTATGGCACATACACATGGGCCGACAGGGACTGGTACGAAGGTGCTTGGGCCGATGATAAGATGAATGGTTCTGGTGTTTATTATTTCAGCTCTGGAAAGACGCAGCGATTAGAAGGTACTTTTACGAACAATAAGCCAAGCGGAACCTGTTATTATTACACAAGCGCTGGAACTCGTTATGTTACTTCATGGGTCAATGGCTCTATGACGAATATTTACCAAGGATGACTGACATGGATCATAATATTTTCCCTAAAATACAGAAGTCATTAGAAACGTTTTTAAATGACGAAGAAGGTAATATCCCACGAAACAGGCTGCTTTCGATTGGCTCCATGGTAATTTTAATGGGAATCTTGCTTTCGGTTGATGTTTTTGCCGCGCATCGCTCTCATAGTTCGCACAGATCTCACAGCTCTCATCGCTCGCACAGTTCGCACAGTTCGCATAGTTCTCACAGCTCGCACAGCAACCATGGTTCGCACAGCAATCATTCGAACCATTCGAATATGCCGACAATCCCTAGCTTGAACACGCCTAATGAAAATGCTTTTTCGGACACTCTTCCGGCACTGACAACTTCGACAATTATTCCGCCAGAAGCGCCTGAAATAAGCATTTCAAAGGATGTACCCACCGCAGAGCAAGCAAATGAAACACCTGCTGTTCAGAAATAATGAAAAGGATGACGGGATCCATGCGAATTTGTGTTTCGAAAGAAATTTATCCCAAAGTCGTTGTATTGAAGGCGGCCTATCAGTTTACGGATCGGGCCTATATCTACATCCAGCAGACATCTGAAGATTATTTAATTGACATGAAACCGAAAGACGAAAGCAATCAAATAGTTGAAGATGAATTCAAAAATGAACTGCTGTCACAAACTCTGCGGCATGAGGTTTATTTACAGACAAAGGAAATCCGCCAGTTTATCACGATGCGGGCATTGGCGTCCACAATTGTGGGAAAGCAAGCAGAAACAATTCAGCCTACGCAGAAGTTTGATGAAAATGATATTTTGAAAGACTGGTTCGATGATCGTAAAGAAGTTTGATTTAGATATATATCCAATGGAGCAATTACAGCGTGCAGCAAAAGAGTATTCTTCCCTGGCGAATGTAAAAATATTTCGCGCAGGGACATTTGCAAACTGCCTTTTTACGCAATGCAAATACGATCAGCAACTAACAGTGGACGAGTTTTGCAACTATGTTATTGATTTGATCGGTTCACGAGGATGTAAAGATGCGAATCTGTGAAATACTCCTACTTTTGCTGTCCGCAGGTGTGTGTCTTTATGCATCGGCGACTGACCTGAAAAAAGGAATTATCTCAAACAAAGTCATACTATATGCTTTTCCGCTCATTGCATGTATCAACGCCATATACTATGGGGTGTTCTGTAAAGACCTTCTTGTGGAATTCAGTTTGAACGTCCTAATCCTTTGCGTGCTTGGCGTGCTGCTTTATGCAGTTCATGTATGGGCTGGAGGTGACAGCAAACTGCTGATTCTGGTCGCATTCGCTATGCCGGCCAGACTGTACCATTACTACAGTCACGAGATGTTCCCAACGCTCTCTATTGTAATTTTTACATTTTCAGTTGGTTATGTGTATCTGATGATACATTCACTCTTGTGCGCAGTCCGAAAAGAAAAAGCTTATTCGGACGGAAATAAGAAACAAACAATTGTGTCATTCCTGAAAGACTATATATACAGCAGCCTGTATCTGACATTCTTTGCACAATTATTTAGTAGATTCCTTTCGACGTTTTATCTTGAGAATCAGCCCCTATTCTTGTTTATAAACATATTTCTAGTATTTCTTCTATTTAACTTTCAGGTTTTTCGCAGCAAATGGCTGCTTCTTGTTTGTGCAGCTGCAGACTTGGCGCTGATTTTTTCTTCAAGCCATGCTTATACACACCTGCCGCTGTGGGGCTATGCGGTAGTTGCGTTGCTGTTTTTATCGCGGCAATTAATTTCGCGCTACAACTATCTTGAGATTTCAGCGGAAGAACTGAAACCGGGCATGATTCCCGCAGCGGCCAGTGTTGCGCTTATGCTCCCATCTGGAATGGCTGACTTGCCTTCTCGCTTATCTGAAGACTTGAGCTGTCGGCTCACGGAAAAACAGATTGCGGCAATTAGAAAATGGTTTAGCAAGCAAAAAGATGTCAAAGAAATAACAATTGTACGAAAGATACCTTTTGCAATTTTTATTACGCTTGGATACTTCTTATTTGCACTTATGGGAATACTGCGATGATATTACATATACCAAATTATTCACTTGGACAATGCTATATTGGCTGTTACTCAACATCGGAGATAACTGACACTTCTTTGCAGCAGGATGGATTAAATGCAATCCACTATCGCGATGGAGAAGTGGTGCTGGATAATGCAAATACGCATTACACCATACCCGCAGAGGATGCGCAGTTTTTTGATACACTGCATGACTTTGACGTACTTGAGATATCTGATGATGGGGCAGTTCGAGTTCAATTCAGTGAGTATTGGGACGATAACACACTGTTTATTACATCCAAATGCAATTCTAACTGTGTGATGTGTCCATCCAGTGAGTATTCCAGGCGCGCTGGGGTTATTCCAGAGGAGTCGGAAATTATGGAATTGCTTCGCCATTTTTCACCTTGTGCGAAGCACATTACAATTACGGGCGGCGAGCCATTCCTGTTCCGGCAATCAATGTTTCGTGTGTTGGAATACTGTAAAGAACGATTCTGCAGCACAGAATTTCTGATTCTCACAAACGGGAGAGTTTTTTGCATAGATGATTATGCTGATATGCTTTCGCACGCCATTTCCCCTAATACGATTCTTGCCATTCCACTGCATGGAAGCAATGCAGCACTGCATGATTCAATCACGCAGGCACAGGGAAGCTTTTCTCAGACCGTATCTGGAATTACAAGGCTGCTGCATCTTCAAGTTCCTGTTGAAATTCGTGTTGTTGTCAGCAAGTACAACTCTTACGATTTGCTTGATCTAGCAAAACTGATTGCGGAAACCATGCCGACCGCATACCGGGTGCATTTCATCGGACTAGAAATGCTGGGGAATGCTGCAGCCAACAGCAAAAACATTTGGATTCCTTATAGTGAAGCATTTGCAGCGATAAAACCTGCGGCTAATATGCTGATTTCGGCAGGTATCAATGTTGGAATATACAATTTCCCATTATGCGCTGTGGAACCTGACTATTGGCCACTCTGTAAGAAAAGCATTTCGGAGTATAAACGCAAGTTCCCGGCAGCCTGCCAGAATTGCTCCTGCATCCATATCTGCGGCGGTGTTTTTTCCGGTAGTTTGCGCTTTGCTGAAACGAATTTACATCCTATTAATTCGGTGAATTGAAATCATGATTAACCATTTTAATTTCGCGCCGTTTTCTTCCGGCTACTTTCTACTAACGAATGATTTTGGTGCATATTCTTTTTTGACGAAACAGGATATCCGAGCTTTGTTATCAAATACTTTGGACCCAGACTCTGAAATCTATTCGGAATTACGCGAAAATGGCTTTCTTCTACCTGATCGCGCAGAAGAAATTGCCGAGGAAACTGTAGTTCGATATCGAAAGGCAAAGGGGTATCTGCTCTCGTCTACCAGTCTGCATATTTTCGTATTAACAAACGCCTGCAATCTAAACTGTGTTTATTGCCAGGCACGGGATCATGAGCATGTCCACGTTGAAAAAATGTCGTTTGAAACGGCTGAAAAAGCTGTTATGACTGCACTGCAATCACCAGAGCGTTATCTGAACTTTGAGTTTCAGGGCGGCGAACCGCTGATGAATTATCCGGTGATTAGGCATATTGTTGAATACGCTGAGAAGAATAAGCAAGCCCATTCAATCCAGTATTCGGTTGTCACGAATCTGACGCTGTTGTCTGACGAGATGCTCGACTTTTTTGAGCAATATGATGTGCGGATTTCCACATCCCTTGATGGTAATTCAGAATTGCACAATGCTAATCGCTCAGATAGGCTTGGCGTCGGCTCCTTCGAAAATGTCGTTGCAGCTATTAAGAAAATTCAGGCAAGAAACCTTCCAATTGGAGCGATTCAAACGACAACACGGCAAAGTCTTTCAAAATCGAAGCAGATTATTGACACATATCGAGAGCTTGGTTTTCAAAGTGTCTTCATCCGTCCTTTGACAAAACTAGGAACGGCGATTCCTAATTGGAATGAAATCGGCTATAGTGCGTCCGAGTTTGTACAGTTCTATCGAGAATGCCTATCCTACATTTTGAAGCTCAACAAGCAGGGAAAACCTTTTTCTGAAGGTCATGCTGGAATATTCCTCTCTAAGATTTTAAGTGGTCAAGCACAAAACTATATGGAACTGCGCTCACCATGCGGAGCTGCAATTGGACAAGCAGCCTACTATTTTAACGGAGATGTTTATACCTGTGACGAGGGCCGCATGATTGCTGAAATGGGCGATTCGGCATTTAAGCTTGGCAATGTTTATAAAAACTCTTATGATGAGATGATGTCGTCGCCTGTTTGCAAAACCGTATGTGCTGCTTCTGTATTGGAATCATTGCCAGAGTGTGCCGATTGTGTGTACCAAACGTATTGTGGAACATGCCCGGCTCTAAACTATGCGAGCGAGCACAACGTATTCAAACGCGATGCTAGAGGATACCGTTGTCAAATCTATAGAGGTATGCTTGATGCAATCTTTGCGATTCTTTTCCGCAATGACCCCAAAGATATTGAAATTCTTCAGACATGGTAGTGAAAAAGCAGTTACTACGACCGCGCTTTTCTTTGCGCTGCTTTATAATATTCGCACCATCTGCTCATATCGCCGGGTGCTGCGTCATCTGCACGAGAATGTGCTCACCGCAGCCGATCTGAGCCGTATTCAGAACGCGCTGACGTTTCTGTCGCCGCTCTGTCGGGACACTCGCGAAGCCCACGAGGATATGATGGGCGTGCCATTAAAAACCGATGCTCTGCGGAGAGCCGGTAGATAAACGACCACCCGCTGCACTGGCAGCGGATGGTTTGCTATGATTAGCTCGCAATGGGCTTCGAGCCAAGCCAGTCAGGTGGCAGGTAGACTGCCGCCAGCGCGTGCACAGTATCAAACAGTCTGTAACGGTCTGCATCATCGCCGAGGTTAAGTGCTGTTTCGAACATATCCCACACAAACTGCATGACCCTCGTGAACATGTCAGGAGCATGGTGCCGTGTACCCATGGTCTCTCGCGGTCCAGCGTCGCCAACGTGCCGCGTTTGCTCCTGCTGTGCGCGTTCTTGCCTGCGCGCCGTTTCGTCGCCTGGAATGCCCTACGCCTTGCCGACGACGGCGATGATTTGGATGCAGTCATCGACAAGCTCGTTGTTCCTGCTCTTCCGCAGTTGCGCGATGGCCTCGTTCGCCAACTGTTCCTGCAGCGCTTTTGCATTTTCAATTGTCATCTTGAATCCTCCTAGTGTATTTTGGGCTTTGCCCGTGTCAACACAATGGCACATACACTCGGAATGTCCATCCAGCAACACCAACAAAAAAACCTGCTCAAATTCTACGTTTTACCGAGAGTAAAAAAGAGCCGCTTTCCCGAAAAATTCTCGGAAAAGCGGCTCAAAACGCCGTGGGTAAAGGTACAGGTCCATCGAATTTGCCTGACACGGCAGTTGGCATCTTTTTGTCACGCTTGAAAAAATGGGCGCAAAAAAGCCCGGAAGCCGTTGAAACTTCTGGGCTTTTCGCAGCGGCATCTATTTGGGTGCAGCTTGATGGTGGAGACTGGCGGACTCGAACCGTCGACCTCTTGCGTGTGAAGCAAGCGCTCTAACCAGCTGAGCTAAGCCTCCATTGCTGGACTATTATAGCAGATGGACGGGGGAAAAGTCAACCTTGGATTTTGTTTTCTTCCTGCCAAAGGGACGGAGCGGCGGCGAGGAGCTGCGTTTTGGTGTTCTGATCGGGGTGCTCCAGCGCATATACTAGCAGCAGGTGCAGCATCCGGCCCACGTCTTTGCCGCAAAGCGTGGGAAAATCCGCGCCGGTGACGGCGAGCTGGCGCAGCGTGACGCAGTCACCGCGCAGCCCGATCTGCCGGACGGCGTCCGTGCGCTGCAGGTCCGCTTGCAGATGCGCCGTTTCCCAGCCGTGCTCCGCGATCAGGCGCTTCCATTCCGCCTCCGTCCGGCCCTCGCGCCATGTCTGCGCCGTCAACTCAATCAAACGGCAGAGCTTTGCGGGCAGGCGGAACGCCGCCGGGTCGAACGCCGGACAGCGCAGCTTTGCGGCTGTCCATCTGGCCTCCGGCGTTTTTGGCAGGGCGGAAAGCCCGGAAAAATCGGCATTTTCCGCCCGTATGCAGGCGCCCAGAAGTCCTTCGGCCAGCATACGGCCAAAATATTCGGGCCGGTCGGACAGAAGCGTCTTCTCCGCCTCCTCCCGCACCCGCTCGCGGGAGAGCGACGCGCAGAGCGGCGCGCAGCGTCGGATCGCCGCCTGCGTCTGCGCGTCCAGTGAAAAGCCGAGCTGCGCGGCAAAGCGGTACGCGCGCAGCATCCGAAGCGCATCCTCCCGGAAGCGCGTTTCCGGCTCGCCGACGCAGCGGATGACGCGGCGGGAAAGATCCTCCCGGCCCCCAAAGAGGTCGGTGACCGCGCCGCTCTCGTCCATCGCCATGGCGTTGATCGTAAAATCGCGGCGGGCCAGATCCTCCGCGAGACTGCGCACAAAGCGCACCCCATCGGGGTGGCGGCCATCGTGATATGCGCCGTCAAGCCGGTAGGTCGTGACCTCGGCGCTGACGCCGTCCAGAAGGACGGTCACAGTGCCGTGCCGGATGCCGGTGGGGACGCAGTGCGGAAACAGGCGCAGCACGTCCTCCGGCAGCGCCTGCGAGGCGATGTCCCAGTCGTGGATGGGCCGGTCCAGCAGCGTGTCGCGCACGCAGCCGCCGACGTACCGGGCCTCAAACCCGGCGTCCTCCAGTGTTTTGATGATCGCATCCGGCCTCATAGCGTGTCCTCCCGGCAAAAATCCGAAATTCTTCTTGTTTTATTGCCGTCTTCCGTATATAATATAATGCTGTCAGTTTTCATTATACGCGCCCTCCCGCGCGTGCGCAATCCAAATTTTTCGGAGGAACCTTGCATGGAATATCCTTCCTGTCAACATATCGAGCAATATCTGGTCCCCGGCAAGCGCTGCCATCTGGTCGGAATCGGCGGCGTGTCGATGCGGCCGCTGGGGCTTGTCCTGCGGCGCATGGGGATGGAGATCTCCGGCTCCGACATGAACGCGTCCGTTTCGACGGACGAGCTGATCGCCAAGGGCATTCAGGTCTCCATTGGTCACCGGGCCGAGAATATCGAGGGGGCCGACTGCCTCATCCGCACGGCTGCCGCGCACAATGACAACCCCGAGATCGCCGCTGCCCGCGCCAGGGGCGTCCCCATTTTCGAGCGGGCGCAGGCCTGGGGCTATATCATGCGGGCCTACAAAAACGCCATCTGCGTTTCCGGCACGCACGGCAAGACCACGACGACCTCAATGCTGACGCACATTTTCATGCAGGCCAACCGCGATCCCACGATCATGATCGGCGGCTTCCTGCCGCTGCTCGGCGCGGGGCACCGCGTCGGCAAGGGCGACACGATCATTCTCGAAAGCTGCGAATACTGCAATTCGTTTCTGAACTTCTTCCCGACCTCTGCGGTCATTCTCGACGTGGACGCCGATCATCTGGACTTTTTCAAGGATCTTCAGGACGTGGAGCGGTCGTTCCGGAAATTTGCCTCCCTCGTCCCGGCAGACGGTCTGATCGTCGCTAACGGCGACGACAAAAACACCCGCGACACGCTGGCCGGGATGCCGTATCTGTCATTCGGCTTCGATGCGAAAAACGACGTGTACGGGAAGAACTTCTCTGAAGATTTCAGCGAATTTGACGTTTTCTGCGGCGGGCAGCCGTATGCGCACCTGCATCTGGGCGTCATTGGCCGTCACAACGCGCTGAACGCGCTGGCCGCCTGCGCGGTGGCATGGAAATTCGGCATTTCCGGCGAAACCGCAGCCGCGGCGCTCGCAGAGTTCCATGGCGCGGGTCGCAGGCTCGAATACAAGGGCAGCTTCCACGGCGCAGACGTCTACGACGACTATGCCCACCATCCCAACGAGCTCCACGCGCTTTTGCAGGCTGTCCGGCTGATGCATTACCGGCGTGTGATCTGCGCGTTCCAGCCGCACACGTATTCGCGTACGAAGGCGCTGTTCCAGAGCTTTGTCGACGAGCTGCGCACGGCCGACCAGGTCGTTCTGGCCGATATTTACGCCGCGCGTGAACAGAACACCGTCGGTGTCAGCTCGCAGGAGCTGGCCGCGGAGATCCCCGGCGCGGTCTACTGTCCGAGCCTGCAGGGCGTGACGGCCTATCTGCGCGAGAATGCGCAGCCGGGCGATATCATCCTGACCGTCGGCGCAGGCGATATCTACAAGGCCGGAGAGGCGCTTTTTACAGAATAACGGAACTTTTCTCAAAAACCGGCGTCTGAACTCCCAGACGCTGGTTTTTTGATTGACAGCCTGTTCCAGTATCCTGTATAATAAAGTCGAAGAAACAAGAATAAAGGAGGATTCTTATGGTCTCAAGCATTTACAAAAAAACATTTTCCGTTTTGATGAAGCGCCCCTTCCGGCTTTGGGGCATATCCCTGCTTGCAGAGTTCCTGTGTCTGGTGGCCTACGCCGGGTTCATCGGCGTTCCGGCTGCCGCGTTCTGCGCTGCGCTTCTGCTGTCGGCTTCCATGTCGATGATCTTCCTCAACAGCTACCGCACGGGACTTGAGCCGAAGACGTCCTATCTGTTCGCCTCATTCAAAAAGGACCGGATCCTTCGCGTTCTGGGCGGCATGGCGTGGATGCAGCTCTGGATCTTCCTGTGGTCGCTCATTCCGATCGTCGGGATCGTGTTCGGCATCATCCGTATGTATGAATACCGCTTCGTGCCCTACATTCTTATGACGCGCGACGACGTCAAGCCCACCGACGCCATCAAGATCTCCAAGCAGGAGACGATGGGCTACAAGGGCAAGATGTTCGGCGCGGATATCCTGCTCGGCGCAGTCTATTTGGGCGTATTTCTCGTTTTTACCCTGCTGGGGGAAATCCCGTATCTCGGCGTGCTGTTCCGCATCCTGTGGGTCCTGATCGCCATCGCATACGGCCTGCTTGCGCCGCTGTTCAGCGGGATCATGCACGCGGCGTTCTATGTGGAAATTCAGAACCGCCGCGCGGCAGGCTCCTGGCACCCCGCTGCGCCCGCACGGCCCGACTGGCCCACTCCGCCGGTGCAGCCCGTGCAGCCGTCCGCTCCCGTTCAGCCCGAGCGGCCCATCCCGCCCACACAGCCCGTGCAGTCCGCTGCTCCCGAACAGCCTGTATGCCCTGTCCCGCCTGTTGTGCAGCCTTCGTTTACCGAAGCTGTGACGCAGCCCGCTTCGCAGGGAGCGCCGGTCGTGTTCTCCCCGGAGCCTGAACCGCAGCAGCCGCCGGAGGAGCCGGTCCAGACGCAGCCGTCTGACCTCCGCTGCCCGCGCTGCGGCGCAGCCGTCAAAATTCCCGGCGCCATGTTCTGCACCATATGTGGGGAGCGGCTGAAATGAGCATCGTTCTGTTTATTCTGGCGCTTGCCGCTGCATTTATCGGAACAATTTTCGCCTTCCGCGCCATCAGCCGCATTCACAGCGGCGAAAGCTATACCTACGAAGCCGCAGCCTGTGCTGTCTGCGTGACGCTGATCGTGCTTGCGCTGATGCTTCGGTAAGAAATTCTGCGTGCCATCGTCTCCCGGCAGACCGGCAGGGGGCTGCCTCAAACAGGATCAGTATAAAAACCAGCGCTTGGATTTGCTGTCCCCTGACAGGGGTAACAATGGCGGCGGGGGTTACCCGGCTGGTGCTTCAGGCACCAGCCGGGTTTTCCATTTGGCGTATAGCTGGGAATGGTTCAGGATACCTTTGGGATCTCTTTGTGCTGTTCGGGTTCGGCCGTTTGTCTGTTCTCCATGCAGCCAATGTCGGCATAGTGAATTTCCACAGTCTGTGGTGCGTGTTTGGACCGTTTTACTTCCTTTTCATTCCCGTTCCGCGCAGAATTTGAAGAACACGCGCAGTCCCCGGATGCGCGAATTCAGAGAAGTGATTTTCTTGCCTGCGTCCAGCTCCGAGACAATGAAGTTTTCAAAAACGTCCTGACTGACTGCATCGACATACTGAACCGGCACACACGCATGAAAGTACTTCAAATCCTCCGCATAATAGCGCATGGTTTGAGAGCTCAAATTCTTTAGGGTGTATCTGAAAACTCATGATGTGACCGGCAGCGAGGGATTTTTGCGTTGCGCAAGACATTTTTTCGCAGGAATACTGACGTATTTCAAGGAAAAATGACGCGGCGCACCGCAAAAAGGCCCGCTGTCCGGGTGCGTTGGGAGTTTTCAGATATACCCTAGTTTACAGTGTTTCGTGAACAGTTGTTCCGCTTCTGAAAAGGACGTTCGGTTGACCTGTTTTGCGTTCAAAATTGTGGTTCTGCGCATAAAAAATCCTCCATTTTCACAGCAAAAATCTGGCGTCAAAATGGGGATAAAAATCTGGTATCGCGATTTTCAAACGCGGAAAAAACCGAATTTTTGATAAAGAAAAACTCCTCAAATTCCGAAGAATCTGAGGAGTTGTGTTTTCGCTACACTATAGATGAACACACGTCTTGTCGGAGTGGCTCCGATCAACTACAAAATCAAGCACGCTTCTGCAAAATGTTTTCTCTGCCACATGGATCGCGACGTCGCATTTGTCCGGATCGGCTTTTACAAAATCGATCTGATACCGCTGGCAGGTTTTACAGTTATGACATCTTGAAGAATTGCACCTTTGCACGAGGCAAGCAGTGTACCATATGCAGTGTTGTATATTGCAAACGCAGGGAATATGTAGTATTATTTCTAATAAGGAAAATGGATTCAATTTTTGGGGTGAGTTTGAAGTTTATAGCTTATTCTATTTTGAATGTGTTTTCCGGTGGAACATAAAACACAAGATTATTCTCGAAACAAATGCACAAGCATGACGCATGGCGTGACATTGGCGATCAATATAGGTAAGCATTCACAACAAGGTCAGATGTCACGATCAAATTTTCTTTTAGCTCCGACGGAACGTAGATCATAGACACAGTCAAGTTTTCCTATTAGAGGGAGGTAAATATGGAATCCTTACTTGAAAAGATTAGTTCTTATAACATTCTCAACAATTTAATTCCAGGAGCAGTTTTTGTATTTTTGGGAAAGCTGTTGGATATTATATCCCTGCCTTTAGACGGGATAGTTGAAAGCATTTTTATTTATTACTTTTGTGGAATGATTATTAGCCGCATAGGCTCTCTGGTAATTGAAGGAATTTTCGAAAGACTTAAATGGATAAAGTATGCGTCCAAAGCTGAGTATGTCGCTGCGGTCAAGAAAGATGCACGGATAGAGTCCCTGTTGGAAACAAGCAATATGTATAGAACTTGTGCAAGTCTTTTTCTTACATTAGGATTTGTGAAAGGGTATTCGGCCCTTGCGAAACTGCTTACAATCCCCAAATGTGTAACGACTTGTCTGGTTGTGATTGGCTTGTTTATTCTTTTTTCCACATCTTTTGCAAAGCAGACAAGACATATTGTAAGTAGAGTTAATGCTACAAATAAATCTACAGAGGGCGAGTAAGCATGGAATTGACTAAACCGTTAGGCTACTACACAGATAACACTTCACTGCGCTTTCATATGCTTGATGTAGGGGAAGGATTGATGATTCTAATTTTTTTCCCTAATGATCAAGTAATGCTTTTTGACTGCAATGTAACAGATGATAATGAACACACCATTTTGGACTATTTGTCTGCTAATATTCCCTTTAGGGTGAATCCGGCTACTGGCAATACAGAGCAATTTATTGATATTTTTGTTAACTCGCATAGAGACGAGGATCACTATAGGGGATTGAAAAAAATCAATACTCAATATCCGATACAATCCATTTGGGATTCAGGTCAAACAGGTGCAACTACCCAAAGCCATGACTATGAGTATTACATGGGACTTAGAAGACGGTTAAAAGAAAAAGATGAGAATAATTTAAAGGTTCTTGTTCCGACAGACACTCCGGTTGCAACGTTTAATGGTGTGGAAATTTTTTGTTTCGCAGGTAAAGAAGATTTCCAATCTGGGTTTAATAATGGTATAACCGTATTCAAAGCAGATACAAAGATTCAGCATACAAATTCTATTGTGTTAAAAATCTCTTACGGCGGAAGGGCTCTGCTGCTGACTGGGGACTCGGATTGGAAGAGTTGGAAGGAAAAGATAATACCAAATTTTGAAAATACAGTGAGAAGCGATATTCTTGTTGCAAGCCACCATGGTTCACGGTCATTTTTTACGGATGAGGCAAATGATACGATTGATATGCAAAAGAACCCTGACACCACCTACATGGAGGCAATTGAATATATTGATCCCGACGTTACACTGATATCCTGTGGAAAATATGAGACTTACCACCACCCTAACAAAGAGGCTGAGAGTTTATACAAAAAATATAGCAGTTATAGCCAAGTTTATAGCACAAACAATTTTGGACATTTGCTTGGGTTTATTTCAAGTAACGGAAACTATACTGTAGTACCCTCAAGATTTTGTGAAATCCAAACCGCCGCACGTAGTCTGAGTGCTACTATTGAATGTACATATTCTCAAAATGGAGAAGAAAAATCAGTTCCTAACGGTAGTAATCTTTGTGTTGGAGGGACACTACATTTTAAGCTAAAAACAGCAGGTGGCATTATTGAGCCAATTGAGAAGATTCTTGTTGTATGGGAAGTTTCTAATGGCGGAATAGGTACTTATAGCTCGCACCAAGAGATATATTTCAAGGGGCGGGCAGAAGATAATAATATGTTCACATTCTCCAGAGAATTGTCTTACTATGGAACCCATCTTCTCAGATGTAAAATAAGCAACGCAAAAAAGGGCGCAATAACTCGGATATTTAAGGTTGTCGGAGTTTAAAAGGACTCCTTTTCGCGCTCGAATCACTGTAATAGGTCTCGTAAAGAAGCAATCTTTGCGAGACCTATTTTTGTGACAAGCAATCATACCTTGCACATATTTTTACATCTTAAACACGAGATATTCCCCATGCCGACTGAATATCCTGCAGAATTTAAACGTAGGCTCATCCATTACTGCTTCATTGCAAATAATCATGACGATCCCAGCCATGCCTGCAAGTATGGAAAGTGGTAAACTGTACTCAGAAAGTCCGATGCCAAGGAACAGCAATAAGAAACCAATGACGAGATTTTTCTTCGACCGCATCGTACAACCCCTCTTTTTCTTTTCGCCACGCAACGCAGTGGTGACTCGAATTGTGCTTGATCGGCTCCGTCCTCGCTTGTGTTTGTAATATTATAGCATATTTCGTCAGGCTCGTCGATAGGCTTTTCCGCAAATGCGTCGTTCAAAATGATCTCCAAAAGTTTCTTTTTCGATAGTCTTTCAGCTGCAGCCCTTTGCAGACAGGATA
>ENA-ORTU01000235-ORTU01000235.1-human-gut-metagenome-genome-assembly--contig:-NODE-235-length-76248-cov-5.200885_pt1 | contig 76248 bp, 94 predicted proteins | sample MGYA00241910_ERZ509184 | MGnify/ENA primary metagenome ERZ509184 (study PRJEB26280, sample SAMEA2338847) | human gut metagenome | biome: human gut; feature: human-associated habitat; material: faeces... | reverse complement strand
TAGCAGGGGCGCCTCTTCAGCCTCTTGAGTATTTCTCCAGCGAAAGTAATTATAACAAGCCTTAATGTGAATGTCAATTACTTTTTTCATATTTTTTACATTTTGAAAAGTCAAGCAATAAATGCAAAACTTTACTTGCGAAACATCATTTCATCATTTTGCACAACTATGTTTGCGTTTTGTTGGCAAATTTGCACAGACTGCCCCTCTTTTCGTTTTGCTCTCTGCTTATTCTACTCTTTTTATGCCAGTCTCGCCAGTTCTTTCTGAAACAGTTCGCCGGAGGTTTTCCATCCGAACATCTCCCTTGGGTAGTCGTTGATCCAGTCCTCTACCCTCTGGATATCGTCCTCTGTCCGGTCATCGAAGTTCTCTCCCTTTGGTATCTTCCTGCGCACCAGTCGGTTCTGGTTTTCGTTGCTGCCACGCTCAAAGGAGCAGTATGGGTGGCAGTAGAACACGGTCACTCTCTTTTCGGACTCATCTGCTGCCGACTGCTGCATTCCCTCCCAGTCAGCGAACTCCGAGCCATTGTCCACGGTTATGGTCTTGAACACCTGCCCGAATCGCTCTCCCCATTCCGCTTCTAACTGATCCAGTCGCTTGCAGACCTGCTCAGTCGTGTGCTCATATAAAAGGTATATGAGTTCGTTCCTGGTCTTTCTCTCTGTCAGTACCAGAAGGCTGTGTTTACTTTCCCCTCTCTTGCCTACCACTGTGTCCATCTCCCAGTGTCCGAATTCCTCTCTGGTGTCGATGTCCTCTGGCCGCTTCTCTATGCTTGTACCTGCGTTGGCTCTCGCCTGCCTGCGGACTTTCTTATTCTTCTTTTTCCGTCTGCCTTTTACTGGGAGTTCCTTATTTGTGATTGTGAGGAATATCCCCTTGTCGATGTAACTGTAAAGGGTCGGCTTGCTAATCTCTGTTTCAAACTCCAACCCCTTGGCTTTAATTTCTCCGAGGACTGCTCCGGGCGAGTATCCGTCCTCTGCTATCTTTGTTTCTATGTACTCTGCCAGTCTGTGGTCTTTGCCTATCTTAAGGTCTGGACCCTTATCTCGCAGGTTCTGTTGATACCTATCCTCTGCGATGTCTGGGGAGTACCGTTCTTCCTCTGTCAGATCTGAATTGGTATGTGTGTATGTTCCTCTCTTTATCTCACGGTATATGGTGCTGACATGGACTCCTATCTGGTCAGCGATTTCCTGTTTGCCGTGTCCTGCTTTCAGCAGTGCTTCTAATTTCAGCCTGTCGGCTCTGGATAACTGTTTAAATCTGCGCATGGCAGCACCTCCTTGTCTCTTTCTACTATTATCGGTGTTAAAGTTATAAATTTCAATAACAAAACACTTATAAATAAGGATAAGATACCAACAAAGAAGTGGTGCTTTTATGGTTATATTTTTGTTGAATTTATGGGTTATAAAAGACTTGAATACCTCCGCAACCCAAGGTAATATACAGACAACCTAAAGGAAAGGAGGTGCATCCGATGAATTTGGATGATTTGGTTTCTAAAATAAATAAGCTGAGTAAAGTTGTTCGAGCCCTTACTCAGCTTGCATTGGAAATCGGAACGCTCGTAGCGGTTATCCGATTCATCATCTTATGATGATGGCTTGGGGGAGGGGTCCACCTCTCTCCCTTGCTTCTCAAAATATACCACACGATTGGAGGTCTTGTCAATGAAACGGTTATGTGTTTCAGTTTCGGTTCTGGCTTTTCGGATAGCGGAGTTGCTTATCGTGGTTTCTGGTCTGCTTCTCCTACTTTCCAGAATGTAGCCGGTCCGTCCGGGGCAGTGCATCTGCTCCGGCTCTAACCCACCGATGTCTGGTCCCAAGTCCAGAAGGCGGAAGCGTGAGGGGAGCGAAGGACAATGCCATGTCTGAGTGATGTCTGACAAGTTTGCCTGGTTTTTAATGTGAAAGCCTTAAAGGTAGGAGGAGTTATTGGTTTTTACCGATTGCCTATCGCAACTCGTTGATTTTGTTTCCTGCGTTGCAGAGAAAGGGTTAGGTGATGTGTAGCCGAGCACGAGGTCTTATCTGGTGTACCGTAACACTGGACGCTCTCTCCAGTCGGGCGAGACCGATGGGCGACATGGCTTATTGTTCCTTTTTGAAAAACGGCGATAAATTTCCGGCGGTAAAACTCCGGCGATAAAATCTGAAAGGATCTGATAAAATGATTTATATTGATAAGTGCCGCACCGACCTCGGTGTTACCGTGGACGAGTGGGCGGTTGATGATAGATGTCGGTTCTCTGATTCCGGCAAGGTCGGCATAGGGACTGGTGTTCGTGTGCTCGATATTACTGACAAGTTTGGCGATGTTCTGGTTCGCCTTGTGATTTCGGATTCCTGCTCTGACAATGTCAGCAGGTTCTCCTGCAGGGAGGTGTTGTCTCATGAATAAAGAACTGCTTGAGCCGATCATGCGTGCTCACGGAGATAAAAACAAGGACTTGGCTGCGGCCATTGGTATGTCCGTTCCGAACTTCTCCACCATCTGGAATGGTCGTGGCGAGTTTGCTCTGAAGTATATCCGTCTCATTGCCCGGAGATATTCTCTTACCCCGGAGCAGGTCTATAAAATCTTTATCTTTCCGCAGGGGTAATCATTGCCCCTGCTTTTTCTTTGGCTTTCAAATCTGCCCCATTTAGGCAATAAAAAAGACCCAGTGGGTGTTTGTTCCACTGGGTTGCTTTTCGTCTTATTCTGGCTGTCACGGTGCGCCACGCTCTGGGTTCTGCGTTGCGGTGTTCCCGACATTTATGTCGGTCACATCGTCCGGGTGCTTACCCCCTTTAGAACCCCCTCTGCGGCACATCATACCTCCACTCTTTTTATAAGTCAATCGCCAATTACAGAAGTTCATTGACCTTCTTCTGCACGGCTGCGTAGTCGTATCCGGCTGCCTTCAGCTTCTGCTTTCTGGTTTCGCCGTTGCCCCACTTACCTGCGATCACTTCCTTGGCTACCTCAGTAACGCTTTTCTGCGGTTTTACTCCAAGCTGTGCATTGACCTCTTTCTGGACTGTATCGTAGTCATATCCTGCTGCCTTGATGCGGTTCTTTCTGTCATCGCCATTTCCCCACTGTCCTGCAATGACTTCCTTGGCGATTTCTGCCACGCTCTTTTTCGGTGCGGAGGTTGCTCCTGCAAGGCGGTTCACTTCTGCCTGCACCGTTGCGTAGTCATATCCGGCAGCAGCCAGTCTATTCTTGCGGTCATCTCCGTTTCCCCAGTCTCCTGCGAGCACTTCCTTTGCCACCTCAGTGACGGATTTCTTCTCGCCCTGGTTCTCTTTGATTTCCTCTCCGTAGTAGTAATCCATATCTACCTTGCCATCGATGCCGCTTACTGTTCCGGAACTGGTGTACTGGTGGAATGCGCAGTCATAGTCCGGAGATCCTGTGTAATCTGCGAGCCAGTACACATACTTGGAGAGCACTTCGTCCGAATACATATTTCTGTGGTAGTCGATGTTGGAATAAACACCTGCCTTGTATCCATGGCTTTCCACATACTCGCAGAATGCCTTTGTAAATGCGATGCACTCATTCTTTCCGAGGGTTACTCCCTTTGCCTTGGCTTTCTTTACAGTGTCGTACTCAAAATCGTAGAATACAATCACATCTTTTCCGAGACCTGCCTGCTCCATCTGCTTGATGCAGAATGCCGCCTCCTGCGCTGCCTGCTCTGCGTTGATCGCATAACTGAAATGATATACTCCCTTGATTTCGATGCCGTTCTTTCTGCAGCCTTCCACATACTGGCGGAACTTTGCGTCTACCGTCTGTGCGTATCCTTCACGAAGGATTGCGAACTTGATGCCGTCTGCTGCTACTCTGGCAAAGTCTACATTGCCCTGCCAATATGAAATGTCCATACCTTTGATTGTCATATCTGTTTCCTCACTTTCTGTAATAAAATAGGGCAGCCTACTGGCCGCCCTGCTGCGTATGTTTCCTGTTACTGTTCCTCGGCATCATCCGAAGCACCGATGTTGGCGGAGTCGGTCAAGCCTTCCCCGATGATGTAAGCCACCACGGACGCTCCTGCCATGATGAGTGCAGTTACCTGCGTTGCCGTGTTGTCTGTTCCGCCTGTGGCGAGGATCATCATTGAGACGAATGATGCCACTGCCGTCCACAGTTTTCTGCTTGTGAGTTTTCTTACCCAGTCGATTTTCTTCATTGCTTTGTCCTCCTGTTATACAATTTGTTTTAGTGCCTGTTCGTTCAGAAAGTCCTTCTGTTCATGTTTGACCTTCTGAGCGTAGTCGAGTGCTGCGTGCATATCCCCATTGCAGTGTGCGTCTGGGATTCTCTGCACCGCTCTGGCTGTCGCTTCTCCGAGTGCCAGGGAAGCATTGACGCAGTTGATGATGCAGAGTTCATTCTTCTCTCGGGTCTGCTCTCTGGCATCTACTTCCTTCTGTCGTTCTTCCCGCTCTGCTTTTTCCTTGTCGGCACGCTTCTGTATGCTCTGCTCGATGAGCCAGAAAAAGAAGCCAGTCAGTGCCGATGGGATACTCGCTGCCACGATGATTGCTGTCACATCCATGCGCTGCACCTCCTCTCTAAAAAGACCGCCTTGTCCAGACGGTCCTTAATTCTGATTTAATTTCTCACACCACTTGCATGGGTACTGCGTCATCGGTATGTGGTAATTTGTGCAGTGGGCACAGGTGCCGCTTTCCTTGCAGTCGAGGTCACATTCTTTCATGTGCTTATGGCAGTACCTGCTCCCATGTGCGTGGGTACATTGGAAGTTATTTTGCCTTGGTTTCTGCCTTGTACTTCTCGCCTGTGATTTCCTCGTACTCTGCTTCATCAATAGTTCCCTTCTCCACTCTGACCGCGATCTGTTCCTTTGTCAGCCTGCCTGCGGCATAAAGTCTTTTCAGACTGTCGATTAATACTCTCATTATAACAATCCCTCCTCGATAAGCTGTGCGGTGTAATCATCAATCGCCTTGTCGGTATTGATCTGCTTAATGGATTCCAACATCTGGTATTCCGATACAGTGATTTCCCTGCTATCGCACTCCCAGTCGGTGTAGGCTTCCATGCCCTCGGTTGCTTCGTGCTGCACTTTCTTGATGTTCTTTCTCTGGATGTAGATGCCGTCAGCCACAAGCTGCAGCTCCTGCGGCTCCTCGGAGCATCTTTCCTTGGTCCATTCCTTCATGGTTCTGCCTCCTTTTGATTTTTGATATTATTTTCTTAAGCCGGCCCACATGGATATAAGGTTTTATCCTGCTCTGGTAACAGTCATATGTGTCCGTGCAGGTAAACCATCCCATGTACGACAGCATGGCTTCGATGTGTCTGTGAAAGTATCCACGGTTCGCTTCCTTTGACCTCTCCATCTTCTTTGCCAACCGTGTTGCGGATAGCATGATGTTCTTTCTGATCAGCGTCTTGGTTCTGTAAAATATAAAACCCATGAAATCCAGTGCCCTACCTATCTTCCGCTTGCCCTTCTCGTAGTAGAATTTGCACACCTGGTAGTTGTGCTTCAGCTTTAATCTGAAACGCTGACCGAGCATCTTCTTTATCTCCACGATGGCTCTCTGGAGGACTTTCTTGCTACTTGCGAATATAACGATATCGTCCATATACCTTTGCAGCTTTGGCAGACCGAGCACCTGTGTGATCAGTCGGTCGAGCGGTTCTAATAGGTAATTCGCTAACCACTGGCTGATGTAAAATCCGAGAGGGATTCCTTTGTTAAATCCCTGCAGGCATAATTCGATGATGTATAAAAACCAGTCATCCTTGATTCGGATTGCCAGTTCTCTCATCAGAATTTTCAGCCGGATACTATCATAAAAATGCCGGATATCCATTTTGGCGAAGCACCGTGTTCCCTTCGGGTCATGCAAAAGCCACCGCTCTATTTCTCTCTTTCCGTAGTGTGCTCCACGCTTTGGGAACGAACCACAGGAGAATTTATAAGCAGTGGCTGTGATGATCGGCTCTAATACCAGAACAATGATGTGGTGCAGCCATTGCTCGTGGATCTCCGGCATATAAATTTTGCGGTGCTTGCCGTGTTCATATATTATCTTCGGTGTCCTCTTGCGAGGTTTGTATGCCAGTTCCGGGTGTGGGACGTCCACTCCCTCCGGCTTTGTGTTTAGGATCATGTCGTGCATTTTCCGAACCTCATCATCGAGGTGTTCGTCTATGTACTGGATCTCTTTTCTCTTGGTCTTTCCTTTGCGTAATTTCTTATATGCTTTCCGAATGACATCATCCTTCAGCATTTGTTGATACAGATATTTGTACTCTTTGTGACCGTGTTCCGGTTCATTACGCAGATGGATTTCTGTGTGTGTTTTCCGCATTCTGCTGAGTACTCCTATAAGATATTTTTTCTTCTATCTCCTACGCACGGCAGGTGCGACCGCTTTACCGTGCGTCCTGTGTCGGACTCATTTCCACTCATCTTCCCAATAATGGTGAGTAAACCTTGTCTCAAAGGTCAGCGGTGTAGGAAGCAGGACTGCTTTGGGTTGTTATTCCGTTTAAGATAGAATAAGGCGGCCCCGATGTTCCAGTTGGCATTCCCGGCAGTGTTGTTCACATTCAAGTAGCGCAAACCATCATTCGTACCGTTGTTGCAATTACCGAACCGAAGGGCGACCGCCCGAGGTGACGCAGTCCTGCGCCCCTGTTATTCTTCCTTACGCTATTAAAATCCGATTTTGTTCCACTGGGGGAATTCTGCTGACGCAGACCCCCAGACCCCCTATCACGGTGTCTTGCTTACGCTGCGACCCCGACAGGTGGTAAAAGAAGGACGGCGGCCCCGAGGTCCCAGTTGGCATCCCCGGCAGTGTTGCTCACATCCAAGGCGCGCAAACCACCATTCGTACCGTCGGCGCAAGAACCGAACCGAAGGGCGACCGCCACAATCTCGACATTCTGCCATAATCCGTCACAGCCGCCAGTGGATGTGCTTCCCTTGCACGGATGAACCGGAACTGCTCCGAAGCCGGGAACGGTCTGGTACTTATGCGGATAGAAAATACCTGTTTTCTGTGTGCTTCCGTCATCGTTAAGCATCTTCGGAAGGCTGATGCCTGTATCCTGGTATTTTGCTCCGGTCACATCGTAGGTGTAGTTCTTGCTGACCTTGTATCTGCCATTCACGAGCAATGTGTACGGGTCACGCATCCACTGCTGATATGTTCCAAGGACGATGGAGTGGAAGATCTTGTTGAGTGACTTCGCATCCTTTGTTCCGTAGAACTGTCCGCCACCTACGACTGCGTTCTGCTTCACTCCGTTGGTCGGCGCAAGGCTCGCATCGTATCCGCTTGAATTTCCATAGCCGTATGCTTCCTGTGAGTTCGTGCTCTTTGCGAACATGATCAGAAGGTCAGTGATTGTCTGAACAATTCCGCCACCGAGGAATGCTGCACGGCTTGAGAAGTTTGCGATTGCAGTATGTTCTTTATCCGTTGTGTTATTGTAGCAAGGCTGCAGTCCTGCCAGAGATACCATCTTCGGTGTGGAGGTGTCTGCTCCGAGGATTGAACCGTAAAACATCGGAATCCATACACCCTCCAGTACATTGTTGCTCGGATCTTTAAATCCGACAGGCTCGAATCCGTCTCTTTCCCTCATGGAGAATTTAACGACACGGTCATTGCCGAGCATATACTCCTGTTTGTAAATTCTGGCAAGCCATGAGAACGCTCCGCCGTTATAGCTTGTGTTGGAAACATCCGAAGCAGTACCGTCCTCTTTCTTGGTGTAGTCGTTCTCGTCCAGTCTGTAGTCTGGTGTTCCGTCTGCCCTTACCATCCACGGCTTGTTTGCCACGATGATTGGGAAGTCTGCCCAACTGTTGAGTGTCATTGCTCCGGTGTCCTTGTTAAGTGAAATCGGAGTGAAGTCTTTGTTCTGTCCGATGTATTCGATTCGTGCTGTCGGACTTAAAACATCCATGTGCTCAATAAAGCCATAGATTCCGTCTGCGGATAAAATCGCATAGCACTTGTCGAGGGTTTCCTTGTCTGCGATGTATGTCTTTCCCATTATTCCTCTACCTCCTCGTAGTATAAAAGTCCTTTATCCACACCAAGCACATACTTATCCCCAGTGGTCTGGTCGTAAAGGTACATACTGTTTGGTGTTACGATAGTTACATCTGTTGCGTTGGCGACCTCGGTTAAGAAGTCCATGGTAATCGTGGACGGGAGGAGGTCGTTGTAAGCGGGCATATAATCCCACTGGTTTGCGACTCCGACTGCCAGTGCGTAGAGGATTTCCCCCTCGTCCGGGTCCTGTGCATAAATGCCGACCTCTTTCACGTAGTAGCCATTCTTAAGGTTTCCGGTGTCCTGCTTGTTTGTGATGATAAATTTCACATATACATTGGACTGGTTCTGGGTCGTCACTGTAATCAGTGCGAACTCCTGCTTCTTGGATTTGAGAGCAGTTCTGTTTGTGAGTGCTTCGCCATCTGAATATGATCCGTCTCCGGTTGCGGCCTTGGTCAGTTTGATTGTGCATCTTCCTGCCTGTGCCTTGGCGAGCAGGGCGATTCCTTTGGCTGTCAGCACTGCTTCTTTGAATACTCCTGCCATCGTTGTTCCTCCTTTATGTTGTTATTTTGGAATGTGATGCCATTCCCACTGCCACCCTCGGCACAGTGCCGTGTACGCTTGCCTGTGTTCGCTGTGCTCCGTTTAGAATTGTGGTCTTGGTGTTTCTTACCACTATCGCTGCAAAACCGCTCACACCGTTCGACAGCGTGCCTGTGCGTGGGTTGACATTATTCCCGATAGTCTCATGCGGGGAACTTACTGCACCTGCGGCAGCGTTCCCTTCCATGCCAATATCTCCGGTGCGTCCTTCCGGGTGATTCGTTACCGTTCTGGACGGTTCGGAGGTTACGGCTGATGCGGCCGTCTCCTGCATGGTGTAATTGTTTGTGGTCTGGTGGTGGTTCAGTACCTGTTCTTTCGGACTGCTGACCACCCCGGATGCCACCGTCTCATGCATCTCCATTTCTCGCTCCACCAGTATCCTGCGGATATGGGAGCGGGTGTTCTTTACTCTCTGAATGATGGAGAGGAAGTAATTTGCCATTTCCTCTGTCATTCTGGCATTGGTTATGATGTCAAATGTTCCGGGGGTATATGGACCCTCGGTGTAATCGAACCATTCCTCTGTCCTGCCCTCCCCGAATACAATCTCTATCAGTTCTGATACTGCACTCGGAGTTCCTGCCTTGGTGTGCCACAGGAGCGTCCTTTTTATGATGTTGCGTTTGGTTTCCAGATTCATGCTCTCCTGGTAGTATGGTGTCCTTAATTCCACCGCCAGTACATCCAGTATCCGCTCCGGCAGTTCATCAATGACTGCCATGGTTCTGGTATGCGCTGCCAGTCGGAGCATCCTCTGGTGTTCCTGCTGCACTGCGTAGGATATGCAGCGCACCTCAGTGCTCTGTGCTATCTTCCATGGCAGGAGGTCTGTGATCTGTCCGTCATATAAACTAATCATTCTCAACACCTCCGTATGTCACGGTCTGCGTTCCTATCCTTGCGACACTGGTATCCGGCACGGTCGTAAATACCGGGGAGGTTATCTCCGCCCTCTTTGCTCCGGCTGCCACGATCCGTTTCATGAGTTCTGAAGGGTTGATATCTCTTCCGATGGTTCTGGTCTGCCATTCGATGTAGTCAGCCACCGCCTGTGCCACCTCCGCCTGTATCGTTCCTGCCTTGGACTGGTCACTCAAATTTACATAGTATGTGAATGCAATGTTGAATTTGACCGTCTCCGGTGCGAGCACGGTTACCTTGTCGGTAAGTGGGCGGATGTTTTCATCCTGCAGGTATGCTGCCACTCCGTCTATGACAGTCTTGGTCGGGAGTTCTCCGTCCGTCATAATGAAACGGATTTCTACCTCTACCGGGTTCGGACTGGTTACCTTTACATCTCCGATGGTCTGGCTATAGGTCTTTGTCCAGTATTTATATGCATCGTCCGGTCCTGCGACACTGTATCCGCTTGGTGCGAGGAATATCCTCTCTGCAAGGCTCTCGTCTGATTCGAGGTCTGCTCCACCACTTGTCTTGGTCGTGTTGCTTACGCTCTCCACATACGGTATCAGATCAACCAGTACATTGACCTGCCCCGGCAGCAGTTCGTTTCCGTCCACTCCGTTCTCGGTGCAGAGTGCCCTCACATCTACATAGGTTTCCCCTGCAGGGATTTCCTCGTATCCTACCGTGGCGAAGTAGTTGAGGTTGCCGTCCGTGACCTTTGTTCCTTCCGGTATGCCTACGGCTGCAGGTCGCTTCTCTGAAAGAGTGAACCTCAGTGTTGTTTCCGCAGGGGCCGGCTGCTTTCTGGTTACTCCCCTGCCTGCTCCGAGGTTGTCGAGGAATTCGCCGTAGGAGTATTTGATTAAGTCCTGCTTTCCGGCTCTGTCTATGTACTGTTCGTCCTGGTATAATTCCAGTGCGATGGCATATAGCATGATGCGGTTCGGATCTGAAGGAGAGAGTGTTATCTCCTGTCCTGTGATGCGCTTCCATTCGCTCTCAAAGTTTGCCACCATTCTTGTTTTCATTGCTTCCAGTGTGTCATTGTCAATGAACGACACCTCTGGGAGGTCTTTTACGCTTTGGATTGTATCAGACATTTGTTATTACCACCTCCGCCTGCAACTGCCCATCCTCATTGAATGAGAAGTTGATATCTTTTACTGTTGCCCTTGGCTCGTACCGGTCCGTCTTGTCGATGATCTCCACTGCGAACTGGCTCTTTGCCACATCCATCGGCATTCCTACAAAGTCCGTATTCAGACCGAATTCCCGGTCGAGCGGACACGTTCCCTCTGCCGTCTGGTATAAGCATTCCAGACACCTTTTAATATCTGCGATATCTCCGTTTGTGTAGTCAAAGGCTACGGTTATGTGTTTTAAATCTATTGTCATTCCGCTGCCCTCCCTACAGATATTCTTCCAATGAAAGATTGACATCCATCTTCTGGATTTCCCCAGTACCCATAACAACAAGGTTTGACTGGGTTGCCTGCATGATCTTCCACTTATGCGAGCCTACGGCATGGTTTCCGATGACCAGTTTCTCCACCCTTCCCTGCTGCACTGCTTTTGTGATTTCGTGGAATGTTTTCCACGGCTTCACTCCGTGCTGTGCGTTCAGTACGACCTTGAATTGTACGGTCATCAGTTCCGGGTTGAGGAATTCTGACTGCGGCTTTTTCCCGATGCGCTCATGCTTCGCCCAGTTTGCCGATATGGTTCTCTGGTAGTCTGTGAAGTTGAGGATTCTGCTGTCGCTCGTTTCAAAGACAATCAGTTTTCCAAAGTTTCCTATTCTTCCCATCCCATCAACCTCCCAGTGCCTTTACTCTTTTTTCCAATGCGTCCAACTGCGCCTGCAGGGACGGCTTTCCTTTTGTCTTGGCTGTGTCATCCTGCAGGTTGGATATCCCGGTCTTGTTATCATCAATGTCCGAGAACGCATCGTTTATCTGTTCCAGTGTCACATACGGCTTGTCCTCGTATCCGTACCCTTCGAATTCTATCTTCGGGGCACGCAGGATTATTGTCTGCTTCTTTTCTGAATAGGACATGACTGCTTCATTCACATTGTTGCTCATCTCCTGCCGGAAGATGCCTGCGCCACCCTCATGTGGTGTGTTCGCTGAATTATACACCGGTCCGAGTATGACCCCGGACACCGTGCCGTTGGAAAAGCAAGCCACGACCACGAGGTCGTCTACCTTTGGTATGTTGTACTGCAGGGCGAGGAATGGAAGCTCGCTTGTCACGGAGTCGTCTCTGTCCTCATACACCACTCTGGCTTTCCCTGCTGTGTAATTGATTGAGGATATCTTCCCCAGTCTGATTGTCGCTGCTGCCATGCTCTCCACCTCCTTAGTTTGGGTTTATCCATGACCCCGGCACTCCTGCCTTGGTCGTTAGATTCAGCATACCCTGTGAAATGTTGAATATCGTATATGTTCCAGGTCGTCTTGTACCTGTCGGGTGTCCTCCAGTTACCTTGCCTGCCAGTGCTTCGGCTGCGGTGTAGTAACCCTTTTTCGTAGTGGTCAGTGTGTACTTTCCGCCCTTTACCGGTGTCTGCGTTCCTGTGGACTTCGTTGCCGTGGTAGTCGCTGTGGAGGACTTTGTCTCCGTCTTTGACTTCTTTGCCACAGCCTTGGTAGATGATTTGGCATCCGTGAAGCGATCCGCCACTCTCCGAAGGTCGAGTTTCTGCTTACATCCGCTTCCGATATCCCATGTGACCTTTTCCACATAGTACTTGCCGTCCAATTTTCCGAAGCCTTTTATGGTCACGCAGGAGGTCGCTATGATCTTCCTGTTGGCTCTGGTCATTGTTACCGACATGGTTGTGTCGCCCTTGTTGGCTTCATTGATTTTTGCCAGTGTAATGCGCTCTGCTTCCGATGCGTTGCTCGCTGCATCTGTGACCTTCAGTATCCTGTTTCCGCCACCGACCTCGACCTTTATCGTCTGGTTCTTATCATTGTTGGTGTACTCATATTTCGCCCCGGTGTAGGTTCTGCACAATTTTGTGTTCCATGACCAGTTCGGTTCTATGTTCTGTTCCCTCAGCGTTGCCACTGATTTCTTTTTCTCATAGGTGGCTTCGTTAAACACCACGATTTTGTTTTTATATATCTTCATGGCGAAGCCGTAGAGTTTTACCAACTCGTTATAGAATGAGCAGTCATCCTTCTCGCTCTGCTCCACCTTTTCTATTGGTATCCTTGGTGCTTCATAGTACAGTTTGATGCCCGCCCGCTTTGCGACTTCCTGTCCGATATTCTCCAAGGTTGTTTTCTCATATGTTTTTGTTCTCTGCGTTTCCTTGAAGCTGCTGTCTGCCGGAAGTGCCAACGCTTCCAGTTTCAGCTTGACTGGTGTTCCAGAAAAACTGAAATCATCAATCACAAAAGACCCGCAGCTTAATTTCTGTGTATCTCCCTCTTTGCTCCAGTTTTTCATAATAATCGTGGCCGCCATAGTGTCTCCCTTGCTTGGAAACCATGACTTGATCCACTTCCTGTCTCTGTCATTGATGTTGAGGGAGAGGCTGTCGCTCTCTCCCGATGCAACATCTGTGTAACTGAATGACTGGAGGTACTCTGCGAGTTTGGTATCGATCCGCTTTCCGTTATATGAAACGGAGGCGGTTGCTTTCCTTGGGTCCATGCTTAATCCCTCCATATTGGCAGATCTTCGTCTACCTCATCTGCCAGTTCCGGTGTGGCGAGAGTGACCCCGCCCGGGAATACCAGGTATTCCAGTAACAGGCGGTTGTTCTCCATGAGGTATCCTGCGTACTTCTCATCTCCGTAGACCTGGTACGCTATCTTATCCCATGTGTCGCCCTGCACCGTTTCGTATGTGCCTGCCATTCTCTCGCCTCCTTAGAACCTCTTTCTGTCGTTGTCACGCTGCCACTGCTCCATCATTTCATTGAATTCTGCTTGTGACATACGCTCTGCTTCCACCAGATCATCCTTCGTAGGTGCTGCGCCGTTGAAGTTATATACTGGTGCGTAGTTTATTGGTGCTCCGTTTGCTGTCGCAGGTTGCGGTTCGTTTCCACCGCCACTCAGTCTGTCGAGCAGACCGGATATTGGTGTCTGCGTGCTTCCCTGCATTGCTGCCCCGACCTTATCCACCAGTGCCGACAGTGCGTTGCCTGCGCCACCGTTCTGGCTCTCTGCGAGAATGCCTTTTAGGATGGTCGTCATTTTCTCCCATAACTGGGAAAGAGGCACGATTGCTTCTGGTCCTGCTTCTCCGCCTGCCATTAAGTTTCCGCTTTCCGGATTGATTCCGAATGCGGTAGGCTGCGTCATAATACCACCATTTTTGTACCATTCGATTGAGAACTTAGGCAGTGAGCCTTTTCCTGCGATACCGTATGGTGCTTGTCCTCCACTTACACTGATGTGTGGGAGGTTGAGGTGCGGCAGTGACCACTTGAAGTTAAATGCTCCCTTGATTTTGTCCAGTGCTCCGGTTACCACGCTTTTCGCTGCTTCCAGTTTGTCACTGAATGCCTGCTTGATATTCCCAAGGACATTCGTGACGGCTGTTTGGGCTGCGTTCAGTTTGTTTGTGAATGCACTTGTAATGGAGGATAATTTTCCTCCCGTCAATGTATCCACGGTGCTCATCACACTGGAGAAGGTGCTTTGTACTCCTGCCATTGCTCCTGCAACCACTCCCTTAATGCCTCCACCTGCGCTGTCATACGCAGATTTCATGGCATCGAGTTTTGCCCCTACATTTGCTCTGGCTGTTTCCATGAGGTTTCCGGCTGTGTCTTTGACATTGTTGAATGCTTCCGAAACGCTCGCCTTTACCTCGCCCATCTTGGATGTGAACTTATCCTTGATGGCTGATAACTTTCCGCCTGTCAGATTGTCTATGAATGTGTATCCGGCTGTGTAATATCCTTTGACACCCTCGACCGCTGCGGCTGCTACACCCTTGATTCCGCCACCGTGTTGCTCGTATGCGGTTTTCATGTTGTTCAGCTTTTCGCTTACAGTGTCCTTGGCTGCCTGTAATACTGTACCTGCCGTCTGCTTCACATTGTTCCAACATTCGGACGCTTTTTCTTTAATTGCCGTCAGCTTTCCGCCTGTGGCTGTGTCTATGGCATTAAATGCTCCGGTTACTACACCCTTCAGTGCGTTCAAAGGAGCGAGTGCCAACGATTTCAGCGCATTAAATGCTCCGAGGAAGATGTTTTTCAGTCCATCCAGTGCCCTGCTCCAGTCTCCGGTAAATACCCCGGCTACGAAGTCAATGATTCCCTGGAATACCTGTTTCACTCCGTCAATTACTCCCTTGACGGTTGTCCACCATCCATCAAATACACCCTTGATAAATTCGAAGGCTACCGGGAATTTATCTTTGAAACCGTCCACCGCATTGCAGACCGCATCTTTCAATGCGGAGAACTTTGCGGAGATCCACTCTCCGAGTTGCCCTGCCTTTTCCTTTACCGTATCCCAGTTTTTATACAGTAATACACCGATAGCGATTACTGCTCCGATTGCCAGAATTACTAAGCCAACCGGACTGGTTAAGAATGTAAACGCTGCACCCAGTGCGGTCGTTACCGCTGTCGCCGCCGTGCAGACCACGTTCCATGCGGTTGTGGCTGCTGTTTGTGCCCATGTTGCTGCTGTGGATGCTGCTTTCACGATTGCGTCCTTGGCATATAGTGCGTTCAGATACAATGTTTCCGCTTTATCCTTTATCTTGGCTACCCGAAGCAGTGTCATTGCCTTGGTAACCTTTGCGATCTCTATCGCTGTTTTCGCAAGTTTAAATCCTGCGATGGCTGTCGCCAGTGTGGTCACGGTAGGTATAAAACCTTTCCATTCCACGAATTTGTCGAGTACATTTGCCGCTGCGCCCAGTACACCCAAGAGTGCCCCGACCAGTGCCGGAAGTCCTCCGCTTACCAGACTGCTTGCATCATCACTTGCGCCCCCGAAGGCTTCCGAGAATTTCTGCTGCACATCTGATAACAAATCCATGATTGCCTGTAGCTGTGGCTCATGCTCTGCGATTGTATCTTTTAATCCGCCCAGTGTTGCTTCGGCGGTGCTTCCTATCCATCCAATGAATGACTGGAAATCATCCCACAGGTTTTGGATCACTCCAAGGAATGTCTGTACGCTTCCGGGCAGTTCTACACCGAAATCTTCCGACAGTGTTGACGAGAATGCTTCGGAGAAACTCTGACCGTCCACTATCTTTCCGACAAAATCCAGAACACCGCCTGCCATCTGACCGACTCCGTTCATGAATTCTTGGATTGGTAGTTTCTGAATGAGTTCGCTGAACCCTGCCGTAATATCCGGGATTTTTAATGCCACCGCATCTATGATCTGCATCGCATACGGTCCGAAGTCCTCTACCATGCTTATCTTTAGGTCGCTGATTGCCGACTGGAATCGTGCCAGTGCGCCTTGTAATGTTCCGGTCGCTGTTGCATCCATTGCATCCAGTGCGCCAGTTGAATTGTCGATTGCTCCGGCGAGTTCATCCCATGCTGATGCAGAGCCGTTTACTCCCTCTTTTACTCCGTCCAGTAAGTAACCAAACTGTGAGTAGTAGTTCGTTCCGGCAATTGCTGACATATAGGAGTTTTTCTGCTCCTGCGTCATTCCTGCCATTGCACCGTTTAGGTCCACGAGGATATCCCTCATGTTCCTCATTTCCCCGGAACTGTCGTAAACTGCGACACCTAAATCCTTGAATGCCTTTTGTGCTACATCCTTGGTGCTGATTCGTACAAGCATTGAGTTCAACGCTGTACCTGCTTCACTGCCCTTGATACCGTTGTTCGCCAAGATTCCGAGTGCTGTGGAGGTTTCCTTGTAGTTCATACCTGCGGCTCTGGCTGCACCACCGCATCCGATGAATGCATCCATAAGGTCTGCCGCCGTGGTATTCGCCTTGTTGTTGGTTGTTACGATAACATCGAGGTATCCCTGTAAGTCATCTATTCCAACTCCCATGGCACTCATAGAATCTGTTACCTGGTCACTGGTGGTAGCAAGGTCTGCCTGCGTTGCTTCTGCGAGTTTAAGCACTGGTGTTAAGGCTGCGGTACTTTCTTCCACATTCCATCCCGCCAGTGCCATATATCCCAAGGCATCAGCCGCCTCCGAAGCCGTGAAGGTTGTCGCTTTACCTGCTTCTCTGGCCGCAGCAGACAGTTTCGCATAATCGTCCGCAGATGCCCCTGCGATAGCAGAGGTGTTTGCCATTGCCTGTTCAAATTCCGCATACTCATCAACCGCACCGGATATGAAGTCTCCGACCTTAACGGCTGCGAATGCTGCGGCTGCCACTGCTGCGGCTTTCTTAGCAACGCTCGCTATTTTGTTTAATCCGTCCTCGGTTACTCCGAGACTTTGCTTGAAAGAGTTTTCGACCTTGCCTGCGATTTTAATGGCGAGTTCCTGCTCTTTGCTGCTGCTTGCCAATGTCTGCCACCTCCTCGGCTATTTCCCGCAATTCAAAAACGGACAGAGATAGAAAGAAATCTATCCCGGTCCGTAATGTCATTGATAACTGTATTGCGAGTTTCCGGAGGTTTGCACCGTCAGTTGGACTTATTCCGCTCCGTAGAAAAAAGCTGTCACACGGTTCTTGACCTTGACTGCTTCCTTCGGGTGTAATCCCTTGAAAAATTCCACCGGAAGTTTGGTTGCCTTGGCAGCGATGATGCACGCATACTCCAAGGACATTTCCGGGAGGAATGTGAATGATCCGGTTCTGTCCAGAATCTTATTTGCTGCGATCATGTCCGCTGCTGTCAGATTGTCCAGTCCGCTCAGATCGATTTTGTCATAGGTTTCGCCCTCGAATGTGTACGGCTTATTAAAAACTACCGTATACTCGTTCTCGATCACTTCTCCGTCTTTGTCCAATACCTCTACTGCTACCTCTGTTTTCTTTGTCTCTTTTTCCATCTTGCTCGTCCTCCTTGATTAACACTGCTTTCTGATTTTTGCCAGTAAATCCACACCATTGACCTTGTAAACGTTGTTGATCTTGTCAAGTTCGATTCTCTGCTTTCCGTCCAACTCAATCATGATATATGTGATCTCCACTGTCACTGCTGCGTCCATCGCTCCGCCCTGCTTCACGGTGCCGCCTGTGAGTTTCTTCTGTCGTCCACGTACAACTACTCTCATTCCCTTATAGTCAATACCGCCTGTGCTCTTGACTGTGAACTGCTCACTGGCTCTGAGTGTCAGATTCAGCGAAGTTGCCGGGGACATGAGTTTGAATGCGTCCTCATCGAGGATGCGGAACGGAATCTCCAGTTCCATGCTTCCGAACTGTCCGATGATTACTTCCTCGATTTCTCCAAGGATACCGGGACCGCTCAGTGTCTCGGTCATTCCCTCGAAGTCCGGCAGGGAGATTTCCCCTGTCAGACCCACGAGTGCTGTTCCGTTGTTGTAAAGGTTGAAGTTATTAATAACTCCGGGAATACCTAATGCGCCCATTCTTATTCACCTCCGTTTAATGCTGCGGATAACATATCCGGGTCAAATTCCAAAATGTTGAGGATATCCTCTGCAGGTACATACGGTGCGAGGTACTGGTGGAACTGGATCTTGCCGTTGAGGATGTCCGTTACCGGGTTTTCGTCCTCGCTGAATTCAATTCTCGCCCCTGCACACTTGCCCTGTGATACATAGGAGTTTCCTCTGATGTTCTCGCTGTCTACGATGGACTCGATGAGACGGTAGTTGCCCGGTTCATCGACCTTCTGCTTGTAGGTCAGAATGAAGCTGTTGCCCCACCATGAGAAAAATCTACGGCAGCAGAACCATCTGTCTTTCGGGTCTGTATTCGCCGGATAGCACGCTGTGTTGTTGCCCCATGACTTCCATCCGGAATCATTGATTGCGGTAATGATTCCCTGTCCGTTTAAGAGGTTCGCCTGCGGCTGATCCAGTGTTACCTCTGTTCCATCTTCCAGACAGAGACCAGTAATTCCGATCAGCTTATTGGAAGGGGAGAGGTTCGGCACATCATCGTTGCTTGCGTCTGTGTACGCTGTCAATGCTCCGAAGATAGCGGAATATGCATACTGCTTCGTTCCGACCTTTACCTGCGGCCAGAGAAGTGCTGCGTGCTTGTTGGTGTATCCGTTCTTATTCTTCCAGTCATTGCAGTCTGTGTACTTGGTTGCTTCTGCGGTGTCGATATCGAGGATGCATTCGCAAGTGAATACTCCGTTGATTTCCTCGCACTTTGCTGCAAGGGCGATACCTACATTCGACTTCTGCGTCCATCCTGGTGCTAAGAGCAGACCCGGTGTCATGCTGAATTTCGGATAGATGTGGCGGATTAACTCCATACCAGTCTCTGCTCCGGTGCTTGCATTGTATCCACCGATGATGTCGCTCTCTGTTACGGCAGTCGGGTCGATGCTTGTGCTATTGACTGTGAGGGTCTTGGCTGATGCACCCTTGCCTCCTGCGGTTAATGTGATCACAAGGTATCCGTCATCATCGAATGTCGTGATGTAGTCCGTTCCGGCTGTGAGTGTGGCTTCGTTTGCCTTTACCTCTACGGTATCTGCGAGGATGCCTGCCACCTTTACTGTTGCCTGCATTTTCTCCACATTCACGGTCTGTTCCTCGTTTGCTTTCTTGTGTTTCTTCGGGTCGAGCACATTGATTAAGATAATCGGTGCGACATTGAGAACACGGAAGCAAGCGTCCATGCTCTGGCAGAGCGTGTAATTCTTGAAATCGTCACTGTATCCAACCTGCTCCACGGCTTCACTGAAACTGTAGGCGATCATCGGTACATTGGTTGCCTTGTACGGGTCGGCTGCGAGGTTCACAGGTGCTGTTCCGATGATTACCTGCAGTCCGGCTGTTCCTGTAACGGGTGCGACCAGGCTCGTTGCCTGCTCTTTTACCCTTACTCCATGATTGTAAGCCATTGCTTTTCTCTCCTTCCTTAAGCCTTATACTCGGCTGCTTTTTTATAAAATACATAAGCGGCACCGCTCTGTGATGCGATGTCTGCGTTCACGGCCGCCAGATTGCTGATCGGCACGACCAGATTGTAAATCGCAGGTTCTTTCTCCATTGCGGTTTTCAATCCGTCCGGCAGTCCGTTGTTGAAGAACTGATTGTGTGTTGCCACTCCCAGAATTGTCGGGCCGGCATACACCATCGTTTCCTGTGTCTTGGCTACCGTCTTTGCTTCCTGCTTGGCTTCCGCCTGCACTGCTTTTGTCTTTGCTTCGCTCATGCGAATCTATCCTCCTTCCTTATTGCTGCTGTTGCAAATGTCATGCTCGCTGCTCCGAAGAAGTAAGGGAATGATTCTTCGTCCTGCAGTGCCCAGTCGAATGGGTGCTGCTCATCATTCATAAAATAGAATTGCTTTGCGAGCATTGGTTCTTTCATGAACCGTTCCTGTATCTTCTGGATGATTCCAAGGACACCCTTGTGTCCGTTGTTTCCTGCGTCATCGTCAAAATATCCGATCAGCAGTGTGACGAACACTTCCTGCGGTTCTGCACCGCCCTTGGCTTGCCCTGTTTCCACTCGGACGATCACATACGGAATCGGGTCCGGTGCATCTTCGTCCTGTCTGATGGGGAGGTTCTGCTCATAGACATTCATCTTGATGTACTCCCCTGCGGAATCCTTGAAGAGGTCATCCCTAAAAATAACCCCTATTTCCTTTACAAGTTCTTCCTGTAAAATCTGCGCCGTCATTTACTTGCCTCCCAGTATTTTGTCGATCTGCTTCTGGATGTTCTTCTGCAGGTTCTTTTCTATGTTAGGCTTTACGATGCCATATACCTTGGCTTCGTTTCCTACCATGGTAGGAATGGACGGACTGAGTAATTTCTTAAGTGGCAGCCTTGATGTTCCTTTTCTCTGAACTACAGAAACATGACCACTTCCGAATTTGGTAATAAAAGCCTTGAGGTTACCCTTTTGCAGACTTTTCAGTCCACTTGCTTTCAGTACCTTACCTCTGGCCGCATCTGTTGAAGTATTGTCTTTGTACTTGAAGTCCGCCAACTCATTCACTGCCCCTGTAATTTTCAGAGTGGCTGTCGGATTGGATGCCGTTGCGTTCTTCTGGGCGATAGCTTTCTTAAACCTTGGACTCTTTACCGCATAGGTTTCCTTGGCTTTGTCAGCCAGATCCTTTTTGGCATCTCTGGCGGTAGCATTCACGGCATTCTTCAATGCCTGCGGTGCTTTCGCTTTCATGTCCTTCAGTTTCAGTTCTATCCTCTGGAGTTGAGTCTGGTCGACTTCAAACTCTATCATTCCGCTCTGCAATCCCATTACTTCGTCCTGTTAGCCTCCATGGTTATTGTGTATACTCCGCCCTCGTCTGTGGAATCGGTTACCATGTACCTCTTTCCATCAAAGACAATCTGCCGACCGATGGCAGGCAGTGATCCGAAGTCATCCGCCTTGACATAGATTAGTTTCTGCTTCACATACACACCGTCCATGTTGGATTTCATCTTCTTTTCTCTTTCGATGATTTCATTGTCATCTACGAGAACCGGGATTTCTTTTCCGTCCACGGTGTGCATATCTGCGAATTCATCCACATTCATGAAGGTGTTATTCACATCGTCCTTCATGACTTCTTTGAATGATTTTCTAACCATTCTTTTTCGCCCCTTTACTTCGGGTCGGTGTCTTTGGCACTCTGCCGACTACATTCTCCGGGGTTTCTCCGTTCTTGGATTCCCCTGCCAGTCCTGCTGTGGCGGTGGCAGGAGTCGCTTTCGCTTTCTCCTGCTTGCCTTCGCTCCACACGGCTGTTCCTGCGTCAAGCCATGCCTGCACCATTGATTCATCGTCTGCCGGGAGGCTGTCTCCGACTTCATGCTGGTGTGATCTGTAAAGGATAGGGTATGTTGCTACCAGTTCCATGGCTGCACCTCCTTATCCAATTTTTACAAGTACCTTTGCGTCTCCTGCGGCCGCTGCCTTGGCTGCGAAACCTGCAGGTGTGTATGCGACCTTGCTTCCGCTAGTCTCTCCGTTGTTCGCTGCGTCTGTGATGCCTGTCTTGTCGAAATAAACAGGCTGTCCGAATGCGATCTCGTTCGTTCCAGTCTTATCGAACTCAAAAACACCGCACACATGAAGGTCGCCTTCTGCTCCGGGTGCGATGTCAGTTCCTGCGATACCCACTCTGCCAGTAAGTTCTACGACTGTATTGGCTTCGATGGTGGATGATCCAGTATTTTTATAATCGAGGGTTTCCCCTCTCTGCCAGTAACTTGCTTTGCTCATGGCTGCATCCTCCTTCTGTTATGCTAACTCAATCGGGTTCTTTACTTCGATACCAGGGTTCTTGATTGCTCCACGGTAATCCATGACGCTGATACCCCAGTCGAGGTAGATATCCCATACGAATCCCAATGTGCCCGGAGTCTCCATTCTTCTGATTGTCGGGATCTCCTGTCCGTTCAGATAGTCAACCTCGATGAAGTCTGTGTCGTCCTTTGCTCCAAGTAACCACCAAGGCATTACATTTCCAAAACCACCGCAGAGTGCGTTGATTGTAGGATCTTCCACTACCGTGATGCTGTCCTTGTATCTGTAGAGCGGGTTCACTGCCTGTGTGTTGCCGGATGTGCTGATTGTCGGGCTGTAGAACAGCGTGTACATATCGAACATATATCCGCTCGGCACGATAATGATTGCAGGTCTGATGATAGTTGCTTCTCCGAACTGGTCTGTCTGGTTCTGGAGTGCGAGGATCATTCCCTGCACGGCTTCCTTCGTGATTCCTGTGCCCTTTGCCAGTAAGTTGGAGTGTGCGCTGCTGAATAATGCAGTACCGTCATAAATCGCCGGGTTGTTTACGAGGATCTGGTAACACTGCTTATTCTGGGTCTTTCTTGCGCTCGCTGCGTACTTGGCAGGAATTCTGGTTACAAGATCGATATCATCGTTGATGAATGCCTGTCTTGTAAGCGTGAACTGGCGGCCGTATGTTTTCAGCTTTCTGGTCGGGAGTTTCTCATCTCCGAACACATCATGCTTTAACTCTCCACCCTCCGGCACTTCGAGGAACTCGCCTACCGGTCCTGCTAAGTAGTTGTTGTCGTGGGTCTTGAAGTCCTTAAGAGTTCCCTTCTTTGTCCACTGGTCGAATGTTACGGCTACAGTCTTGTGTCCTTCCACATATGCCTTGTTGATGGCATTGTCGAGGATAGCAGGGAACGCTGCTGTCGGATTGTAGAACTGTCTCTGTAACATACCGTAGAGTTCATCAGAGGATCTTCTGTTGAGTCCGGACTGTCCTTCATTGGTCAGACACTCAATGGCTAAGTCACGGAGCGTCATTCCCATCATCTGTCTTGCACCGTCTGCCGGGTTCTGGAGTTCCATCCCGCTTCTCATCACGATAGCGTCTGCTGCTGCCGCTCTGAACTTGTCCTCGGCACTTTCTGTGATACTCACTCTACCGTTTGCCGGAATCGGTGCACCATGCTGTCTTACGTGCTCCAGTGCTGCTTCTCTTACGGAGTCCAGTGTCGCACCGCTCTCGATATAGCTTCTGGCTTCCATTCCGAACTCTCCGCAGAGTTCTGTGATGGAGCGGATTCTGGCTCTTTCTTCCTGGATTGCTCTCTGGGTGTCTGCTTCCGGGTTTGCCGGATTCTGCGGAGGTGCGTTTGCAGGCGGATTCATACCTCTCTGCTGCTGTTCCTCTGCTTCAATCTCTCCGTTCAGTCTCTCGATTTCTCTCTGAAGGGAGTCGAACTCTGTCTGCTCCTCCGCAGTAAGATCTCTGCCTGCTTCTTTGGCGGCATTTACGATTTCCTGCTGACGGAGCATTTTCTGCTGTCTCTGCTGCTTTTTGTTCATCGTCTGTTACCTCCTTGGTTGATGATATTTTTATTTATTTGAAGTTGCCTTTCGAACCAGTCTGTAGAGCGGCTCTGCGTTCCCTGCTCGGTTTCTTCCTCCAGTTCCCTGCCTACACCGACCGTTGGGTCCGCAGGCACGCTCACGATACTAATTTCGTAAGGTGTCCACTTTCTTGCGATGTCTGCCGGTCCTGTGAACCTGCCATCTGCTGACTGTTTGTTTGGCATTACTTCCTCCCATGAGTCTATCTGATAGCCTACGGACGTTGTTTTCAGCGTTCCGCTTTTGACTTTCTGATAGATGAGGTCTGCATCTTCATCGCTGTCGAATTCAACCTCTGCCATTCCACGCAAGTCCTCAATCCATGCCCGGTTTACTTTTCCAATGACACGGTTGCGGTCGTGGTTAAAGAGCAGCACACCAATTTCATTTAATCGTGTAAGGTCTACTGCTCCATCTGAGTGGTCGAGGATTTCTGTTCCCCACCATCTCTCGTATGGTTCTTCAGAGGAAAAGGAAAGAATGAACTTTCGCTCATTCCCCTCTCCTTCCATGGCTCTGATAGAATTAACTGTCAGTTCCCTAGTCGTTTGTTTTTCCTTCTTCCTCTGCTCCATCGCCTTCTTCTGATTCCTGCCCTGTTTCCTCTCCGGTTTGGTTTCCGTCTGTCTGCTGAGGATTGTCGGCAGGTGTTTCCTCATCCTCGTAGAGTTCTGCTGCTGTCTGGTCAAAAATCACACCTCCTAAATCGATACCCTTATCCTTTGCGTATTCGAGTACCTCTGCCATTTCATCTATCTGCTCTTTCCAGTCACGACCCTGTTCTGCGGCAATCTGCTTGAAGGTCTTTTGTCCTGTGTTCAGAGCAATCTTGTTTGCGTTTGCTTCCTTCTGAGGGTCAATCCATTTCTTCGGTGCTGTGATCCATGCGTGCTCGAAGTATTTATCCTTGTTATCCCAGAAGTCCTTTGCGTCCAGTTCCTCTGCGAGCCACAGCGAAATAATAAAAGTTTCATATATTTCGTCCATGACTTCCATCAGCATCTCTTTTTCCTCTGCGTAGGTCATGTCATCTTCGATGATGCCCTGTCTGGTTGAGGAGTAATTGCTCTCTGACATATCACGGCTTGTGGCTTCGTAACTGATGCCCTGTCCTGCTCCGACAAGTCTCTGCTGCAGCTTGATGTAACTCGCCGCATCCGTTGCCTGTCCGGTCGGGTTTACGACCTGTATCTCATCTCCGGCATTCAGTTCCTTTATCATGCCGGGTGCGATGGATTTGCCCTGGTAGTCCTGGTGCGGTCCCGGTACGCTGCCGTTCTGACGACCGATTCCGGTTGTCGGTAACTGCTTTTTGATGAATACTGAAAGACAGGCCGCTATTCGCTCTTTGACCGATACGGCTATCATGAATTCGTTAGCGTCTCGGATTCTTGTGATTGTCGGACTCATATCGGACATCTCACGCACCTGCGATGGGCGGTGTTTTGTGTATAAAAAAATGACATCTTTCGCATCCACATATACGGGATTTGAGAGTGCCATTCCGTCCACGGAATACTGTCTGATCCAGTACCCCATCGGCTTGTTATACTCATTCATTTCAATACCACCGACTACTTTGTTCCCCTTTTTCTTCGGGAGCATCTGCGAGTTGTCCAGTTCGTCCACCTCGAATGTCTGAAGCTTGAATGGGAGGTATCCGTCCTTGGTGTATCTCTTTATGATAAGGATTCCGCCATCAACCTTCTTTCGTTTCACGCACATTCTCATCATCTGCGTGAAGGACTGCGTTCCGGTCACATCGCAGTTCTGTTTCTTGCACCATTTCTTCCATGCTGTCTGGATGATCTCGTTGGTCTTGTCGCTTCCTGTTTTTGCCTGCAGTGCGTATCCGCCGCCGATAACATTTCGCTTGTACGCTCCGATGACTGAATTCATCATGTCCGAGTTTCGTTCCAAGTCTCTGGCTCTGGCTCTGACATTGTCTCGACTGTACCGGTCCGTAAATTCCGCCGACTGGTTGAGTACCCTCCAGTTTGCATTGCCCCTGTCATAGTTGCCTGCATCGTAGTTTCTCATCTCAGTCAGACTCTGCCGCCATGCTTCCCTGCGTGCTCCCCACTCCGGGGATATAAAACCTATAATTCCGTCTAACCAGTTCATGTCCTACCTCCCATCAAATACTGCGACATAGGTATCATCCAGTAAACTGGTTGAACCCTCTGCTGCGATCTGTGCTGTGAGGTCGTTCCTTAACTTGTAGAGCAGGCTAAGGTCGGCACGGGTTAGCTGTCTCGTACCAATCTTGTAAGACTGGCCGCCTACGAGCACTGCGTAAATGGCATTATTTACTTCGGTCAGCATTTCCGAAGCATTGTAATTGGATTCTACTGCTGCCATGCTCTGCCTCCTTTATACCCATGACCCTTCGTTCTGACTGATCCAGTGTTCTTCCGGGGTATACTGGGTTGTTTCCTGTTTCTTTGGTTGCTCATTTTCCTGTATCTCATTCAGATGCAGGGTTCGTACTCCGAGGATGTCTGCCGCTGCTGTTGCGTATACCTCACAGTCCAAGTAGTGGTTGTCTGCGTGGGAGGTTTTCTGCTGCCATTCCTGTTTGACCTTGCCGTTTCCCATTTTGACATTCACTTTATGTTCCGCAGTTACCTGCTCTGCGTACTCTCTGTCGCATCCCTGGTAAACCATCCATGATCCGCTGCCGTTCTTTTTCTGCATTCGTCCGGCGATCATGTCCTTATATTTTCCGGTGTCTACCAATACCAGATTCATGCCGTATGCCTTGCTGTCGCTCTTATTTACCTTGGACAGTTTGTAGTGTGACAGCATCGGGTTTGATGAACCCTTACTTGGCAGTGCCCATTCTGAATTGTTGGCGCAGAAATCGTACACCGTATCTGCGTCATTACCGGAGTCAATCAGTGCCAGTGCTACGACCAGTGGTGTGCTATCCGGCATCTGGTATTCGAGGTTCATGATTCTCTCGACTTCCTGGAATGAGAAAGCCTGCCCATGTGCTATGTTCTGGCTTGTGAGGTAATTGCCCCACGCTCTGATGCTCCAGTATAGGCAGTTCTCCTGCACATCGACTCCTGCCGTGAGCAGTTTTGCCCACTCTGGCACTACCAGTTCCTCGTACTCGGTCTGTCTTTCCATGACGAGGTCTGCGTTAGTCTTTAACTTGGTATCCTCCCACGGCTCTGCGAGCCATGAGTTGACAAAGTTCTGCAGCTTCTCCGGGTCATCCTTGCTGTCCAAAAATTCCTTTACAATCTCCGAAAAGCGAACAAATGGAGAGTATAGGGTGTTCATCCAGAATGCTACCTTGCGGACGAACTTGGTGTTTTCCTTGACCGTCCGCCACTCTCCCTTGCGGAGCATCTCCGGCTTGTCTTGGTCTGTGATTACGCATCCGCACTCCTGGCATACATAGGTTGCGAATTCTGCACGGTCTGCGTAACTCATCCCTTCCTCTTTGGGGAAGTGTATCTGCTTCCACTTGAGTTCGATGTATTCCCCGCAGTGCGGACATGGAACGAAGTAGTGCTTCTCTATGTCTGCATCTTCCTTGGCTTTCCAGATATGCCCTGTTTTCAGTGTCGGTGTGCTTGTGATGAATATCTTCCTGTTGTGGAACGTCTTGGTTCGTTCCCTTGCCAGACTGACTGGGTCAGCTTCCTTTTTGGATGCCCCTGGATATTTATCCACCTCATCGAGAAACAGGAATCGGATCGCCTTACTCGCAAGGCTTGATGGGGAGTTCGACCCTGCCAGTGTCAGATACATTCCATCAAACTGTAATTCCTGCAACTGCGAGTTCTCATCAAACCTCTTTCGGAGTTCCGGTGCCGCTTTGAACATCGGCTGCAGTCTGTTCTCCGATATGGATTTTGCGAGCGTATCTGTCGGATATACAATCATGGTCGGCGCAGGGTCCTGTTGGACGATGTAACCTACCATGTTCTGGAGGCACTCTGTTCCACCTACCTGCGTAGGCTTCACGTAGACGATTTCCTCTGTCTCATAATTGTTGAACTCATCCATGATGCCTTTAAGGTATGGGGTGTGTTCTGTCCGCCATGGTCCCGGCATTGCAGAGGTCTTGGCATCCAGTACCCTGTACTTGTCTGCCCACTCCGATACCGTGATGTCCTCTGGTGGCTGTAGGAACTTTAAGGCTTCCTTCTGGTATTCTGTGACCTCGTATCTACGATACGGATTTCTTGCCACGCTTTTTCTTTTCCATTTCTTCCGGTGTGCAGCCTGCCACCACAAAGCTGTTTAATAACCGGATGATTTCTGCGTTCAGATCCTTTTCTATCGAGCGAATCTCCATCGGGTCGCAGTGACCGCTGATTCTGCCGGATAGTCGGCTCGGCAGGGATAATGCAAACTTTTTGAATGAAACAAAAAATCGGCTATAGTCCATCTTCACTTCCTCGATGTCGATGTACTTACCCGATGCGATCTCTGTCTTTAATCTATGCATTTCTCCCTGGGACTCCTTGAGGGCGATCTCTGCCTGCAGTTTCTGTTCCCTCAGTTCGGCTTCCTTTTCGGACTTGCTTTTTCCGTATGCCTTGTCTGAAAGGTATTTGACATACCTCTGAATGGTAGGTGCTAATTCATACCGATTCCCCTCTTTGGTCTTGGTTGTTGATATGATGCCCTCTTGAGTAAGCTGCTGCACCCTTCGCACCGTTACTCCGAACAGAGAAGCGATGACCTCTACACGGTAGAAGCCGCCCTGCTGTTCCTCTGCCATTCTACTTTACATCCTCTGCCGGGATTCGGACTGCCTGCTGCCCGGTGTAATCTTCCCACCGCTTCACGATCACATCACAGAATCTCTCATCCAGTTCCATGATGAATGCCGTCCTTCCCAGTTGCTCTGCGGCCATGAGGGTGCTGCCGCTTCCACCGAACAGATCCAGTACATTCCATCCGGATTTACTGGAATTGGTTATGAATTTTCCGACCAGTGCGATTGGCTTCATGGTCGGGTGTATGTCATTCCTTGTCGGTTTGTTTTCGTAAATAACAGAGGTCTGATCTCTGTTTTTCCTGCGGAGTTCTTCCAGATATGCCACAAGTTCGTTTTTCTTCATGGCACTGAAATCTATATCATCTTCCAGAATGACGGTATCCTGTGTCCTGTCATTGATGAAGTAATGCGCCGCCCCCTCTTTCCATCCATACAGACACGGTTCGTGTCTCCACTGGTAGTCCTGTCTGCCGAGGACGAATGCGTTCTTTTCCCAGATTAAGCACTGGGCGAGTTTCAGTCCTGCGTCAAGGAATGCCTGTCTGAATATGTGCCCGGTACTCTCTGCGTGGAATACATAGATTGCTGCCCCGGCTCTCATAAATTCATAGGCACTCTGGTAGGTTGCCAGTAAGAACGAATAGAAACTCTGGTTGTCCATATTATCGTTCTTGATGTGATTGATGTTGCGGTGTCCTTTGGCAGGGAGGTACTCATCGAGCATCTCTGCCTTGTCTCCGTAGTTGACATTGTATGGCGGATCAGTGACGACAAGGTCTGCGATTTCTCCATTCATCAGAACCGCCATGTCATCCTGCGATGTACTGTCTCCGCACATGAGCCTGTGTCTGCCCAGTAGCCACACATCTCCGAGTTTGGTTACTGGTTCGGCTTCCGCCTGCTCCAGTGCTTCGTCCTCATTGAAGTCATCGTCCACTGCTTCCGGCTCGATAGCGAGTTTGTCCACCAGTTCCGTGAGGTCGTTCTGCTCAAAGCCTGTCAGTGATATGTCGTAATCTCCGAGGTCGAGGTCAAGCAGGAGGTCTTTCAACTTCACTTCATCCCATTCGCCTGTAATCTTATTCAGTGCGATGTTCAGAGCCTTCTCTCTCTGCTTGTCCAGCGCCACCACGACCACGTCCACTTCCTGGTATCCGAGGTCTTTGAGGACAGTTGCCCTCTGATGGCCGCCTATGATTGTTCCATCCTCGTTTATGATGATGGGGTCAACGTATCCGAATTCTTCAATGCTCCGCCTTATTTTCTGGTATTCCGCATCGTCCGGGGTCAGTGCTTTTCTTGGATTGTATTCTGCTGCCTTTAAGTCAGCCAGTTTCCTGCGCTCAGTTCTCAGTTTCTGGTCCATTTCCAAGCCTCCTTCCCGCTTTGCGTAACGAAATGGTTAAAAATTTTTTTATTTTATCGGCAAAAAAGCCGCGCCTTCCTCGCCCCGCATTGCATTTTGGGTCTGGGTAGTACCTACGGCGATGCCGTGCCCCGCCTGCACGCAAAAGAGGACATAGCGCAGGCTCTGATGCCTTGTGCCATGTCCTCTCTGAGGGGAGCAAGTGGAGTGGTTGGGTGTGACCGTGTGGTCTGTCCCCTTGTGCTCCACGCTACTACTATAGCACACCTCGATGTACTCTTGTGTACTCTCTTGTTCTTTCTTCTGTGTGCTGTGCTTCTGTGTGGTGCTGTGCCCCCTGTCCTGTGGTGCGCCCTGTGCCTTGCCTGCCCTGCCTGTGGTGTGTCTGCGTGGTGCTGTGTCTGTGGTGTGTGGGTGCGTCATGCCCCCTGCTCTCCCTGCCCCTGTGGGTGTGTGCTACGGTGTACCCCTGTACCCCTGTGCTTTTCCTGTCTTTTTTTCTGGGCATAATACCTGCCCCATATATGGGTGTGTTATATGCGGGCCTTATACACTCCCTATATACGTGCCCTATTTTTTTAAGGCTTGCTATTTATGATCCGTTCTGTACACACAGTAAAAGCCGGCCCTTGGATTCCGAATGTGGATTTCCAAAAGTCGGCTTGAATTTTCGATGTTCTGTTTTTTCTTTTGTGGAATTTTCCCGGTAAAATTTCCGGCTTGATATTCTGGAATATATTAGCCTTGAATTATTCTACCTTTTCCACATCTCCTGTGTTTTTATCCACATTATATTCTGCGTATTTAGTGCCTGTGAATAAATTCTCCGCATACTGTTCTTCGTCTTTGATGTGCTCGTATATCCTAACATTGAGCGTATCTCCTACGCAGGTTATGCAGGCTGTGGTATTAAGCGTGAAATTGACGACCGCATGGACTTCGTTGTCTGACTTGAAATACTGTTTGTAATAATCCGCTGCGTATTCCTCCGCTGATTTATCCCCTGTAACTTTTGCCAGTCTCCAATTTCCTGTCTTGTCATTTCTTACTGTGTCGGAGAATATGATGTCTACTCCATCAATTTCTGCAGGTTCGTCTTTTTCCTTTGTTTTTGGTTCAGTAGTTGCCGAAGCTTGCTCCGTAGCTTCAGTATTCTGCTGTTCTGGCTGCTTTGGATTGCCATCATCCTTTTTATCATCGCTTGGCGATGCAATTATTCCGATGATGCATAAAACAATGATTACGATCAGTACAATGCCGATCTTTTTTCGCTTTTTCTCTTTCATGAGAGACCTCCTTTTGGGGTAGAATTTGGTTGGTGTTAAATTGGCTATAAATAAGCCTTTTTGCAACTACAATTCTACCCCCCCCCTACTCCGAAGTCAAGCAATTTCAAGGCTTTGAGGGTTCTTGGGAGGAGGCGAATTCCTGTAAAATTGACTGTACTTTTTTGTATGTAAGCAGCTTGTCAATTCCTGCGTTGTAGTATTTGTTGCACGGGGTCCTTGTCATGTTTGCTTCCTTGCACACCTGCTTCCAACTCAAGCAGTCAATGTGTCTGTATTCCAGTATGCTCCGTTCCGTGGAGTCCGTTGGTAAAAAATCCATGATCTTCATCACATTCAGCATGGTCTTTGCCATCTCTGCTTTCTGTGATTCGATTCTGTCCTCGATCTCCATTGCACGGATGACCTGCGTTGCCGGTCCGTCTCCTACGCTGTTGGTCTGGCTGCGTGGCACTGGGGAGTATTGCATCCCCTTTGTGCCGAGCATATTTTCTCTGAAAGTACGAAGTCTGGCTTCCAACTGCTTCTTTTTCATCTTGGCATAATAATATTGTCCGAGGTACTGTTTGAGAAGCAGTTTTTGTTCTTCTACCTCATTTGCCATGCTGTCTGGTGTCATAGTTTTCCTTCTTTCTAATCCCTGGGTTTGTCCTCCGCAAGGAAGTATGCTTTTCCGCCGAGTATCCTTACCTGCTTGAGTACCCGGTCTTTGTTCTCCCAGTCTCGTATCTCTACTCCACGCTCCTGCAGGATGTTTATCTGCATTTCTATGGATGAGAGCATTGCCGACACCGGAAGTTGTCTCATTACCTGCGTTGCGTCCGCCAGACTGGAATTCATCCCGAATGGCTTACGCTTTGATTTACCTTTTGCCATTGTCTCCACCTCTTTTCCGCCAGACTCCCCTTTTCATGTATTCGCATCTCACGATGTAATACCAGAGGAAAAATCCGATGATTGTGTCCTCGTTGCTCGGTCTGGTTGTTCCGTAGAACCACAGTTCCAATCCCTGCCATAGCATACTGATCAGCAACCACTTGAATGTCGCTTTCATGAGTGCGTACTCACGGATTTCGTTCTCACTCATTTCTTACCACCTGCCATTTCACGGATTATTGTGCGGACGATATGACCGATTACCTTTGGCTCATCCCAGCCGTCCGGTCCGCTTAATATGCACCCGCATATCTTGTGCTCCCCGAACTTCTCCACATTGAATGGGCAGCCATCGCATGAGAGGTGTGTATATTCATGATCCGTTCCCTTGCCTTCGATTACTTCATGCGTGTACTTCCTGCAGATAGTCGCTGCTTCTGTCATAAACTTTGCCCAGTAGAATGCCCACTTTGCATTGATCGCCTTTTTAAATATCTTACTCTGCCTACTGATTTTCTTTTTCAGTCTCATCCTCTGCCTCCTTTAATTTCTGCCCACACCATGGACAGTGCGGATATAATTCCCTGCCTTTTCTGTATGGATTGATTTTTCTGTATGGATTGATAACGGCTGCGTTTTCGCAGTTTGGGCATACCATCACAATATCTCCGAATGCTGCTTTCTGTATGAGTGGTTTCGGGATGTCTTTCTCGCTGATCGTTCTGTAGCATCTCAGCCTTCTCTTGATGATATTATGATTAAATTCCACACCGCAGCCATTGCCATCCCCGTACCATACTCCGTGCAAGAACGGAATTCCTGCCCATTGCCCGATTTTGTCGCACATCACAATTCCGTATGCTTCCTCATCCGGACACCACACTGGCTGTCCTGCCATTTCCTTCAATTCCTCGATTGTCAATGGTTTTTGCTCCATCATCGCTCCTCCCATTCTTCACAATCCTTGCCGTCATCGTATGCCGTTTCTATTGCAAAGCCTTCTGCACTCTCATTGAAACATTGAAACTCTCCACAGCATTTTTTGTGCCAGTAGCAGGTGCCGCAGCACTTATTCTCATTGTCCATCCTGTATCCCTCCTTCCCAGTTCCACAGTCCTTGCTTTCCCTTTGCCGGAATTGGCTTATTGATTAATATTGCATCTGCCATTACCCATGCGTATCTGCCGATGGTATAATCTCCGAATGCTAACTCTGCCGGATTCTCTCTTTGCAGTTTTCTTCGATAGGCTTCATCGATTTGGAAACAATCCACGAGATTTGCTTTCCCGATGATTGCTCCTGTCGGTAGTTTATTTACTACACCTGCGTCCTGTAAGTGCTTCAATTCTTCCATCGGGATATGTAGCAGGATTCCACTGTGATCTGTTTTGGCTGCGTGGATGAGGATTTCTCCACGATAGCTTGTTTTCCATGACCGTGTTTCGTTATGTTTCTGCCCAGTCGCCAATAGCGTTGCCCATGGTTGCCATACTGTTATTGCTTTCACGATTCTTTCACTTCCTTCTTCTGCATTCTTCTGTAATATGCCTTGATAATCTGTCTATATCTGCGCTTTGGCTTTTTGAGGATTATGATGTTGAGGTGTTCGTCAGACACCGCCATATCATTGACTGGCTTTATTTTTACTCTCATCTTCCGCTCACTCCCTTCTTTAAAGCGCACATGGTGCAGAGTCCTTTTGCTCCCTGCTCCTTGGCTACTTCTGCCAGTGGCAGTTCCCAACACTGTGCACCGCACTCCGGGCACTTGGTCAGCTTCCAGTCCTTACGTCCTGTCGGCACATTTACCTTCAGCGGCATACAGTAATATCCGCCACGGTCAGTTGCTTTTCTCGGTTCGATTGCTACTCTCATTCTGTTTGCTCCCTTGCTATTTCTGTGTCAGTTCCGGCAGCAGGATTTCTGCTACTTCCTTTTCCGAAGTGACTACCCATGCCCTACCGCCTGCCTTGCGGATCTGCTTTATCGTCTGCTCCTGCATCTTACTCAGTACCCCGATGAATGGCCGCTTGACCTCGAATCCGTAATACCTGCCATTGATGATACAGGTAATGTCTGGGATTCCCTGTCTGGAGTACGGGCCGGCTGCTTCTTTCCATGCGATGGCATTTGGTGCGTTATCCTTTATCCAGTCGAGGATTTTCTTCTGGAAGTAGCTTTCCTTTGGCATCTTCTCCCGGATGAATTTGTCGGCCGCTTCCCTGGTGCTTATGCCCTTATTATGCTCTATGGTATAGTCTTGCAATTCTTCGTAGGTTCTGAAGGAGGTATAATCCAGTTTTCCTCCACGCATTACATGGCGGATTGCTTCCTCTGCTGTTGGGTCTGGATACCCTTCTGCGTTCTTTGCTGTCATCGTCTGCCTCCTTAAAATCTGGCGGACACTCTCCCTGTGATGTGGAGTTTTCCGTTTTTCTCTACTGCATTGAAGTATCGGTGTCCTTTTGCCACCTCTGCCGCCAGTTCGTCTGTGAGTGTGACAATCCTGCGGTAATTGCCGCCCTTGGTTGTGATGAGTGCTCTTTCTCTATCCCACACTGGCTGATTGTTTTCTCCCATGACGACTTTCTCTACTCCATCTTCCACTGTCAGTTTCGGTACTGCTTCAATCTTGATGATCATGTTTCTCCATCTCCTTTTCGATTTCTTCTTTATGTTCCTCGTAAACCCTGCACTCAGCACAGGGTTTCTCCGGCTCTACGCATTTGTCCGAAAGAATGATACAAAACCACGGCAGGCTTCCTTTGCGCTGCTTCTTGGCTCTGGCTCGCTCTCTCATCTGGGACAGCAGTTCCATCATGCTCATACTGGTGTCGCCTCCTCAAATACTGGGGCGGTTGCCTCCTGCATGGTCGGCTGATCTGCGTATTCCGCTGATCCGTTGTCTGCGTATGCCAGTTTGTTCCCCTCATTGTTTTCCATGAAGTGACTTGCCTGTGTGTCTGAGGAATGCAGTGCCCAGATCATCGGGTATCTGTCGATTGCATTGTTGAATGATAAGGTGTCGGCTTCGGTGTATCCCATGTGCCATCTGATTGCATATCTTTCTACTGGCTGAAGCTTCATATATTCCTCGATCATCATTACAGACTTTTCTCCGTGACCGTATGGAATCTTGTCGTCCACTGCGAATGCTTCGTACTGCTCCCACTTTCCACCTACCTTGCGGTTTCTGATTTCCGTTGTGTAGAAGTAGGTCTTGCAGATGTCATGGAGCAGTGCCATGATGATCACATTTTCCTCTGTCACTCTGGCTGCCGGAACTCCTGCGACCTCGTATGAGTATGTGCCGTCATCGTTCTTTGTGAGGTTCGCCCTCAGTGCATCCAGTACATTGAGTGAGTGCTGCAGCAGTCCGCCTGTCACTGAAAGGTGGAATCTGGTGCTTGCAGGTGCTGCGTACATATCACTCTTTCTGATAAACGCCATCAGCTTGTCCACTCCGTCTCTTGTTACCTTCGCCATCTCTGCTTCAAATCTGTTGATGTTTGCCTGTCTGTTATCCATTGTCTTGCTCCTCCTGTTCTACTGTATCTGGTCCTTCGCCATATTCTTTGGCACATCTTCTACTGTCTGGATGTAAAAACATACACGCTCCCTCTGTTATTTCACACTCCCATCCGTGGTACTCATCCGTTGGTATCGCTGCTTTGCATCCCATCTGCTTCCTCCTTATTTCTTAATCCCTCAGCCAGAATGTGGCACGCTCCGGCTGTGATGATCATTCTCTGTTCTGATTCCCACTCTGGTTTCTTCTCCCAGATGTTCTGTTCCTGGTCTACAAGGAACTCTTTTGTCAGATCGTTATAAATCTTCGGTGGCGGTCCGTCCTCATCGAAGCACTCCGGTGCTGCGTATAAGCAGCAGTGTTGTTGCCAGTAAGGTATCCACAGATTCCAGACTGCTATTCTGATTTCTTCCACCGCCTGTAGGAATTTCTCCACACTGTATTCCTTGTAGAGCGTCCTGCCGAGTTCCTTGCCTGTTCCGGCTCTCCGTTTTTCCTCAAGCATTTCCTGTATCTGCTTTATGAGAACCTGTCCGGCTTCATCGTTTTTAATGACGATGTCCTGTCTGATTCTCCTGCCGGAGATCTGATCCGCTACTTCCTTGATGCTATCCTTCAGTTCCCGGTACGGTTTCTTGTACTTGGTCTTTAGGAGTTCCTCTGGCACATTCTCGTCATTCTTTTTCAGTGTCTCCAGTAGCGATTTCAGCTTTTCTTCATCCTTTTGGATGCTTTCATCTTCCATTCGCACCACCCTTTCTGTCTCCGAACACCTAATGCTCCATTTTTCTACCGCACACCTACGTGTTCATTTAGGTGTGCGGTGTGAAACCCTTGATTTTACTGGCTTTATCGGGGTTACTAAACACCTAACACCTAATTTTTGAAATACACCATGTTTTTTTAGTGATTTCTGTGACTAACCCTTCATGCAGTCACACAATTTTCCGTAAATACAATAAAAATAGTGATTTAGGTGTTTTAGGTGTTTAGATGTTATTAAAAGCCTTGATTTTACTGGGTTTTTTACTAAACACCTAACCGAACACCTAACTAAACACCTAATTTTAGGTGTGCGGTTTTTTAAGGTTTTTTATAACTTTTTAGCGATTTTGGTCACATAATTTCCAGTCACACAATTTTTTCTGCTCCATGGTTTTTGTGACTAAATCGCAAATTCTGTGACTAATTGAACGGCAGCTTATCTGCTTCCTCATCGGGTATGGTCTGCCATCCGTCATTTGTTCCCGGCAGACTCATCTGCTGCGGTTTCATCTGCTCTGCGATTTCTTCCTCCTCCAGTAACGGGTCCTTTTCCTCTGCGAGGTCGCCCAGGTGGAATTCCACGAAGCGACAGTTTCGGTTGTTGAACCATTTTGTCACTGAGTTCTTGGTGCTACCGTCTTTAAGGACTGATACTCCGATCAGACCCTTGTCTGCGAGGTATTTCAGTGTCTTTCTGGATGAGTACCCTGCTTTCGTGAGTGCCTGCGTCAGCATGGATGGGAAGATGTATGCGTTCTTGTTCTGGATCATGCCAAGGCACGTTCCGAAGGCTTTCTCCCCGAAGCTGTCCTTGTTTGACAGTATCCAGTCCACGATGTACTGCGTGGCATTCTCGTTTACATCTCCGGTGTCTGCGTTCATCTGCTCCTGCAGGATGTTCCTTGCCATCTCTTTGGCTCTTTCCCATGATTCCGGGTCGATTTGCAGGTTTTCCGTGTTTGTTTTGGCTGATTCCGTATCAAATTCTCCATTTTCGTACCGTTTCAGCCATTCTCCGTTATTAAATACCCATGTGTCGATGATTGCGTCTGCCAGTGCCACCGCTGCGATGCCTGCTATGTGTGATCCGCTCTTTCCTTTGCTGATCTGGTATACATACTGCATCATTTCATCGTATTTCTCCGTGATGCTTCTTTCGTCTGTGTGCAGGAGCATTCCGATGTAAGCCGGCCCTGCCCATCCGCAGTTCATTCCAGACTGCTGATGCATGACGGAGGCTTCCCTCTCATCGTCAAATGGTCCGCCGTATATTTCAAGCACACGGGTGCTTACACCTGTCTGCGATGTTTCTGTTGATAGTGGTTCTTCTCCGGTTGCCAGTGCCACGGTTCTCCATGTCTGTGTTGCCTGAATGCCACCGCTCTTTGCACCTCGTATCTTTCCTGTACCACTGGCGATCATGTACACGATTTTCTCCAGTGAGTTCTGGTTATTTCCTGCCAACTGTCGCTCATCAATTCCGAGCGGAAGGTCGCAGTAAAAGGATGCGGTTCTCTCCAAGCCTACCTGCGTTGCATTAAAATTTACCATCAGTCTTTCCGGGTCGCCCCATACGGAGAGTGCTGCCTTAAGTGCTGCGGTCTTTCCGCCCTTTGAACCGCCCCAGTTGTACACGAAGAATATTCGTTGCTTTATGATCCGCAGGAGCGGTGCTGTGAAACTGGCCGCCAATATGAACCGGAACTTGTCTCTGCTTCGGTGTGGCTTTATCATTTTGAGCCAGTCCGCCATTGTTCCGTTCTGGCAGTATGCCGCTGCCATGCCCCTCTGCGATGGGTCAATGTCCAGAACGATATCCTTGTCATGCCCCGGCACGAACCGCTTTCCGGATTGCCATCCGAATGTACTTGTGGAGTCTGCTTTCTTTATGATGTCTATGTTCTCGGCTTCCAGTGCTGCCAAGAATTTTACGATGTGCTTTGCATTCTCCGATGTGACGGTGCATCCTAAGTCTGCCAGTGCTGTGATAGCTCTGGATGTAAAGATGGTACTTCGTGGGTAGATTGCCTTGTGCCACTGCCCATCCCTCTTGAATGCTACCTCTATCTTTTCCTCTCCTGTTTCCATGCTCCGCAGTCGCTGCGTGATAATAATCGGGGTTCTGCATACCATGACAGGTGCGTACTTCTTTTCATCGATCACACTGATTCCCTTTTCTGAATAAATCCAACCTTCCGGCTGTCTTAAGTTCACAGGTGCTCCCTCGACTGCTTCTGGGATGTTATCTTCCTCGATGTCTATCTGCTCTGCGTTGCTGATTGCTTTTCGGATCTTCTCGGCCGCTTCCTCTTTGCCATACTTCATATAAACTTCCGATGGGTCCTTGCATCCGAGTGTCCGACAGCTCCATTTGTATACTTCTCCTACGAACTTTCCTTCTCGGAGTGCCCTTGTGACTTTTGCGAGGAATGCTTCCCCGCCTTTGTCCGGCTCTACATGGATATAAAGTTTCAAATCCTGCAGGACTCCTGCCCAGTCTGCCCGCATCATGGACGCTCCCGGTATTCCGAGTGTGCTGATTCCCATGTACCACATGGACTGGGAATCGCTCTCGCCCTCGACCAGTGCTGCATATCCGATATTCCTTATGGCTTCTATCTGCCATAATCCATACATACACAGCCTGTCCGTCTTTCCATATTCCCACCGGAACTGCTTTCCGCCGTATCTCTTACGGTGCAGTGCCAGATTTTTTTCTGCGTCAAAGTATGGTATGTATAAATACTGGACTCCGTTTCGGTCTTTCTTCGTCTGCAGGCAGCATTGCTCTTTCAGCCAGTCCTCTGGGAGACGCTTCTCGAATGAATACTGGGACACGGTGTAGTGATCCAGTCCTGGTTTCTTCTCTTTTGGTTTCTCCTGCGGCTCATTCAATGCTCCATACTTTTCCAGTATCTGCTTATAGGCTTCCTTGGTATCCAGTCCGTTCAGCTTTGCATAAAATGTGACGAAATTTCCGCCCTCATCCTCTGCGAAGCAGTGCCACATTCCGGTCTTTAAGTCTACCGAGAATGAATTGGCACGGTCGTCATGGAACGGACACAAACCTGTTAGGTTGTCGCCTGTGATCTTGTGTTTTTTGATAACGGAGCAGTATTCAGTTTTATAATCTACCAGACGGTCTAAATCGACCTCCGCTGCCTGCTGCATATTATCGCTCCAATCTACTAAGTATTACCTGTTCCAGTCCAAGTCTTGTGAAATTGATTGACTTGCCCTGCATCATGAGTTTGTTCGTCATGTAGTCGATTTCCTCATTCATTCCCTCGCTGATCACATTGTCCACGGTCACTACGAGGAATTCTTTGCACTGCATCATCAGACGCTTGCCTGCTTCCATTCCGAAGTATCTCTCTCCGGCGATGGAGTCATCCATAAATCGTGGGAAGTAAAGGTGCGGTGCGATCGGTATCTTTCCTTCGCTGACTACCTTGCTTGCTGCCCACTTCGCCACTTTGATATTTTCTTCCAGTTCCTCTCTGGTATCTGCCCTGTATCTGCTGCAGATATAGCACATCGGCATGAGTGCCGGATTTCTATTCTGTAACTCTCCCGGATAGCACTGTCCTGCGTACTTCCATGGTGAGTATCTATTCTCTTTGTATATGGTGTCATAGATTGGCAGGTTGCCTACGATGTCTGCGACCTCGCCCATCTGGATCATAGTATCCGTCTGATTGCCTGCGTTCTCTCTAAAGTTGTAAACCATAGCCGCTTCCACGATGTCTCCCGGCATTAAGCATTCGTCATCGTATCTGCCGGTCCAGTTATCAAATAATATCTGCATACTGTGCCTCCTTTGGATAATGCCAGGAGCGTTTCCGCTCCCGGCTTAGTCTGCCTTAGTTGAACGGCAGGTTTGCGTCTCCGTCCACACTCTGGAAGTCTGCTGCATCCACGGCGGCTCCGGTGTTGTAGTCTGCTTCATCAATATCCGGGATATTGTCCGCCTGTGCCTTGATCATCTCTACCATTGCCTTTGTCTCGGCTCTCTGTTCGTCCGTCAGCTTACTCACAAATGCGAAGGCTGCTCTGGAATATGTAATGCCGTCTGCTGACTTTTCCTTTTTCAGTGTGATCTTAGTTACGGCATCGTAGCAGCGGAGTCCTTTGAGGAGGATTCGCTTGCCGATGTAATCTCTGATGTATTTCAGAGAGGTTGGCGGTAATGCGAGGATAATCGGTACAGGGTTGCCTTCCTGTAGGATGTAACATCTGTGAATGTTCTTGCAGGCTTTTCCAGATCCGTTCTTTCCGCTTCCGAACTGGTTATGCGGACACTTGCTGCAATCATGGATTTCCCCAGTCTCACGCTCCACTCCCTGCTTTCCGTCATGGCTTGAGCAGTCCGGCTGAACATTTCCGCCTGCGTACTCCTCCTTCCAGTATGCATTTACCGGGTGATGATGGATAAGAACTCCGGTAAGGTCTGTACTCATCACAGGCTCATCCTCGGTCTCTCCCGGCAGTTCAAATGCCAGACCGCCACCGCTTGGAATCTTTGCTCTCTCAAATGGAAGAGTGCCGAGACCATCCAGTTCTTCTGCTACTGCTTCCTTCAGTTCTCCGGTCAGCGTGACCAGATTGAAATTCTTTTCTGTTGTTGCTACCTCATTCTTTGCCATGTCTTATTCCTCCATTTCCTCTGCATCTTCTTTGTTATTGTCTGCTTCCTCGAAGCCATCATCCTCTGACGCTCCTGCTTCCTGCTCGTCCATGTATTCTTCCATCGGTGTCGGCTTTCCGCTCTCTCCGTAGTAGAGGTCGTCCATGATCCTCTGTGCCTGCGCTGCCAGTTTGATGGACTCCACAGCTACCTCAACCGCTGAATTGTAAAGGCTGCCGATTACATTGAGGACATCGCCGTCTCCATTCGGCAGGAGTTTTAAGAGGTCATCCATATCTGTCTTGGTTGATTTCATCTTGCCCTGCAGGGACGCATATCCCTCTGCTGCGATGCCGTATCCCTCATGGCGGTTCTTTACCTTGGTCGGGTGCTGATACTCCATAATCTGCCCCAGTGCGAACTTGGCAGTCGCCTGCATATTCTCTTTAAGGTCACGGTCACTTTCCAGTGTGATGTCAATTTCCATCTGTTCGTAATCCATCTTTATACCTCCTGTGCTTTCTTTGCTCTGTTCAGAGCCTTGGTGTTGGCTTTTCTCTTGGATACCTTAAGTTCCGAATAAACGGAGAGTACCTCTGCCATTTCTTCCGGCAGTTCTCCATCGTTCTCGGCTGCCAGATTGTTCATCGCAGAGTCGAGGGTTCGTGGATCTACTCTTTCCGTGATGAGGTGTCCGAATCCCTGCTCTCTCAAGACATCGAAGAATACCAGACCTTTTTCCATCAGCTTTTCTTCTGAAATCTTGGAGTATCTCGTTTTCTCCTGCAGGCTGTACTTGAAGCCATCCACCGTAGTATCCGGCTTTTCCTCATCCACCATCTGCTGTGCGATTTCCTGTTCGAGGTTTTTGAGTTCCTCATTGTTTGCCTTGGTCTGCTCTGCTAATTCATCTTTCTTGTCGAGCAGTACCTTGAAGGCTCTGACCTTGTCGTCTAATGTTGTGACTGTTTCCATGTTGTTGCTCCTCCTTTGGTTTTATAATTCATTTCCCCACTGGTCCCAACCGTCACGCTCCGCTCTTGCGAAGAGTTCCAGTTTCTTTGCCTGTGGGAAGAATGTTTCTAACATCTGATAGGCACATTCCGGCTTCTGGCTGTGATGCCGTTTGCTGTTTTCTCTGAGTACCGTGGAGAATGCTCCACGCTTGTCCTTGTCTGGGAGGATGATATTTCCCTTCTTGTAGAACCAGAGCAGGTACTCATGTGCGAAGCGCACCGTGTAGGCGGGTGCCGGTCCGTTGCCCTTATCCCATATCAGCCTTGCGTGGAGTTTATATCCAAGCAGGCTCATGATTTCCTCTGTTTGCGGCAGGTACTTGTCTATCGTCCACATGAATACATTGTGCTTTTCATTCATGAGTTCGTTTGTGACATAGCGGTGCAGTTCCATAATTCCGGGGACGTCCATTGTCTCGTATGGTACTGTTGTTCCGGTGCTGTTCGGTCTGGCCGCTTTCTTTCCGCCCCTGCCTTGCTGCCACGGTGGGTCCGTGTAGAGGATGTCGTATTTTTCTTCTGCGTTGAAAATATCAATCTTCATAGCCATCCCTCATTTCCAACCCAAGTTTTACATAGTGAAATCTCATTTTATCCATGGTTTCTTCCACTTCCTTTTTTGAGATTGCACCAATTGATTCCATGAGCTGGAGATCGTGTTCGGCTTCCCTGTATGCTTTATTCAGTTGCCATAATCTTTTGTTATTGGCAGAACTGACTTTCTGAATACAATTCAGTTTTACCGTTTCCACGCTCTTTGCATTTACTGTCTTTGCATCAAGTGCTGCCATTGTTGCTCCTCCTGTAAAGTTTGTATTTTATGCTCGATTCCGAGCGGTTCATCATTTCTGCGATTTCCCTTATGGAATATCCTTCGTGTCTGAGGTGCTGCATCCTTCGGACTTCCGTTCCTGTCCAGTTGTATCTGCGTGATATATCATTTTTTCTTTTTTCCTTGTACCAGTTGTAGCGCATGAACATTGTGTCGTCTGTTACCCTGGCTGCGTTCCAGTCCTCTGGGTGCTCTCTCATGTACTTGATGATATCTTCCTGTCGATACATCACGTATGGTCGCTTCCGGTAGCTTTTCAGACCTTTTCTCTCCCAGTACTGCAGGGTTCGGTTTTCTATTCCAAGGATCTTCGACACGGTGTTTCTGGTGAGCATATCTGTGTTCGCCATGTATCCGCCTATCCCGATGCGCTGTCTCTTTAGAAACACCGCCTCCTTGGTTCGGTTCAGCCGTCTTGCCACTGTTTCCAGTGGGTACTTCTCTGTCAGTTCTTCCAGGAGGACAAGTTCTTCATCTGTCCATTTGCGTCCACCCATTAGAAATAATCCCTCCACGTATCCACGACTGTTTTTGCCAGATCCTCTTTTTTCGCCAGTGCTTTCAGCACCACTTCGTCTATCGTTCCCTCTGTGATGAGGTGGATATAAGTGCAGGCATTCTTCTGCCCGATACGGTGGATTCTGGCAAGGCTCTGACTATATGCTGCATAGTTGAAGTTGACCGAATAATACACACAGGTGTCTGCGGCCGTGAGTGTGATTCCCAGTCCTGCGGTATCGATCTGTGCAAGGAATACCATCGTTTCCGGGTTCGTCTGGAAGTCCTTGACGATGTCGCCCCTGTCCTCCAGTTTCACATCTCCATAGATTTCTCCGTAGCGGAGTTTCTTCTTTTTCAGCATCTGCCCGATGATGTCTATCTCCGGTCTGAAACGTGCGAAGATTACCAGTTTCTTTCCTGCGTCCACCACATAATCGTCCACGATTTCTTCCAGTGCGTTCAGTTTGCCCTTGCTGACCAGTTCCGGCTTTTCCTCGCCGTCTGCCACTAAAAATCCGCCAGTGAATTGCTGAAGGCGAAGCAGCTTTGTCAGCACGGTCGTTGCGCTGATCTGCCCACCGCTTTCCAGTTCTGCGAAACTCTCACGCTTGATGCGGTCGTAGATGTTCTTTTCCTTTGCTGACATCGTTATGTATCTCTGCAGGAATGTCTGCTCCGGCAGGTCGAGTGCTTCGTCCTTGGTCACTCGGTATGCGATGGAGTGCTCTTTCTGGATTAACTGGTCGAGGTCTTTGTATCCCACGATCTGGTGTCTGTTAAATCCGCCCATGATGGCATATCTGTTTCGGAACTGATAGAAGTTCGTTCCGAAGATTGTCGGGTCAAGGAAGCGGTACTGGCTATACAGGTCGATTGCATTATTCTGTACCGGAGTTCCGGACAGGATAAGTTTGTACTTTGCCTGGTCGCCCAGTTTGTGCATTGCCTTGGACTGCTCTGCATCGTGGCTCTTGATTCTCTGGCTCTCATCGCAGATGATCATGTCTGCGTTCCATTCATACAGTGCGTCAAAGATGCCTTCTCTCCATGTGGATTCGTAATTGATAACGGCTACCTTTAATGCCTTGAACGGGAAGTTGTCGAGATCGTTTAACAGCTTCAGCCTGCGGTTCTTGTCTCCGAGCAGTACCTTGATGTTTGCCTTGAAGTCTGCAAATTCTGCGAAGTCCTTGGGCCATACGGAGCAGACGGAGGTTGGTGCTACCACCAGTACCTTTTCCACCTTACCCATCTGGTAAGCCGTGCCTGCTATCATGATTGCTGTTAGCGTCTTTCCGCATCCCATTTCAAAGAGCAGACCGAAGCCTTTATGCGTTTCTGCCATTGGTTTTTACCTCCTTCCTGTGATTTTCTTTTGTTTTCCGGTGCTCCAAGTTTCGCACCATCCTGTTCCAACCTGTTTCCTGCTGCTTGGTTGCTGCGGGGTTGCGACAGGATATGTAATCTTTGTTATTGCTGCTCATCTGTATCCTCCTCGCTTAGTATCATGGCGATGCCTTCCATCACGAACATTGCACACGGAAGTGCTATGCCGTTGCCCCACATCTTGTATTTGGCTGAGTCGCTCTCCGGGTCTTTCAGCCACTTGCGGATCTGGTTGTCTGTCTTTTCCTTTTTACTCTCGCCCATGGCTTCCATCTGTGTTCGGAACACCTCTCGCCAGTGATCGATATCTTCCTGCGTTGGTTCTGGTATTCCCAGTTCCTCTGCCCAGTTATCCGGGAAACCTTGTAGCCTGCAGCACTCCAACGGTGTAAGCCTGCGGATGATGTACTCCCAGAGAATGAGGTCGGTGCTGTCCTTATAATCCCTGCGCTTCAGACAGGAGGCTTTCTCCGATTCCTCGTATTCCCCGATTGCCTGTTGTGCGAAGCAGGCTACTCCGTGTCTGTCTGCGGCCGTGAGCGTGTTCGCAGGTGCTCCCGGTTCTCCGATGCCAAGTCCATTGGCAGAGCCGTCATTGTTTCTGGTATCTCCGCCGCCCTTGTATCGGGTCGCCTTGTCTGCTATCGGGATTGGGTCGAATAGGGTCTGCGTGTTGTGCGTGCTGAGTGTTGCGCTCTTATCTGTCTGCATCAATACTCCCTTGCCTCCTCCCTCGCATCCGCTTCTGATCTGCAATGTGATTGGCTGAGGATGAGTGGCACATTGCCCCCCCCAGTGCCCATACGACTGGTCAGCGTTGGTACGTTACCGTCCTCTGCTATCGTCACTCTGCTGTCCTGCGGGTGGTTTTCCAATACGATGGGTACATTGTTACCGCCGGTCCCCATCTTCGTTGTGAGCGTGGGCGATACCTCGCTTCTGTCTGCTATTCTGCGCCTGTCGCTGATGTCATAACACTCGACATCATCTGTGCCTGTCTTATGAGTGCCTGTCTTAATATCTCCGGCAGTTCTTTGCCACGCTTCTCGGCTCTCCGCAAAATTCCCAGACAAGCCTTCACGGACAAATAGTATTTCCGGTGCGGTGTCTCCTCCAAAATCTGCGACAAGGTAGATACGCTTTCTTCTTTGGGGCACTCCCCAATATTGAGCGTCAAGTGTTCGCCAAGCGACTGAATACCCATCGCCCATGATTGCGCCTTGCCCCCCCCCACTTGTTTTTCGGAGGTCTAGGAATTGAAACATTTCCTTCTGAGATTTGGCAGATTTCTTCGAGGACACATCGGAAGTCCTCTCCCTTGTTGCTCGAATATGCTCCGGGCACGTTCTCCCAGACCATGTATCTCGGTCTGATCTGCTTTCCTGTTCTGCCTGTTGCTCTGTCACTTTCTCTCATCTCCTTTATGATCCGTATCTGCTCACGGAACAGATTGCTTCGTGAGCCGTCCAGACCCTCACGCTTTCCGGCTATGCTCATGTCCTGGCATGGAGAGCCGCCTGCGATGATGGTCACTGGTTCTAAGTCTGCACCGTTTAATTTATTGATGTCTCCGAGGTGTTTCATCTCCGGGAAGTTCTTTGTGGTTACCAGTATCGGGAATGGCTCTATCTCGCTTGCCCATATCGGTCTGATTCCGAATATCGATCCTGCCAGTTCAAAGCCACCGCTCCCAGAGAACAAAGACCCCATTGTTATTTCCTGCTTCATCTGCCCCACCTCAGTTTCTTGCCGCACCAGTGGCAGTGTGTATGCCCCACCTGCGTTCTTTTTCCGCATAATGGACAGGTATAAATTCCGGCCGCTCTCTTGATTGTCATTTCTGGCTGTTCGTATTTCTGTACCATCGCTGCTGCCTGTGCTGTCGCTTTCTCATAGTCCGATATGATGTCTATTGCTTCCTGCAATGCATCTACATCGCTTTTCCAGATTTCCTCTGCGTCTTTCGGTGCGGCCATTGATGAGCAGTGGCCCTGCAGGTCCTCAAGTTGTTTTATGATCTGCTGATAATCTCTTGTAGGTTTACTCACTTTGTTTCCGCCTCCTTTGGTTTCGGTGGGTCTACCAGTCCGAATGTCATGAGTGCCATGTTGTATCCTCGCACCTGGTGTGTGAATGGCGACACCTTGACTGGCGGTGGGATGAGTGGCTCTGGTTTCGGGTTCATGCGTTCCCGGTCGACTGCTGCCATTACTTCGTTCAGCTTCTTTCGCTCTGCTTCGATGGACGGTGGCAAGTTTACCAGTCCTGCCAGTCTGTTCAGCAGCTCGATGTCAGCCGGTCCGCTTAGTGTCTGCGTCTGCCTGCTCCACTTCATCTTTCCCCAACTCTTTATGATTGTGAACTGGACATTGTCTGCTTCCCTTATGAGGATCTGTCCGTCCTTCATTGCCATTTTCATTGTTGGTTACTTCCTTCCTGTTAGTCCGTGTTTTCTTCGTATTCGTCTCTGGATATTACTCTTACTTTTTCAACCGGGACGTGGCAGAACTGCGCCATGCCTTCCTTCTGGCTCTCTGCGTATTTCGTGAAATCAGCCTTCTGTAATCCGCTGAGTGAAATATCCGCAATCGCTGTTGCGTATCCGACTGTGCCCTCTCCGCCATATATCTCTGCGTCCTTTACCTCGAAGTAAATTCCGAGCGACATTGTTATATTGTCCATGCTTGCTTCCCCTTCCTGCGGCCGTTCATCTATTCTTCCGTGTAGAATGTGTGGTTACCGTGTGTGAATAATTTTTTCAGTGTGGTGTTGTGCCATGTGGTTTCATCCGTGGTTCTCTCGAAGTATGTCGCTCCTCGGCTCTCATCCCAGTGCTCTACCTGCACCATTTCCAGTGCCCGGTAGCAGTCTGCGTCCGGTTCTACCCTGTCGTATCTTCCATTTTCGTATGCTGCGAACTGGGTATCCTCTGTAATCACTCCCTCGATGGTATCCGGGAAGTCATCGCTCCATACTCGGTTCAGCACTACCAGTATGACCAGTGCCTTGCCCTCGGTGTCCTCGCCCTCTGCTTCCGCCATGGCGATTTTCGCTAATCTGTAGGAGTCATCCGCATCCCAGTCCAGACTGCCGATTGCTGCGGTCGTTGTCGGTACTGGTGTCTCAGTGCTCTGGAGGATTGCGTTGTAGTAGGATTGTTCCTCTGCCTGCTCTGCTGCCTTGTATGCGTCACGCTCTTTGCACATCTGTTCATATTCTTCCTGCGTCAGCCATGTGTCCGAGCCTTCCACCTGCACCATGCCTATGTGGTTTTCCTCTGTGTACTCGCTCCAGTCCGGCATCGGTTCGTTTGCCCATGCGATAAGCAATCCGACAAACATTCCCGCTCCCACTATTACCGCTACTGCATCCCCTGCTATGCGCTTCAGCTTTCTTTTCAGAATTCGCTTCTGTCTCCTACTGAGTTTCAAATCGTCATGCACCTCCTGCTTACTTCTCGACTGCTTCCAGTCTCTTTTCCTTCCTGTTGTAGAGGATCATCTCTTTCTCATCCTCTGAATGGAGCATATAGTCATCTGGGTTCATTCCCTTCTTGACCAGTATCTCTTTCTGATTCCTTGTCAGTTTCTTTGGCTGTTTCATATGCTCTCTCCTTTATACTTACTTGACTTTTACCAGTACCTCATTATGCTCTCTAGGCTTCTTGGGTCTGGCATGGAACAGGTTCTCCAAGGCTTTGAAGAGTAACTGTTCCGTTCATGCTCCCTGAGTATTCTTTGGGGTAGCTGTACTAGTCGCCTGCAGTGCGGTCTTTTTCATTCCCCGCTACCGAGTGTTAAATCGCACCCACGCATCCATGCTCTCGGTATTCTCTCTCTGCGTGTTTCTCATCTGCCTCCGAACCGTTGTTGTTTTACTTGGGTCTGCGTTCCCTACCCCAATTACGACAGCCATTCATGCAGGCTCATGTCCTGCTGCCGGAGCGATTTACTGCGGCGGCTCGCTCCTACCTATCGTTTTTTATCCTGGTCGATGCTTGCCAGTGTGTTTCTTCGGTATTCAGTTTTTAGGTATGATGCATACGCATCGTTCTGTTTTCTTGGTATCCGTTGCCTGCACCGGGCAGGTGTAGTTGATCTTGCCATTGTCAGTGCTGCTTCGGAGCATTCCGCTTTCGTACAGGTGCTTCCTTGCGTATCTGGCACTCACTCCCTTTGTGCTGCAGAAGTGATTAAACTCTGGAACTCTGATGCGGTATTCTCCGTCCTCCAGTTCCTTACCCTTGGTCAGTTCTGCTACAAAGGCATCTGTGTCAATCAGTGCGGCCTGCTTGTCCAGTGCTCTCCATTCTGCCAGTTCATCAAGTCCGTTGATGTCAACCTGTGCCTTGCTGAACACATCCAGTATCATGGGGATTCTTTCATCCGGGGCCGCTGCCAGTATCTTTGCTATCTGTATGGCAGTCTTGATATCCAGTTCTTCCATTCCACTTGCTCCTCTCTGTTAGATGGAATGCTGTGCGACCTCTGCCTTGTACGGTTCTCCACCTCTGGCGAGTTCACGGTACATGGTAGCCGAGTGGACACCGATTGCCATCGCCATCTCATCTACTGTTTTGCCCTGTGCGTTCAGTGCTTCGATTTTCTTTCTGTCCTCGAATCCGATGCGCTTGTACGCTTTTCTCGGTCGCTTATTGGTTGCCATTGCTCTCCACCTCCTCTGTTTTTAGGCAAAAAAATAAATGCGCCAGAGTGATTATTCACTCTAACGCATTTATCAATTTCTTATAAAAATTAAAAATGCGAAGTGAGTTATATCACTCATTTCGCATTTATCTTATTACGTCGCAATATTTTTTACATTTTCTTCCCGCGGGTATTTTCACTGCTTTTTCGCTATTCTCTCTGCAATGATTCTAAGTATGATGGTAGATGATATCGATCAGCTGACTTCTCTTCAGTCTTCGAAATTCTTTGTCCGCCATACGGCTCTCTCCTGGTTCTCTTCTTCTGCGTCTTCTTTTATGTCCCTGCCATCCAGTGCGCCATCGATCATCTTGAGCAGTTCCAGTGCCGAGCGGAAGTTCTCTGTCTTTCCTTCTTCCACCCATGTAACTCTTCCCTGCCAGCTACTGTGTTGTCTTTGTTCTACTCTAATTATGAATGTTCCTTGTTCACCATTATTCTTTAACATCTCTTCATCACTCAACTTTCTTGTCATTTTTATCCGCTGTGTCTTTTCATGCTTTATAAAATAGTGGCTCTCTGTTCCGGGAAACGGATATCCCAACCGGTTAAAAAAAGCATCGATTTCGAAAACTGCTTCCAGCATTCCTCCAATGCGGATCGGTTCGGTCTGATATCTGTGATAAATACGTCCATTTATTTTTTCATCCCGATAATAGTCCACACATAGAATAATTCCCCATGGTGTTCCAATATAATTTCCTGTATTACTCACTTCTCCCGGTCTCCTTTCCCATCTTATTTTCAGGCAGACATTCCTACTCTGAGAATATTTTACCCAACGACATGACAAAGAAACCGTCTAAACTTTTAAAAAAGCAGGTATTTTTCTTAGACTTTTTCAGACTGTCGCATATATCGGAATATGTTGTTATATTATAGCAAAAGAACCATCCTGCCTGCGTCTCGCATGCTGAATAGTTTTTTACCCAAAAAAGAAAGATCTTCAAGTGTTATCTTAAAGGTCCTTTTCATATACTACACTGTTCACATAATATCTCACGCCGGTCCTCTGCCGGTCTGTGAGGAATTTGTAATTGATTCTCTTCTGAATTACCGCACAGTCTTCTCTCGTTGTATTGATCAGCAGTACCAGGTATTGTCCCTTGCTGTAATGGTTCACGACATCACTGTTGCGGATCGATGTGCAGATGGATTCTTCCAGTCTCTTTGCCAGTCCTTCCAACATGGCTCCTTCTTTCATCGGTCTTCCTTTGCTGTCCACAATGGTACACAGCATAAGATAGATCGACTGTCCGCTCCGTTCCAGCATCCTCACCAGATGATGATAGATTCCGCGGAATGTCGGATAACTGCACAGATATGCCCTCTGCGGGACTCCTTTTTCTTCCAGATTGTGCTGAATGTTGTCCAGTATGTCGTAGGAATGCATCACCTGGTTACCAAGCTGATTCAGGGAATCCAGAAGACGTTTGGACGGTTTTAATCCCCGTTCTTCAAAATATCGTTCTGCCGTTTCGGCGTACAGATCGGTGGCTTCTTCGTATCTTCCCAGTGCAACCATTGCTTCCATGGTCAATACCTCCCAATCGGAGAATGGTTCGATATTCGATGCATATACTCCGAGATGTTCGAGCTGTGTGTAGTTCTGCTTTTCCCGGTACAGTCCGGCTGCTTCTTCTACACATTCCCGGAACATGTCCTCATACCGTCTTGCTTCAATGGCAACCCAGATCACACTCTGCCGTTTCACAAGGAATTCTCCGGTATAGATCTCGAATATTTTTTCGAGGTCTTTTATCTTTTTATCCGGATTTTTCTCATGTTTTATTCTGTTGTATATCTGGTCAAATTCGGTTGCATCTTCCTGTACTTTGATCTCGTCATTCTAGTAGACAACACCGTTTCTGATCTCTATATAGTTTACATCCGGAAGTCCTGCTTTTTCCAGTCTCTTCTTTGCGTTGTAAATGACGCTCTGAAGGGCATGATGTACATTTTCCACTTCCCGTTCCCCGAACAGCTCCTGTTCCAGACGGTCCCTGCTGACACCTTTTTTCCTTTCATGTATCAGCATCTGCATCATGGAAGCGAACTGTGTCTCTCCTACTTTTCTTCCGAACAGGGATTTTCCGTCATATATCATGGAAAAACTGCCGAATGTCTTAACCTGTAATATTTTTTCTCTCATTTCCCTGTAATCCTTTTATACATTTTCATTGATCGTATGCTGGATTCTCTCTCTTACAATTGCTGCAATCTCTGTTGTCTTCATGTCTTTGTATTCTTCGTAAAGCAGCGGCTCTAAGAAATGTACCTGTACATTGACATGTTCTGTTGTCTTAGAGTCGAACGGCACGAAACAGTTGATCAGTGCTACTGGAATGATCGGACATCTTGCCCTGGTCGCTGCTTTGAAGCTGCCGCCTTTGAAGTCCTGTACCTGATTGCCCTGTCTGGATCTTGTTCCTTCCGGGAAGATCAGAAAGTTTCTTCCGTTCTTCACGTCATTGCTGACATTTACGATCACCTGCAGTGACTGACGCACATCTTCGCGGTCGATCATGTATGCCTTCATGCAGGTGAATACCTGCTTGAGAAATGGTACGTCGGCCACTTCTTTTTTGGCGACTACCGCGAACGGGCGCGGACATGCTTCCATTATGGCGAGCACATCGTAGAGGCCCTGGTGATTCGGGTAGAACATGAATCCGTCCTGTTCGGGGATGTTCTCCTGCCCGTGTACCTCGATATGGATATTCCCGGATGTATTTGCCCGGTGATCGATGTATTTTAATAATTTATAGTGTTCTTCTTCCGTATATTTGTCTACGTGTCTGGCATGGTAGCATAACTTGTACCAGTAGACCGGCACGAAGAAAATATTCCGGAGTACCATCAGAAGGATTCTTCTCATATCTTTGCATACTCCTTGATCGCAGTTTCGTACAGGTTATTGCCTTCGCTGTCGATGACTACGATGAGCGGAAGGTTCTCGACCTGTAATTTACGGATGGCTTCGGTTCCGAGGTCTTCGTACGCAATGACTTCTGAGGATTTGATGCATTTGGATAACAGTGCACCGGCTCCTCCGATGGCTGCAAGGTATACGCATCCGTTACGTACCACCGCATCGATCACTGCCTGGCTTCTCTTGCCTTTTCCGATCATGGCCGTCTGACCGAGATCCAGCAGACGTGGTGCATACTTGTCCATACGGCTGGCGGTTGTCGGACCGGCTGATCCGATCGGGCGTCCTTCTCTTGCCGGAGATGGTCCCATGTAGTAGATTGCCTGGTCTTTGATATCGATCGGAAGTGATTCCCCGCGGTCCAGTGCTTCATCCATGCGCTTGTGCGCCGCATCTCTTGCCGTGTAGATGGTTCCTGTGACATATACATAATCTCCTGCGTGAAGAGATCTGGCTGTTTCTTTTGTAATTGGTGCTGTGATATGCTTGTCCATACTTACACCTCCCTGATGATATGACGGTTCACATGGCAGCAGATGTTGACTGCAACCGGCAGTCCTGCGATGTGTGTCGGGTATGTATTGACATTCACTGCAAGAGCTGTGGTCGTTCCTCCGAGTCCGCCCGGTCCAATTCCAAGCTTGTTGATCGTCTCAAGCATCTCTTCTTCCAGGTCTTTTACCCAGGCAGTTCCGGAATGGGATCCGGCTTTTCTTGTAAGAGCTTCTTTTGCCATCAGTGCACATTTTTCAAATGTTCCGCCGATTCCTACTCCGACTACCATCGGCGGACAGGCATTCGGTCCTGCGTCTCTGACTGCTGTAAGGATTGCTTCTTTTGCTCCTTCGATCCCGTCGGCTGGTTTTAACATGAATACGCGGCTCATATTCTCGCTGCCGAATCCTTTTGGCGCAACCTTTATCTCTACTTTGTCTCCCGGCACGATACTGTAGTGGATCACTGCCGGTGTGTTGTCTTTGGTATTCTCGCGGATGATCGGATCTCCTACGACGGATTTTCTTAAGAATCCTTCTACGTATCCCTGACGGACACCTTCGTTGATGGCATCTTCCAGACTGCCTCCTTCGAAGTGTACGTCCTGACCGATCTTCATGAAGATGACAGCCATACCTGTATCCTGGCAGATTGGGATCATGTCTTCTGCAGCGATCTTCAGATTATCCTGCAGCTGATCCAGAATCTGACGGCCCAGTGGTGCTTCTTCTGTCTCCAGCGCGTGTTTCATTGCTTTGTCCATGTCATCGGCAAGGAAATGATTCGCCTGGATGCACATGTCTTTTATATTTTCTGTGATTGTATTTACATTGATTGTTCTCATCTATATCCTCCTGGGAACATGGGATTTTTTGGAACCTTCTGTTCCTGTTCAAAAAAACCTGTCCTTTTTTATTTTACCCTGTTCCAAGATGATATACAAGTTTTTTTCGCCGTGGTATAATGGATTTAATACATTTTTCAGGAGGGATTATAATGACAACAAATGTAGATTTAGAGAAACTTCAAAAGGATGCCGTGGACATCTTTAATCAGGGTTTTGCCTGTTCAGAATCTGTCATTTATGCAATCAAGGAGAATTTTGAACTGGACATGTCGGATGATGCGATTGCTATGAGTTCCGGATTCCCATGGGGGCTTGGCGGAGGCGGATGTATCTGTGGTGCACTCGCCGGAGCAACGATGTGTATCGGATATTTCTTCGGACGTAAGACACCTGGTGATCCTAAGATTAACCGCTGTTTCAAGCTTTCGAACGAAATCCACGATTTCTTCAAGGAATACTGTGGTGCAACATGCTGCCGTGTTCTGACAAAAGGCAAAGAGAAGAATTCTCCGGAACGTAAAGCACAGTGTACAGACTTTGTAGCTGCTACTGTGAAGAAGACTGCGGAGATCATTCTTCGTGAACTTGCTGCAGATGAGGCGGAAAAATAAAAATATTTTTTCAAAAAACGAGGCGGAAATTTTTTAATCTTCCGCCTCGTTTTATATCTTTATTCTTCTGTCTCTACGTTCTCTGCATCTTCTGTACTTTCTTCCGGCTCTACCAGATCATCTTCTGATTCATCGCCTCTACGTACTTTTGCGATACAAGCTACTTTATCGCCTTCCGGCAGGTTGATAAGCTTCACTCCGGATGTCACTCTTCCGAGTTCTGAGATTCCGTCACACTTCATACGGATGATGATTCCCTCCGTGTTGATGATCATGATCTCATTGTCCTCATCTACTGCTTTCACACCTACAACGTTACCGGTCTTCTCTGTGATCTTGTAGCACTTCACACCTTTACCGCCGCGGTTCTGGGCTGTGAATTCATCGATGGAAGTACGTTTGCCCATTCCGTATTCTGACACGATCAGCAGGTCTGTTCCCTGTGAATCGATCTGCATTCCGATCACTTCATCACTGTCTACCAGGTTCATACCACGGACACCCATGGATGTTCTTCCTGTCGGACGTACATCACTTTCATTGAAGCGGATACACTGTCCATACTTTGTAATCATGAATACATCATGATCGCTGTCTGTATATTTTACCTCGATCAGCTCATCTTCCTCACGGAGTGTGATTGCTGCAAGCCCTGTCTTTCTGACATTTGCATATTCTTTGATCGGGGTCTTCTTGATGAGACCTTTCTTGGTAGCCATCAGCAGATATTCGTCATCGTTATATTTCTCGATTGGAATGACCGCACTGATCTTCTCGCCCGGCATTAACTGTAACAGATTCACGATCGCAGTTCCTCTGGATGTTCTGCTTGCTTCCGGGATCTCGTATGCTTTCATGCGGTATACACGTCCGGTGTTCGTAAAGAACATCAGGTAGTGATGTGTATTGGTCATGAAGAGTTCTTCTACATAATCCTCGTCCAGCTTCTGCATACCTTTGATTCCCTTGCCTCCACGGTTCTGGGCTTTGAATGTATCATGAGACATTCTCTTGATATATCCAAGCTTTGTCATCGTGATGACAACATCTTCTCTTGGAATCAGGTCTTCCATGGAGATATCGAACTCATCGAATCCGATGGATGTTCTTCTCTCATCTCCGTATTTATCACGGATCACAAGGATCTCTTCTTTGATCACGCCAAGTAATAACTTTCTGTCTGCGAGGATCGCACGTAAATGTTCGATCTGCTCCATCAGCGCTTTATATTCTGCTTCGAGTTTCTCTCTTTCCAGACCTGTCAGGGCACGCAGTCTCATGTCTACGATTGCCTGCGCCTGTACATCTGTCAATCCGAAACGCTCCATCAATTCTGATTTTGCGATCTGGACAGTCTGTGAACCTCTGATGATCTTGATCACTTCATCGATGTTATCTAATGCGATCAGTAATCCCTGTAAGATATGCGCACGTTCTTCGGCTTTATTTAACTCATACTGTGTACGGCGTGTCACAACTTCTTCCTGATGTCTCAGATAGTAGTTGAGCATCTCCATCAGGTTCATGACCTTCGGCTCGTTGCCGACCAGTGCCAGCATGATCACACCGAATGTGTCCTGAAGCTGTGTATGTTTGTATAACTGGTTCAGGATAACATTTGCATTGGCATCTCTCCTGAGTTCAATGACTACGCGCATTCCTTCACGGCTTGACTGGTCACTTAAGTCTGTGATGCCGTCGATCTTCTTATCACGTACCAGTTCTGCGATCTTCTCGATCAGTCTTGCTTTATTCACCATGTAAGGAAGCTCACTTACGATGATGCGGCTCTTGCCGTTCGGCATCGCCTCGATATCTGTCACCGCACGCACACGGATCTTGCCGCGTCCGGTTCTGTATGCCTCTTCAATTCCTCTGGTTCCAAGGATCATACCTCCGGTCGGGAAGTCCGGTCCTTTGATGATCTTTAAGATCTCTTCGATCGTTGTCTCTTCTTTATCCTCGATCTGGTCATCGATGATCTGTACAACCGCATTGATCACTTCACGCAGGTTGTGCGGCGGGATATTGGTCGCCATACCTACAGCGATACCAGAGGTACCGTTGACCAGAAGGTTCGGAAATCTTGCCGGCAGAACGGTAGGTTCTTTCTCCGTCTCGTCAAAGTTCGGAATAAAATCAACGGTATTTTTATTAATATCCGCCGTTAATTCCATGGAAATCTTACTCAGTCTTGCCTCTGTGTATCGCATGGCAGCAGCACCGTCACCGTCCACAGAACCAAAGTTACCATGTCCGTCTACCAGCGGATATCTGGTAGACCATTCCTGTGCCATATTAACCAATGCGCCATAGATCGAACTGTCACCGTGCGGGTGATATTTACCCATCGTATCACCGACGATACGTGCACACTTTCTGTGCGGCTTGTCGGGACCGTTATTCAGTTCGATCATAGAGTACAGAATTCTTCTCTGTACCGGTTTCAAACCATCTCTTACATCCGGCAGTGCACGGGACGCAATAACACTCATCGCGTAGTCGATATAAGAGGTTTCCATTGTCTGTTTCAGATCCACTTCGTGGACTTTGTCAAATATATTGTCTTCCATCAATCTCTCAGAGATGTAAGTATCTCTGTTCCTCCTTTCTTCTACACGCTGTTATTATACATCCAGGTTCTTGACATATTTTGCATTTTCAACGATGAACTCACGTCTCGGTTCAACTTTGTCACCCATCAGGGTGGTGAATGTAAGGTCCAGTTCACTCGTTGTCTCATCGTCCATCGTTACACGTAAGAGGATACGGTGCTGTGGATCCATGGTGGTATCCCAGAGCTGCTCGGCATCCATCTCTCCCAGACCTTTGTAACGCTGGATCTTATTATTCCCGTCACGTCCGACTTCTTCGATGATCTTGCTTAATTCTTCGTCACTGTATGCATACCATACCTTCTTGTTCTTCTCAAGCTTGTAGAGCGGCGGTTGTGCCAGATATACATATCCCTGCTTGATCAGTTCCGGCATGAAACGATAAATGAATGTCAGAAGCAGTGTACTGATATGTGCACCGTCCACGTCGGCATCGGTCATGATGATGATCTTGTGATAACGCAGCTTGGAAATATCAAAATCCTCATGGATTCCGGTACCAAATGCTGTGATCATCGCCTTGATCTCGGCATTGCCGTAGATCTTATCCAGTCTTGCCTTCTCTACATTCAGGATCTTACCACGCAGCGGAAGGATTGCCTGTGTCGCACGGTCACGTGCAGTCTTCGCAGAACCACCGGCAGAATCTCCCTCTACGATGTAGATCTCACAATTCTCCGGATTCTTGTCAGAACAGTCTGCAAGCTTTCCCGGAAGTGCCATGTTATCAAGTGCTGATTTTCTACGTGTCAGGTCTCTTGCCTTTCTTGCGGCTTCTCTCGCACGCTGGGACATCACAGATTTCTCCACAATGATCTTACCAACGGCCGGATTCTGCTCAAGGAAGATCTCAAGCTGCCTGCTGACCACATTATCAACCGCACCTCTCGCCTCACTGTTACCAAGTTTCTGCTTGGTCTGTCCCTCGAACTGCGGGTCTTCGATCTTGACACTGATGATCGCTGTCAGACCTTCACGGATATCTTCACCGCTTAAGTTCGGCTCATTTTCACGCAGAAGCTTATTCTTTCTTGCATAGTCATTAAATGTCTTTGTGATCGCATTACGGAATCCGACAACGTGTGTTCCGCCTTCCGGAGTCGTAATGTTATTGACAAATCCATACGTATTATCGCTGTAAGAATCGTTGTGCTGCATAGCCACTTCCACAGACACATTATTGACCATGCCTTCACAGTAAATGATCTGCTCATAAAGTGGTGTCGCACTCCGGTTCAGGTAAGAAACAAATTCTTTGATCCCGCCCTCGTAGTGGAATGTTCTTTCTTTTGGTTCTTCCTCACGGTCATCCCTGAGCACGATCTTCAGACCTTTTGTCAGGAAGGCCATCTCACGGAATCTCTGTTTCAGGACATTAAAATCAAAGATCGTTGTCTCGAAAATGGTATCATCCGGCAGGAATGTGACTTTTGTACCTGATTTTCCTTCTTCACATTCTCCGATCACTGCCAGTTTTTCCATAACTTTTCCGCGTTCATAACGCTGCTGGTAGATCTTTCCATCATGGAAGATCTCTACTTCCAGCCAGTTGGAGAGCGCATTTACAACAGATGCTCCAACACCGTGAAGTCCTCCGGATACCTTGTATCCTCCACCGCCGAACTTTCCTCCCGCATGCAGTACGGTAAATACGACTTCTACCGCAGGAAGCCCTGCTTTGTGGTTGATACCAACCGGAATTCCACGTCCATTATCGATAACGGTCACCGAATTGTCTTTATTGATTGTTACATAAATCGTATCACAGAAGCCTGCCAGAGCTTCATCTACGGCATTATCGACAATCTCGTATACAAGGTGATGCAAACCTCTGGAAGATGTACTTCCAATGTACATACCAGGACGTTTGCGGACTGCCTCAAGACCTTCCAATATCTGAATTTCATCTGCGCCGTATTCATGCTGTACTTTTTCTGTACCCATTCTCAGTCCTCCTAGTTTTCTTTCGTTACCTGTCCGTTTTGGACATGGAACACTTTGTTTATTGAAAAGCGGTGATTTACAAAATCCTCAACTCCTGTACAGGTGATCAGGGTCTGTATATCATGTATGCTGTCTAACAGATAGTTTTGCCTGTGTTTATCAAGTTCAGACAATACATCGTCAAGTAAAAGTATCGGTGTGTCATGCGTTGCCAGCCTGACCAGCTCAATCTCCGATAACTTCAAAGACAGGGCAGCCGTTCTCTGCTGTCCCTGGGAGCCATATCTGCGGATATCCATATCGCCGGTCAGAAATCCGATGTCATCTCTGTGTGGTCCCACCGTTGTGCTCTTCATTCTGAGATCTCTGTCACGATACCGTTTCAGTGCCTGTTCAAACGGCAGATCCCCTGTACTTGGCTCATATATGATCTGCAGGCTTTCTTTGCCGCCGGTCAGCTTCTGATGGATCTTCGCAATGATCTCATTGATCTGTGCGACAAATTCTTTCCTTCTGGCGATCAGCCTCTCCCCATATTGTACCATCTGCATCTCCCATATTTCCAGTGTATCTGAAAGTTCTTTCTTACCGCCGAAACTTAACTCTTTCAGCAGACGGTTTCGCTGGTTCACGATACGGTTATAGTTCGACAGGTTATTCAGGTACACCTTATCGAGCTGCGAAAGTTCCAGATCGATAAATCTACGTCTCTCTGCAGGTCCGTTCTTGATGATATTAAGGTCTTCCGGCGAGAAGAATACAAGATTCACGATTCCGAAAAGTTCACTTGCTTTCCGGATCGGCATCTTGTTTATCGCAATCCCTTTCGGACTGTTCTTCTTCAGGTGCATGTCGATCTGATAACTGATACCATTCTTCTCCACCACAGTCTCAATGTGGGATTCATCCTCACCGAACCGTATCATGTCCCTGTCTTTCGACCCGCGGTGGGATTTGGTCGTTCCGGACAGATACACCGCCTCCAGAATATTCGTCTTCCCCTGCGCATTGTTCCCGTAAAAAATATTCGTAGAACCGTCAAACTCCACATTCAGAAGATCATAATTTCTAAAATTCTTTAATTTCAGGGAATTAACCTTCAATTCTGATTTCTTCTCCGTCAAATAATACGATATCGCCGCCATATAACTTACGTCCGCGGCGTGTATCTGTCTCGCCATTTACCATGACCAGACCTTCCTGTATCACTTCTTTTGCTTCTACTCCGGATTCCACCATTCCCGCAGCTTTTAAAGCCTGTCCAAGCTTGATATATTCACCTCGTAATATAATTGTCTCCATACGTCTTGTATCCTCTCTCAGATATGCATTTCTTTGTATTTTTATGCATATTTTTCTTCTTTTAGCCGTCGTTTTATTATACTCATTGCTATATACTTTTGCAAGCATTCCTGCATTTTATCTTGTTTTTTTATTTCGTACCCGAAAAGGCTCTCTTCAGGTCTTCCTGGACAGTCCTATGCTGCGGAGTTAAAGTTAACCGGAAGGATCAGGTAGACATAACTTTCCGCATCATCCTTGATAAAGCAAGGTGCTTTTGCATTCATCAGATAGATCGTCACTTCCTCATCATCGATAACACGGAGTGCATCGATCAGGAATTTCGGATTGAATCCGATCAGCAGATCTTTTCCTTCTTTCGTGATCATGATCTCTTCATTCATGGATCCGATCTGGGATTTGATTTTTAATTCCATCAGTTCATCGCCGATGTTGATGATGATCGGTTTTTTATCACCTTCTTTTACCAGAAGTGTTGCACGGTCGATACAGCTGAGCAGTTCTTTTTTGTTAATTCTTACTTTTGTCTCGTAATCACTGGATAACATCTGATCGATTCTGAAGTATTCACCTTCGATCAGGCGGGATACCACGATGGTATTATCAAATTCGAACACGATATGGTTCTTTGTATATGAAATCGATACCACATTCTCAGCTTCTCCCGAAAGAATCTTACTGATCTCGATCAGGGTTTTTCCCGGTACAACCAGTTTTCTATCCGCAACACTTTTCTTCAGCGGAACCTTACGGATGGAAATTCTGTGTCCGTCAAGCGAAACAACTTTCAGAATATTGTCACTGATATCAAACAATTCACCGGTCATAAGCTTGTTGCTCTCGCTGTCAGAGATCGAGAAAATAGTCTGACGAATGACTTCTTTCAATGTGAATTGAGAGATTTCGATAGAATCTTCTTTTTCGATAATCGGTAAGTAGGCAAATTCATCACCAGGTTTGCCGGCAATATCAAACTTTGCTTTTTCACAGGTGATCACGGTCTGAAGATTATCTAACGTTTCGATCGTTACTTCATTATCCGGAAGTTTTCGAACGATTTCTGAAAAAATCTTCGCATCAATTGCGATCATACCACGATCGATGATGTCTCCGGAGATCTCTGTCATGATACCAAGTTCCATATCATTAGCTGTTAATTTGATAATATCTGTTGTTGCATCAATTAAGATACATTCAAGGATTGGCATTGTTGTTTTAGAAGGAACTGCTTTGGAAACAATACTGACACCTTTGACCAGATTCGATTTACTGCAGGTAATTTTCATGTGTGTATAACTCCTTTCGCACGTGTGTAATGGATAAATAAATAAAATAGTTTCCGCCTCAGCCGTCTTAGGGGATGTGGAAAAGAGGAAAAGTGCCTCCAGCCCACTGTTTGCAAGGAAAATCGGCTTTGAAAACTCTGTGGAATCTGACTGGATTATGTGTGGAACTGTTGTTGAAAACTTTTTCGTTTCTAAAGACAGTTGCAGAAATCCTGTGGTTTTCCCAAGGCTATCCCATAGTTATCCACATATGATAATTAGATTTTCCACATAGTTATTCACAGCTGAAAATAGCAAAATAAGGCTAAGCCGGGTTGATCTTCTTCTTTATGATATTAATAGTGTTAGAAAGAGTCTCGTCCGCCTGTAATTCATTCTCGATTTTTTCGATTCCATGTTTGATGGTAGAATGATCTTTTCCCCCAAGGATGACACCGACTGCTTTTAATGAAGTTTCTGTCATGTTACGGATCAGATACATGGCAATCTGGCGCGGAAAAACGATCTCGGCGTTACGTTTGCCGCCTTTGAGGTCGGCAATAGACACACCAAAATGATCGGAAACGATATCCAGGATCAGTTCCGGTGTAACTTCTCTCTTATTATCCGAAGAAATGATGTCTTTTAATGCTTCTGCAGCGAGCGCAATATCGATGGATTCGTTATTGTTCAGCTTATAAAGTGCGATCAGCTTATTAAGAGAGCCTTCAAGTTCTCGGATATTTGTCTTAACGTTCGTTGCGATATACTCGAGTACATCATTCGGAATGTTATATTTTTCCAAATGATCCAGTTCGATCTTCTTCTGAAGAATCGCCATACGGGTTTCATAGTTAGGTGATGAAATATCAGCGATCAGACCCCACTCAAAGCGCGTACGAAGTCTGGCCTCCAAAGTCTCAATATCTTTCGGCGGCTTATCAGACGATATGATGATCTGCTTTCCGGAAGTATGCAGATGGTTAAATGTATGGAAGAACTCTTCCTGTGTACTTTCTTTTCCTATAATGAACTGGATATCATCAATCAAAAGTACATCATTATTACGGTATTTATCGCGGAATTTCGACATTGCGGACTCGTTTCCGGCGGTTTTACCGTTCTTCAGAGCTTCGATCAGCTCATTTGTAAATGTCTCACTGGTTACATAGAGTACTTTTTTCTTTGGATTCTTGTCCAGAATAAAATGCGCGATCGAGTGCATCAAATGGGTCTTTCCAAGTCCAACACCTCCATATAAGAAGAGAGGATTGTATACTTCTCCCGGAGATTCGGCAACAGCAAGGGAAGCTGCGTGGGCGAAATTATTATTCCCGCCGACAACGAAGGTATCAAATGTATACTTCGGATTCAGCCCGGCTTTCTCCGCAGCACTTTTGCTTTTTTTCTTCTGATTCGCTTCAATGGCCATATTCTGGATCTCATTCAGTCTGTCATCATCTTCCGAAATGAAGACAACGTCATATTCAGTTCCGGTAGTCTCCGCAATGCATACCTTTAATGGAAGCTGATATTTTTTCTCTATATATTCTACACTCGCATTCATATTTACCAATATAAATACGGTATTGTCTACAACATCGTAGACCTTCAACGGTTGTATCCATGTATTGAATGATACATTGGATAACTCGTGTTCTACCCTGAGATGTTCGATAATTTCAGGCCATTTTTCCTTCACTGTATTCATCATATTTACTCCTAATCTGTCTGATTCGCGGATTTTCACCTATAAACCCACTCTTCTACATTGTACATCAAAAAGTTGCTTTAGGCAATCTTTAATCGTGTACTTTGATGCATGTGAGAAACTGTGGAAAACTCAATCCCAATTATCAACATAGTAAAAATGCGTATGTAAAGGGGAAAAAAACTAAAAAAATATATGATTTCCACACGTTATCCACAGAAATCCACAAAGTTTTCCACAAAATGTGGATAAATATATTTTAAAAATTTGCGGAATTGCTTGACGTAGAGCGGTTTTTTTAATATAATCAAGGCTGATGTCTTATGAAAATTAGGGAGAACATCCCTTGGAATAAAATAAGGAGGTGGATATCCATGAAGATGACATTCCAGCCAAAAAAGAGACAGAGAGCTAAAGTACATGGCTTCAGATCTAGAATGAGCACAGCAGGTGGAAGAAAAGTACTTGCTGCAAGAAGAGCAAAAGGAAGAAAGAAATTATCAGCGTAGGCCGCATATATGTGGCCTTTTCTTCTACTCAGAATAATTAGGAGAATCACACAATGAAGTATTCCGAATCACTGAAAAAGAACAAAGATTTCCAATATATATATAGAAAAGGGACATCTTATGCCAACAAATATCTGGTTATGTATGTACTGGAGAATGGGACAGGTCAGAATCGATTAGGAATATCTGTAAGTAAAAAAGTAGGAAACAGTATAGTACGGCACAGATTAACGAGGTTAATCCGCGAAAGCTATAGATTACAAGAAGAACGGTTCAGATGTGGATTGGATATTATTGTTATAGCAAGAATAGGCGCCAAAGGAAAAGGTTATAAAGAGATTGTCGGCGCAATGCTCCATCTGGCCCATCTTCATAAGATTATAGATGAGGGGTAACGTATTATGAAGAAGATTCTGCTCACTGGTATCAGATTTTATCAGAGATATCTGTCTCCGATAAAGGGCGGTTCCACCTGTAAGTTTTATCCGACCTGTTCTCAGTATGCGAAAGAAGCAATTGAGAAATACGGCGCGTTAAAAGGGGGACGGCTGGCAGTGTGGAGAATTCTGCGCTGTAATCCGTTTACCAGAGGAGGGTACGACCCTGTTCCTTAAAAAGATTACAACTACATATGGAGGAAAAAATTATGGTACCAAGTTTACTGACTGCCGCTAACTGGCCGATTGTCGGACAGCTTTGCTGGATTCTGGGTAAGGTAATGAACTTTATCTATAATTTACTGGACAACTGTCTGCCAAGCGATAATGGACTGGTAGGTCTGTCAATCATTCTGTATACGATTTTTGTGTATACGTTATTACTTCCACTTACAGTACAGCAGCAGAGAACATCGAAGATGTCATCTGTTATGAATCCGGAGATTCAGGCTATACAGAAGAAGTATAAGAATAAAAAAGACCAGGCATCAATGATGAAACAGCAGGAAGAGATTCAGCAGGTGTATGACAAATATGGTACATCGATGTCAGCAGGATGCCTTCCATTACTGATTCAGATGCCGCTGTTGTTTGCTTTGTACCCGGTTATCTATAATATCCAGAAATATGTTCCGGAGATCAAGACAGCTCCAAAAGCAGTAAATGTATTCCTGACCCTTCCTGACCTGACCATCTCACCTATGCAGATGATCAAGAACAGCGGGGACTATGGATTTGCACCGGTTGTTATTATTATTACTGCAATCTTGCTTCCGGTATTATCTGGTTTGACACAGTACGGAAGTATCAAGCTTTCACAGGCTATTTCCGGACAGCAGCTTGATAAAGATAACCCGATGGCATCTACGATGAACACGATGAATGTGACAATGCCGCTGTTCTCGGTATTTATGGTATTTTCACTTCCGACAGGTATCGGTCTGTACTGGATCGTCAGTGCGGTAGTACGTTGCGTTCAGCAGATATTTATCAATAAGCATTTAAGCAAGATGTCTGTAGATGAGATTCTGGAGAAAAACAAGGAAAAGGCTGAGGAAAAACGTGTAAAACGTGGCGAGAAGAATGAACGAATCGCAGCAATGGCTCAGACGAATACCAAGAATATGAACAACCAGGCATCCATGAAAAAGCAGAGTACATCTAACTTAAGTGAAAAAGAAAGAGAAGCCAGAGTGGAAAAAGCGCACCAGAAAGCAGACAATGCGAAGAAAGGAAGTCTCGCATCAAAGGCAAATATGGTGAAGAAATTTAACGAAAATGATTAGGGGGCGGCTGTAATGGAGGATTACATTACCTTATCAGCAAAGACACTGGACGATGCGATTACAGAGGCACTGGTTCAGTTAGGCGTAACAAGTGATCGTTTAGATTATATTGTTGTTGAAAAAGGAAGCGAAGGTTTCCTTGGAATCGGAAGAAAGCAGGCTGTGATCAAGGCACGCAGAAAACAGGAAGAAAAACCGGTTGAAGAAGTTGTAAAAGAAGAGCCGAAAGTGGAAGAACCGGTAAAAGAATATTCACACGCCAGAAAACCGGCGAGAGAAGAGAAGCCGGAAGTAAAATCTGCTCCAAAGAAAGAAGCAGAACTTGCAAAGGTGGAACCACAGACGATCGAGACATGTGAGAAATTCATCTATGATGTGATGAATGCAATGGGCATGGAGGATGTAAAAGTTACATCTGCTGTAGATGAAGAAGGTGCACTTTCTATCAATATGGAAGGAAGCAATATGGGTATTCTGATCGGAAAACGAGGACAGACACTTGATTCTCTGCAGTATCTTACAAATCGTGTTGCCAATAAGATGCAGGATGGATATGTAAGAGTGAAACTTGACACAGAGGATTACAGAAGAAGAAGAAAAGAAACACTGGAAAATCTTGCAAAGAATATCGCAAGTAAAGTTAAGAGAACAAGAAAGACAGTTTCTCTTGAGCCGATGAATCCATACGAGAGAAGAATCATTCACTCTGCGCTGCAGTCTGACCCGGCAGTATCCACACACAGTGAAGGTGAAGAGCCTTACAGAAGAGTTGTGGTAACACTGGTAAGAAACAGAAATAACCGATAATTAAGAGACAGGGGTCTTTAAGCGGCCCTTGTCTTTTTTGATACCAAAGTATGGAGGAAATATGGAACAATTATATAATTCCACAATTGCCGCAATATCTACGGCAATGAGTAATTCCGGGATCGGAATTGTACGAATGAGTGGTCCGGAAGCATTTCAGATCGCAGACCGGGTGTATAAAGGGAAAAAAGAGAAGAAGTTATGTGAACAGCAATCACATACGATCCATTATGGGTATATGGTTGATAGAGATCAGGTGATCGACGAAGTACTGGTCATGCTGATGCGCGGGCCGCACAGCTACACCGGTGAAGATACGGTGGAGATCAACTGTCACGGCGGAGTCTATGTGGTAAAGCGTATTCTGGAGCTTCTGATCAAAAATGGTGCGCGCCCGGCAGAGCCGGGAGAGTACACCAAGCGTGCGTTTCTAAATGGCAGACTGGATCTTTCACAGGCAGAGGCTGTCGGGGACCTGATCGCATCGCAGAACGAATATGCTTTACAGAGTTCAGTGAGCCAGCTTAAGGGCAATATCAAAGATAAGATCGGTGAAATGCGTGAAAAGATCCTGTATCACACTGCATTTATCGAGACCGCACTGGATGATCCGGAGCATATCAGCGTTGATGGATACGGGGAAACACTAAAAAAAGTGGTTGATGAGATCATAGAAGCAATGAAAAGATTGCTAGATAGCTGTGATGATGGTAGGATTATAAAAGAGGGCGTACGCACAGTCATCCTCGGAAAACCGAATGCGGGGAAATCATCCCTGTTAAATGTACTTCTCGGTGAAGACCGGGCAATCGTTACAGATATTGCAGGTACAACCAGAGATGTATTGGAAGAACACCTGAATCTGAAGGGAATTTCTTTAAATATCATGGATACTGCCGGCATCCGTGATACGGAAGATGTGGTAGAAAAGATCGGTGTTGACCGTGCAAAAGAATATGCAGACAAGGCAGACCTGATCCTGTATGTGATCGATGCATCCAGACCGCTGGATGAAAATGATGCAGAGATACTGCATCTGATCAAAGGAAAACGTGCGATCATCCTGCTGAACAAATCCGATCTGGATATGCAGGTGAAAAAAGATCAGGAAGAGCTGCCGGAGGAATTCCCGGTGATCGAGATCTCTGCAAAGAATGTGGAGGGAATCGGAGAACTGGAAGATACGTTAAAGGAGATGTTCTTCCAGGGCGAACTGACATTTAATGATGAAATCTATATTACGAATGTGAGACAGAAAACAGCACTTCAGGATGCATATGCCGCACTTGAACGTGTGAATGACAGCATTGCCGCAGATATGCCGGAGGATTTCTATTCGATCGATCTTATGGATGCATATGAAGCTCTCGGCAATATCACCGGCGAAACGATAGGAGAAGATTTGGTTAATGAGATATTCAGCAAATTCTGTATGGGAAAATAAAGATAAATATGATGTTGTCGTCATCGGTGCCGGACACGCAGGATGCGAGGCGGCACTGGCAACGGCGAGACTTGGATTTCAGACACTGGTATTTACCGTAAGTGTGGACAGCATTGCGATGATGCCGTGTAATCCGAATATCGGAGGAAGTTCCAAAGGTCATCTGGTAAGAGAACTGGATGCCCTTGGCGGAGAGATGGGAAAGGTCATCGACCGTACATTTATCCAGTCAAAAATGTTAAATAAGTCCAAAGGCCCGGCGGTACATTCGCTTCGTGCACAGGCTGATAAGGCAGTCTACAGCAGAACGATGCGCCGTGTACTGGAAGCGCAGGAGAATCTTGAGATCAAGCAGGGAGAGGTGGCAAATCTCCTGGTGGAAGATGGAAAGATTACCGGAGTGCAGACATTTTCGGGTGCAACTTATCACTGTAAGGCGGTTATCATCTGCAGCGGAACTTATCTGAAGGCACGTTGTATCTATGGGGATGTGAGTCAGTATACCGGTCCGAACGGACTGCAGGCGGCCAATCATCTGACCGATTGTCTGAAAGAATTGGGAATTAAGATGTACCGTTTCAAGACAGGAACACCTGCCAGGGTAGACCGTAAAACCGTGGACTTCATCAAGATGGAAGAGCAGTTCGGAGACGAGAGGGTAGTGCCGTTTTCATTTACTACGAATCCGGACGATGTGCAGATCGACCAGGCTTCATGCTGGCTGACTTATACAAATGAGACGACACATGATATCATCCGTGCCAATCTGGACAGATCACCGCTGTATTCCGGAATGATCGAGGGAACGGGACCGAGATACTGTCCGTCGATCGAAGATAAAGTTGTAAAATTTGCAGATAAAAAGCGTCATCAGGTATTTCTTGAGCCGGAAGGAATGGAGACGGATGAGATGTATATCGGTGGTATGTCGAGCTCGCTGCCGGAAGATGTACAGTATGCCATGTACCGCAGTGTTCCGGGGCTGGAGCATGTGAAGATCGTAAGAAATGCATATGCGATCGAGTATGACTGTATTGATGCAAGACAGTTAAAACCATCCCTGGAATTCCGTAACATCAGTGGATTATTCAGCGCAGGACAGTTCAACGGAAGCTCCGGCTATGAGGAAGCTGCCGCACAAGGGCTTATAGCGGGCATAAATGCCGCCAGAAAGCTGCAAGGCAGGGAATCCTTGGTGTTAGACCGTTCAGAGGCTTATATCGGCGTTCTGATCGATGATCTGGTTACAAAGGAAAGTCATGAGCCATACCGTATGATGACTTCCAGGGCAGAGTACCGTCTGCTTCTGAGACAGGACAATGCGGATCAGCGTCTGACGGAAAAAGGCTATGAAGTCGGTCTGATCTCACAGGAGCGTTACGACCGCCTGAAGGAAAAAGAAAGGCTGATAGAGTCGGAAATCGAGCGATTAAAGAATGCTTATGTCGGAACCAGTGAAAAGGTACAGGAACTCCTGGAATCTTATGAAAGTACACCGCTGAATTCCGGAAGCAGTCTGGCAGAATTGATCCGGAGACCGGAATTGTCCTACGAAGCAGTTGCAGATATTGATGTGACCCGGCCAAAATTGCCGGAAGATCTGGCAGAAGAAGTGATCGAACAGGTGGATATTTCCCTGAAATATGACGGTTATATCCAGCGTCAGAAACGCCAGGTAGAGCAGTTCAAGAAGATGGAAAATAAGAAAATTCCGGAAGATATGGATTATGATGCAGTGAACAGCCTTCGTATCGAAGCAGTTCAGAAGCTGAAAGAGTACAGACCGGTGTCAATCGGACAGGCGTCACGCATTTCCGGTGTGTCTCCGGCTGATATCTCGGTGCTGCTGGTATATCTGAGTGGAAATCACAGATAAAGTGCAGAGATACAACGGATTACATTGGTAAATATATTTATAACTACACCATAAAATAATATAAATATAACTATATAGTAAATATAATAATAAGTATATAAAATGAATAACATGAAAAATCATACATTTTATATACTTATTGATTTTAGAGAGAAATAAGGAGAAAAATATGGACCAGATTTTGAAAAAAAGCCTGGAAAAGATAGGAATAGAGATCACGGACCGGCAGAAAGAGCAGTTCGATGCCTATCATAAGCTTCTTGAAGAGTGGAATAAGGTGATGAACCTGACCGGAATCACAGAATATGAGGAGGTTGTGGAAAAACATTATGTAGACAGCCTTTCTATTGTAAAAGTCATGGATATGGCTAAGGTAGATCAGGTGATCGATATTGGTACGGGGGCGGGATTCCCGGGATTACCGCTTAAGATTGCATTTCCGCATCTGAAAGTGACATTGCTTGATTCGTTGAATAAAAGAATTAAGTTCCTGAATGCTGTAATCGAAGAACTGGGATTGGAAGATATCCACACAATTCATGGAAGAGCGGAAGATTATGCCAAAGATGCAGCATATAGAGAACAGTATGATCTGTGTGTGTCCAGAGCAGTTGCAAATCTGGCAACGTTGAGCGAATATTGCCTGCCTTACGTAAAAGTGGATGGTATGTTTGTACCTTATAAATCGGGTGAGATTGATGAAGAAGTAAAAGAGTCGTCGAAAGCGGTAAAGATACTTGGTGGTAAGATTGAAGACGTAGTAAAATTCGAGCTTCCGGGAACAGACATCGGCAGATCGTTCGTGAAGATCCACAAAGTGAAGAATACGGCAAAGAAATATCCACGAAAGGCTGGAATGCCTTCCAAAGAGCCGATACGGTAAGAAAAATAGCAATTTGATAAGAATTTTGTGAAAACAAGAAAATGTAAAAGGGGAAATGTTTCATGTGAAACATTTCCCCTTTTGTAAAACTTAATATTATTTACTGGTGATACAGGCAGAACACTAGCAGTTGTCGCTTAGTAATATGTCTATCTGCTCTAAAAATGCATCAGCATTTTCCCGCTGCGGCAGTAATCCACAGCCTGCAATTTCAATATGCTCAATGGATGGGAGAACATTACAGTATTCTTCAGCTTTTTCGAAAGTTTCCGGTGCATTTTTCCCGGAAATCACGGCAATGGAAGTTGTAAGTCCTTCGAGACAATGAGCAATATTTACTGTTGTATAATGACCTAAAATGCTTGAGTAGAGATATCTGCATTCAGGAGAATCCGAAAGTGCAGTGTTACGTGCGCCAACATTATAGATGAATGTTCCATATATAGGAAGATTTATAATACTTGCGAGCAGCTTTGACTTATGGTTTGGTGCTTTTGCAAGTGTACGGATGCTTTCCGGACAAACAAGGATTATATGACCAATCTGATCGGCAATGTTCTGACAGGCAGCTGTTACAAAAGAAACAGATGCTCCGGTTGCAACGATATCTGTCTTTTCTCCAATGATATCGCGAATGAAATCAGTGAGAAGCTGGACATAGAGATAGCAGGTGTATGTGATGGCAGGTTTATCAGATTTTCCGCATCCAAGAAGATCTATGGTATACACAGTGTGTTCTCTGGAAAGAGTATCGATTACTTTGTCCCATTCCATTGAAGAACTGTAATGATTCAGATCATGGATGAGGAGAAGAGGAGAGCCGCTTCCTGTCTTTTGATAATATATATTTCCAAATTTCCAATTGTAGTAGTTGGATGAGTCTTCTTCTGAGTGTTCATCAGAGGTGTTGAATATAAATTTGTTTATTACGTGGAACGCCAGGGTTGTTGTTCCAATTGCTGTCGAGATGAACAATAATGTCTTTTTCCAGTTCATGTTGATACCTCACTTTCTTACTACTAATTATACTATATTTACTTATAAATTGGAAGATTGCCTTTGCAAAATGAACGCAAAATGAACATCTGTGTAATCAAAGAAAATGTTTCACGTGAAACATTAAAAAATAAAAAGAATGGAAAAGCATAAAGATAACGAAAATAACAAATAGAACAGATTCATATTTATGAAAAATGGAAAAACTATGTTTCACGTGAAACATTTTATGGATAAGTACCTGGAAAAGTGATATACTAATATCATGTAAAAAAAGGGAAGGTGATAATTAAATGGGACGAGTTATAGCCGTTGCGAACCAAAAAGGTGGTGTTGGAAAGACAACGACAGCTATTAATCTGTCGGCATGCCTTGCTGAAAAAGGCCAGAAAGTTCTTGCTATCGATATGGATCCGCAGGGAAATATGACGAGTGGATTAGGAATAGACAAAGATGAAGTTGAAAAGAATATCTATGATCTTATGATTGGACAGGTTGGTGTAGAGGAAGTGCTTCAAAAAGAAGCAATTGAAAACCTGGATATTATTCCGACAAGTATTGATCTGTCAGCGGCAGAGATTGAATTGATCGGTGTGGATGATAAAGAATTTATCATCAGAAACGCTATTGCACCAATCAAAGACAATTATGATTATATTATTATTGATTGTCCACCATCGTTAAGTATGCTGACAATTAATGCTATGACAACAGCTGATTCGGTGCTGGTACCGATTCAGTGTGAGTACTATGCGCTTGAGGGATTGAGCCAGTTAATACATACAGTTGAACTGGTGAAAGAAAGATTGAATCCAATTCTGGAAATAGAAGGTGTTGTATTTACAATGTATGATGCGCGAACGAATCTTTCACTTCAGGTTGTAGAAAATGTAAAAGAGAACCTGCAACAGAACATCTATAAAACGATTATTCCTAGAAATATCCGGTTGGCAGAAGCACCAAGTTATGGAATGCCGATCAATCTGTATGATCCAAAGTCTACAGGCGCAAGCGCATACCAGAGACTTGCTGATGAAGTGATGAATAGAGAGTAACTAAAAGATGTGATGTAGGAGGGAACGAATGCCAATTAAGAAAAAAGGTCTGGGAAAAGGTCTGGACAGTCTGATCCCAGATAATAAGAGCATAAAGTCTGTAACACCTGACAAATCTGCTGAAGCAAAGAAAGAAGCAGAAGAAAAAGCAGGCGTGCAGATGATGAAGATCAATGAGGTTGAGCCGAACAGGGATCAGCCGAGAAAGAATTTTGATGAAGATGCTCTCCTTGAACTTTCGGATTCCATCAAACAGTTCGGTGTATTACAGCCGCTGCTTGTTCGGAAAAGAAAGGATTACTACGAAATCATTGCCGGTGAAAGAAGATGGAGAGCTGCAAAAATTGCCGGGGTAAAGGAAGTTCCTGTAATTGTAAAAGAATATACAGATCAGGAAATTCTTGAAATCGGTCTGATTGAAAATATCCAGAGAGAGAACCTGAATCCAATTGAAGAAGCAATTGCATTTAAGAGACTTCTGGAGGAATTCAATCTGAAACAGGATGAAGTTGCAGAACGAGTATCGAAGAGTAGAACTGCGGTAACAAACTCTATGAGACTGTTGAAGTTAAGTGATAAAGTACAGCAGATGATAATTGACGATATGATTTCTACAGGGCATGCGAGAGCGCTTCTCGCAATTGATGATCCGGAACTTCAGTATACACTGGCAAATAAGATATTTGACGAGAAACTCAGTGTGAGGGAGACTGAGAAGCTTGTGAAAGAGATCAAGAATCCGAAAAAACCAAAAGAGAAGAAGGTAATGGAGAATGCGTTCATTTACCAGGATCTGGAAGAAAAGATGAAAGGTGTATTCGGAACAAAAGTCAGTATAGCATCAAAAGGAAAGGGAAAAGGTAAGATAGAGATAGAATATTATTCAGATGATGAATTAGAACATCTGTTCGATATGATGATGAGCATTAAAAGAGGAGAGTAATTGAATATGGATAGCAAAATACTGAAAGCACTTGGTATCGATCCGGCATTGATATTTTTATTTTTGCTGGTACTGATTGTTATATTATTTGTTCTGTATGTAAATGTAACAATGAAGTATAATCGGTTGAAAAGCAGCTATACAACGTTTATGCGTGGGAAAGATGGAAAGACACTGGAAGAAAGCATGATGTCAGGATTTTCGGATGTAGAAGCAATTCTGAAATACACAAAGCAGAATCGTACAGACATCCAAAAGCTGAACAAGAAGATGGAGAAGTCTTACCAGAAGGTTGGTATTGTCAAGTATGATGCATTTAATGAAATGGGTGGAAAGCTCAGCTTTGCACTTGCAATGCTGGACAATAATAATACCGGATGGATCCTCAATGCAATGCACAGCAGAGAGGGCTGTTACACTTACGTAAAGGAGATTGTAAAAGGGGAAAGCTATGTAGAACTTGCTGAGGAAGAAGCAGAAGCACTGGATAAGGCTATTTTCGAAGATGGATATGAAGAAGAAGTCAATAAGGCAGTTGCTTCTGTAACAGGAAGTATGAAAATGGCAAAATCCGGTCCGGCAAAGACAGGAAATCAGAAAAACAGTAATGCAAGAAGTGCAAAACAGGTATCTGGAAAGGCAAATAATGGAAAAATCCTGAATACAAGAACCAGCAGTATGCGTCCAGATATGGCAAGACCTGAAAAAAATAGAAAATAGCAGATCATATAACAGATATGAGAGCAGGAGGAGTTTAGAAAAATGTTAGATATCAAATTTGTAAGAAATAATCCGGATGTGGTAAAACAGAACATCAAAAATAAGTTCCAGGATGAGAAATTACCTTTGGTAGATGAAGTAATAGAACTGGATCAGAAGAATAGAGATATTAAGGGAGAAGTAGAAGCACTTCGTGCAGAAAAGAATAAAATCTCTAAACAGATCGGTGCATGTATGGCACAGGGAAAGAAAGAAGAAGCGGAAGAATTAAAGAGAAAAGTAGCTGAGAGTGCTGCAAGAATCGAAGAACTTTCCAAAGAAGAAAAAGAAGTAGAAGAGAAACTGAAACAGAATATGATGATCATTCCGAACATCATCGATCCTTCTGTACCAATCGGAAAAGATGACAGTCAGAATGTAGAAATTGAAAAATTCGGTGAGCCTTTTGTTCCTGATTTCGAGATTCCATACCATACAGAGATCATGGAAGCATTTGACGGAATCGATCTTGAGAGCGCCGGAAGAGTAGCGGGAAATGGATTCTATTATCTGATGGGTGATATCGCAAGAATTCATTCTTCTGTACTTGCATATGCAAGAGACTTTATGATCAACCGTGGATTTACTTACTGTGTACCACCTTTCATGATCAGAAGCAATGTTGTAACAGGTGTTATGAGTTTCGCAGAGATGGATTCCATGATGTATAAGATCGAAGGAGAAGACCTGTACCTGATCGGAACAAGTGAGCACTCTATGATTGGTAAATTCATCGACACAATGTTAGAAGAAAAACAGCTTCCACAGACACTTACAAGCTATTCACCATGTTTCCGTAAGGAAAAAGGAGCTCACGGTATTGAGGAGCGTGGAGTATACAGAATCCACCAGTTCGAGAAACAGGAAATGATCGTTGTATGTAAACCGGAAGAAAGCAAGATCTGGTATGATAAATTATGGCAGAACACAGTAGATCTGTTCCGCTCACTGGATATTCCGGTACGTACATTAGAGTGCTGCTCAGGTGACCTGGCAGATCTGAAGGTAAAATCTTGTGACGTAGAAGCATGGTCTCCAAGACAGAAGAAATACTTCGAAGTAGGAAGCTGCTCTAACCTTGGTGATGCACAGGCAAGAAGACTTGGTATCCGTGTCAAAGGTGAAGACGGAACAAAATACTTCGCACACACACTGAACAATACAGTAGTAGCTCCACCGAGAATGTTGATCGCATTCCTGGAAAACAACCTTCAGGAAGACGGATCAGTTAAGATCCCTAAGGCATTACAGCCATACATGGGTGGAACAGAGAAGCTTGTACCTAAAAAATAAGCAGTTATAAGGATAAGCGTATGCATCAATATATGAAATCCATTGGATTTGGAAATATCAGAGACAAAAAACACTTAACACAGATTTTAAAAGATGTGGAAGAATCCTATACACAACATCAGCTCGTTACACAGGATGAAACAACGGATCTTTGTGAGTTTGAAAAAGAATATGGAGAAGGAATCGGGATCAAGGTGTGCGGAGATATGGACATCGATGAACAGTTTGAGTACCGTTATTATACACCATATTTCAAAGGATCCGGTGTGACATCCTATGCGGATGTCAGTGTGGAACGAAGGATAGACCGGGAAGCATATGTGGGCATCTGTGAAGATACAAAAGTAGGCATTAATCTGGTATTTTATCTTCAGAATATGATGGAATATCTGAGGGAAAGGCAGCTTGGTGGAAGAAGTATCAAGTATTCTTCCGTGACATTGTCCGGTCTTTGCAATGAGGGAATCATTCTGCTTCCGGTGAGGAAAAGCAAGGAGCAGGAACGGGAACAGCAGGAAGATGTGCACAACCGCATGCTGTTGTTGAGTGCAGCCAGAACAGGTGATCCGCAGGCAATAGAAAGTCTTACACTGGATGATATGGATACCTATTCCAAAGTATCGAAAAGACTGATATCGGAAGATGTATTTACCATTGTGGATACATACATTATGCCTTATGGAATCGAATGCGACCGGTATTCGATCATGGGCGAGATCTTGGAATATCGTCTTACCAGAAATGAGATTACAAGGGAAGATATCTGCATTATGAAATTGGATGTGAACGGATTATTATTCGATGTATGTGTACCAAAAAGAGAAGTCATGGGCGAACCGGCAGTCGGACGCAGATTCAAAGGAAATGTGTGGCTGCAGGGAAAAATCAATTTCTGAATGTGGATAAGAACAGTAAAATGTGGATAAATATTTCAGAATGATACAGGGGTGGGGATATCCATCCCTGTATTGACTTTTGTGAGATTAATGGTAAAATAGACATGTGTCGTCATAGCTCAGCTGGATAGAGCACTCGCCTCCTAAGAGAAAGCCGAGGCATTCCCCAAAGGGAAAAAATGAAAAACAACTTT
>ENA-ORTU01000210-ORTU01000210.1-human-gut-metagenome-genome-assembly--contig:-NODE-210-length-81524-cov-17.932735_pt1 | contig 81524 bp, 69 predicted proteins | sample MGYA00241910_ERZ509184 | MGnify/ENA primary metagenome ERZ509184 (study PRJEB26280, sample SAMEA2338847) | human gut metagenome | biome: human gut; feature: human-associated habitat; material: faeces... | reverse complement strand
CCATCCAGACAATAGTATCTGGATGGTTCGTCATTTCTTAACTTAATGACATTGACAGGAAACCTTAGTTCAAATCAAGCATCGCTATGGCAAGAATGCCATCTTAAAAGGGATGAACGCCTTAGACTTTGCGACCGCTAAAAAACGAAATACATTGATTGGTGGCCACAACGCATATTAGAGGAGTTTTCACTCCTCTAATTGTATGTAACTAATTTGTTTCAGGTTGATCTTTGTCTTTACGATTTGAAGTATTTGCGTATCCAGATTGATTTTAGAAACTACGCCTGTGATTCTTTTATAATTGATACGATCATAATATTCAATCGTGACAAGTTTTCCTTTTTGAATTTCATGCACTCTTTTATTTAAGATTTCATAATCATCCTGCGATAAAATTCTCGGGCTTACAATTTCCACTTCACATTTTTGAATCATTTCTTTAAAGCCTTTTAAAGAATCAAAGCTCTGAAAGATCTGAGCCCGATTTTCTTTTTTCTTATGTATTAAATCCATGTGTATCACATCCTTATAAGGATATCATACGTGTTTATTATATAAATTCAAGATAGATTTGAGACTTTCTTTAGAAATTTTCTAAAATGTATTTTTGTGTGTTCAAACACTTTCTTAAACGTACTTGCGTATTATCTTCATTGGTATCCGCTTGTTTAAAATGATTTGAACTTGCCAATCGAGAATAGTAGGCATCAAGATAATCTTGTAGTTCCATATACTTATCTGTATCTAGATTCAATTCAAAACCTTCGTGCGTTGCCTTGAAATCATTCATTTTATCCAATTCAGCTAGTAAGCCATCAATAATTTCTAAAGTTAATTCATCTTTTTTAGCTGCCTTTAAATATTGGTTTAAACGCTTTTTAAAGACCATTGTATTAAATGTACCATCCTCTTTCATCTTCTCTACTTTCTTTTTAAAGAAGTAAGATCCAACAGCTAAAGAAGCTGTTGTCGTTAATAACGCTATAAATTTGATTTTTTGTTTTTTTGTCATAATTAAAACCTCGATTCATCTATTTACATTGTACTTTAAAATGAAAAAACATTCCACTAAGGAATGTTAGAATCGAAGCATCTGCATGAAGGTCGTGACCATCATCGAAAAAACGATGAACGCCATAACTAATATAATAATGAAACTGCGTAATCTTTTTTTCACATGAGCCTCCTATAGAAAGTTGAATTTCTTTTTATCTCTTTATCAACTCGATTTGCATCGATCTCTTCTGTAAGTGTTGGTTTATCACCAAATAGATTGGTCCCTAAACCAAGCTTATCGCCTTTAATCTTGTATCCTAAAGCTGTTAATATTGTAGGATAAAAATCCATGGTCGTAAAGTCACGGTTTTTTTCTTTTTTAGGTTTCACTCTAGAATGAATAAACGCATTCCACACTCGACGATCATAGTTAGATGCATATGTATCATGAATATATTCAGCCGCCATACTTGTATGATCACCCTGAATGACTATAACAGTATCTTTATAGAAATCTTGTTTCTTTAACCATTCCATAAAATCTTTTAGATTTTCATCTGTATGATAAATCGAATTCGATAAGGATTCTTTGAATACATTCTTACAATTTTTTGATTGATACCCATAAGGATGGTGCGTATCGACTGTCAACATTTCGAAATCGAATGGTTTGGATGATTTTGATAAACTTAAGATTTTCTCTTTCGCAAATTCAAATAATTTATCATCCTCAAACCCCCAGAATTCATGATAATCCTTGTCAAGAATTCCTTCTTTCTTTAAAGAAACGGTATCTTGAATATCATAATGACCATGTTGATCAAAATAGCTTCTTCTTCCACCAAATGTCGCATCCGAACCAATCATAAAGACACGATGATATCCATCTTTTTCTAGAATATCCCCTAGTGTATTAACACCCGGCATAAATGGAACTTTGTCCTTACAAAATTTATGTTTTAAACTAAAAATTAAAGGAAGACCCGACGTACTCGCAACAATACCTCCCGTTGTCCAACCCGTTCCTGTTAAGACTCTAGCTCCACCAATTTTCTCATTTTGTGAAAAAGAAACGGAGTCTTTTGTAAGCTGAGTCAGATAAGGCAATAAATCTTCGTCGGCATTGCCTCCATCTTCTTTTGTGGCATACGTTGTTTCCATCGATTCTAGATAGATATGAATAAAATTCATCTTCTTTTCAGGTGAAATAACTTCAGATTCAACGTAGTATTTATCAAAGAAATCCGTCTTCTTAAATTGGTTAAAAACATATGAAAAAAAATGAATTTGACAAAGACCATATATACAACAAAGTAAAAGAATAAGTTTGGCTATATTTATAGGAATCCAACTAAAAATGAGGCCAAAAATAAAACCAGGAAGTAAACACTTTTTCATCCATCCAAAAATAAATTGCGTATTGGTACCTTCCAAAGGAACTTTAATGTGGTATACAATCTGTTCAAAACTCGATAAACCAAAATAAGAATAGGCCCACTTACTTGAAATAGCTAATGTAAAGCCTAATGTCACAATAAATAAGCTCATGATCCATCCTTTCTAAAGACAAAAATAGGTCATATGACCTATTTGTTGCACTTATTCTTTAAAGTCTGACTTGGACGAAACTTTGGAAGTTTTGTAGCCGGAATCATCATTCTTTCTTTTGTGACAGGATTGATTCCCATTCTTGATTTACGATCAAAAATTTCAAACTTACCAAAAGCTGTGATATCTACATGACCATCACTTGCCAAGGCATCACTCATTTCATTAAAAATTAAGTCTACCGCAAATGCTGCGTCTTTTTTAGACAAATTTAAATTGATAGATAAAGCCTGTGTTAAAGACTCTTTATTTACATACTTTCCCATATTAAAATTCCTTCTTTAAATCTCTAATCATTAAATCTTGTGCACATTCACTTGGAAGTTTTCCATTGAATAAAATTTGGTAAACTTCTTCACAAATTGGCATATCAATACCATTTTCTTTCGCAACACGATGAACAATTTTTGCGGTACGAACACCTTCTACCGTTTTTGTGTTGTTCTTAAAGAAGTTTTCAACCGAATTCTCTTTTCCAATTTGGTAACCCGCTTCAAAGTTACGAGAATGTACACTCGTACAAGTTACAATCAAGTCTCCAATTCCAGTTAGACCCATGAATGTTTTTTGTTGCCCACCAAAATGAACACCATAACGAATCATTTCCTGTAAACCACGCGTAATCAAGGCTGCACGCGTGTTATCTTGATAGCCTAAACCAGATAAGATACCGGATGCGATAGCCATAACGTTTTTAATGGCTACACCAAGTTCAGAACCAATCTCATCATTTCCTGTATAAATACGTAGGTATTGATTTGAGAATAAGTTTTGAACGGTTACGGCATCCTCGTTGTTTAAACTGATCGCATCAATTGTAGTTAATAAACGAATGACAACTTCTTCGGCATGACTTGGACCAATTAAACTTACGACGGAACTTAATTTATCTTCATCAATACAACGACGAATAACTTCAGACATTCTTTCATTTGTTTCTGGGTGGAATCCCTTAGAAACGTTGATGATAATTGTCTTTTTATCTAATATATCATTGATTTGGTGACAAATTGGATCAATTGCGATTGTTGGTACTGCCAACAATACAATATCGGCTCCTTTGACACATTGAATATCTGTTGTTGCCTTTAATTCTGGATTTAATTCAACATCTCCAAAATACTTTGAGTTTTTATGATTTTCATTAATATCATTAACTTCAGCTTCTGCAACACCATACACTAAAACTTCTTGATGATTATCTTGTAATACTTGAGCTAAAGCTGTTCCCCAGCTTCCACTACCAATCACAACTGTACGCATATTTAACTCCTTACTATGAGCGTTTACGAGCCAAAATCTTAATTGGAGTTCCCGTAAAGCCAAATGCTTCTCTTAATTTATTTTCAATATAACGAGCATAACTAAAATGCAATAATTCTGGATCATTGACAAATAAGACAATTGTTGGTGGCTCAACCGCAACTTGGCTCGCATAATAAATCTTTAATTGTTTTCCCAAGTGAGGTTTTGCCGGATTCATCATCTGTGCATCCAAAATGACATCATTTAATACATTGGTTGGAATACGCAATGTACATGCATCATGCACTTGATCAATCAAAGGAATCAATTGATTCACTTTACTTCCTGTAAGTGCAGAAGTAAACGCAATTGGTGCATAATTCAAATACAAGAATTGAGCACGAATTTCCTTTTCAATCTTTGACATGGTCTTCTCATCTTTTTCAACTGTATCCCACTTATTGTAGACAATGATAACACCTTTACCAGCATCATGCGCAAGACCAGCCACATGCTTATCTTGATCACGAATACCCTTTTCACCATCGATCAAGAATAACACGACATTACTACGATCAATTGCACTTAAAGCACGTAAGATCGAATATTTTTCAATATTCTCATAGATTTTACCTTTTTTACGAATACCTGCCGTATCAATGATCATATATTCTTTATCATCAACAAAGAATGGCGTATCAATCGCATCACGCGTAGTACCTTCTACATTGGATACTATAACACGATCTTCTTTTAAGATGGAATTAACCAAGCTTGATTTTCCAACATTAGGACGACCAATACAACAGAATGAAGTAATACCCTCATATGGAGCGATATCTTTTTCTGGAAGTTTTTCCATCACGACATCCAACAAGTCGCCAAGTCCAATGCCATGTGCCCCACTAATCGCAATAGGATCTCCTAGACCTAACGCATAGAATTCATATACATTCATCTGCATTTCTGGATTATCCACTTTGTTGCAAGCTAAAATAACTGGCTTTTTACACTTTTGCAGCTTTCTTGCGATAATTGTATCATCTGTCATTACTCCTTCTTTGGCAGAAGTTAAGAAAATAATGACATCCGCTTCTTCAATCGCAATATCTACCTGCATATTGATTTCCTGAGCAAATGCCTGGTCCTCAATTTGAATACCACCCGTATCGATCAAGCGAAAAGTTTGTGTCAGCCATTCCACTTCACCATAAATTCTATCTCTTGTTACTCCGGGTGTATCATCTACAATGCTCTTTCTTTGTCCAATCAATCGATTGAATATCGTTGATTTTCCGACGTTTGGCCGACCTACGATGGCCACAGTACCTCGAATCATATTGTGGTCCCCTTTCTACATTATCCAACTATATCTAATACTTTTGAAACGACTTCATCAATTGTTAAATCGGAAGTATCAATTTCAATCGCATCTTCTGTTTTTACTAAAGGCGAAATTTCACGATGCATATCCTGATAGTCTCTTGCGACAATATCCTGATAGATCGTTTCATAATCAGCATCGATTCCCTTTGAAATATATTCATCATATCTTCTTTGGGCTCTAGCCTTACTCGATGCACTCATAAAGATCTTTACTTCTGCATCTGGCAAAACAACAGAACAAATGTCTCTACCATCTACAATAAAACCTTTATTGGCACATACTTTTTGTTGAAGATTCACTAATTTTTTTCGTACAATACCTAGCTGGCTTGTTTTACTAGCCTGCATAGATACATTATTCATACGAATTTCTTTAGATACATCTTCCCCATCTAAATATACATGGTTGTCTTCATCAAAATGAATGTCAATTGTGTCCATCAAATCCGACATTGCCTTTTCATCTTGAATATTGACTCCATCTTTTAATGTTTTATACGCCACACAACGATACATAGCACCCGTATCTAAATGGCGCATATTTAACTTTTCTGCAACAATATCCGCAATCGTACTTTTACCGACCCCGCTAGGGCCATCAATCGCAATATTAATTTTTTTCATGTCCATCCTCATTAAATATTTTTAAATGTCCATACTAAATAGCCAATGATCGCAACCAAAGCTAAGATCAATATAGCTAAAACGACATTCAATACGATTTCTGAACTCTTCTTTTCTTTATGGCTGCTAGCCTTTTCAAAATCAGAAGTTTTCATACGCATTTTTGCGCTAGGCATAGATTCAAGTTCATCACGCTTTTCTTTTTTGCGCTTTGACTTTTTCTTCTTATCCTTTTTAGGCTGTTCTTCCGTTTTATCAAAATCATCATGAGAAAGATACATCAAATCCAATTCATCATCCACTGGCTTTTTAACATCCTCTACATCCTGACTTGTAAGAACGATTTTTTCTTCTTTAGGCTCTTGACGAGTGATTGTCTGTCTTGGTTTTGAAATCTTCATTGTTGAACCTAAATCTTCATCATCTGTATCCATAGGAATCACATGTTGATTTCTCTTCATTGTATCACTACTTGTTGTGTCTAACTGTTTTAAAATATTGATCTGTGTATCATCTGTGATACGGTTACCATTATCAATATTATATTGCTTCACTTCTCCAAGCAAATCTTCCATCACTGGAGATGTAGGCATTTCTTTTACAGTAGGCGAAACACGCACTGTATCATGTGGATACAATGGTTTGTTGGCATGAGAGCCACTATCTACACGCGATAATCTTTGTAGTTTCACTGGCTGCGCTTGAGCAGCAGTTGTTTCTTCATCTAAACGATCTCTAAGTTCTTGATACTTTTGTTTTCTTGAAAGTTGAGTCATAAGTACCTCCTAAACATTCCCTACTATTATACACTATCTCGCAAAAAAAGAAAAATAGGCGATTGCCTATTTTGCACGTCCTGAATATTTTCCGTCGTTTGTGTTGACAACGATCATTTCATCTTGGTTGATGAATAAAGGAACTTTTACTTCTAATCCAGTTTCTAATACTGCATTTTTACTAGCACTTGTTGCTGTATCTCCCTTTACCGCCTGTTCGCATTCAACAACTTTCAATGTTGCCTTATCCGGTAAAATAACACCTAAGATTTCACCTTCATAGCTAGAAATATTTACGTTTGAATTTGGAACAATAAAGTTTCTTTCCCATTTTAAACGATCCATAGGAATTTCAACCTGGTCATATGTTTCATTATCCATAAATACCATAGCTTCATCTGTATCATATAAATACTGCATTTCTCTTTTTTCAATCTGAGCTGGTTCAACCTTTTCGCCACCACCCCAAGACAATTCAACATTACTTCCAGTACGAACATTACGAACTTTCGCCTTAACAACCATGGCACTACGAGCTGTTTTATTTTGTGATGCTTCTAAAACAGTATAGATTTCGCCATCGACTAAAATTGTAAGACCTGGTTTTAAATCATTTGAACTAATCATGTTTATTAACTCCTTTAAAATTGTATGTATAACCTAAATTATTTTATATCACGCAAAAAAATTGTCAAGAAAAAGAAAAAAAGCACCGAAGTGCTTTCTCTCATCGAAAGGATCGATAAAGTAATTTCTTATGTGTTTTAAGGAAGGATATATACACACAAGATGGATATTGAGTCGAAAGGTGAGCCATACTTTCTTTCTCTTACCACCTTTATAATACGCCTAATCGAAAAACTTGTAAACCCTTCCAGTTACTTTTCGTAAATTAAATCAAAATTTATCATTTCCTTGTGATCATTTGTACCCAAATTATAGTTTCGGTCTTTAATTAGATTTAATAAATCATCATCTAAATCAGGATTCTCACATGCCGCTAAGAATAAACGAATTGCCTCCATCGCAAGAAGCTGGGCTTTATCGTATAAGTCGAAGAAACTTTCAGTTGAAACCAACGTATCATCACTTGGATGTACCCAACGAGTATGTAATAAATTCATCACATCATATGGATCATCTGGCTCATTCGGTACGATATATCCAGACAATGAATTGTAGGCTTTGGTGAAAGTCTCTAATGTTTGAAGTGCCTTTAGCTTATCTCCAGAAGCATCATAGAATAAAGATTCAATAAAGTGCCAATCCTTCAAGCTTTCCATGATTTGATGAGGCTTGATTTCAAAGCCTAGAATCTGACGGATTGCAGGCACATAGATACGTGCAATGGCACGAGCTTCTTCTTTAGATGCATCACTGATTTCATAGAATTTAAAATCTTCAATCGTACATTCTTTTTTCACCTTCAACATGATCGCATCAATCAACGATTCAAAACGATGATGATACCACGCACTCTTGCCTTTGCAAGTTCCCGTGCAATAAAACACATATGGATGGCTTGTCGCATCCAATGCCCAGTGACATAAATGCCCACAAACATAAGTCATCATATCTTTTTTGATTTCTTCATCCGCTTCATTTCGAATAGAAATCAAAGCTTTTTGATAAAATTCATTCACATGACCCGCATGAAACATACTTCCTGAAACACGTAAATCACTCTTTTTAAAGAAATCTTTTGGATTCATACCATGAAAAAATAAAAAGTCCGGTCCATTTGAACCAATTTCTAATAAGTGTAGTCTAGGTTCAAATAAATCATGCGTATTTTCATCCACCTTATCAAAGATTTCCTGCGCAAATAAAGTATGAGTAATAATATTAGGCATCTTTTTCTACCTCCTTGATCAAGCCATGATATACAACATATTCAGCATAAGTATCCATCTGACAATATGTTGAAATGGCTTCTTTTACTTCTTTTTTCTCTTTTTCATCCTTCTCATCATATGTACGATACGCAAACACGGCATTTAAACCATTTTGGATATCCAAATCATGATAAGAAACATCTTTTGAGAATACAGGCAATATACTCTTCAAAGAATAATGACCACGCATTTTTGAATTGTAGTAGAGTCCTGCCTCAAATGGTTTTGATAAATCCACCATTCTTGAACAAATCGACTCTAATTCTTCCCTATATTCTTCAAATTGACTCGCTAATTGTTTCAATCTCAGCTTTTCAGCTCCCTCCATATTATAAACAAGAATCGTTCCCGTTTTAGGAAGGTCTTTGATCAATTGTTCAATAAAATGGCGACGGCAATCTTTGGATTCAAAGAAGTTATAATGAGTTAAATTTCCATCCGAAGTTTCTACATGAAGACTATATTGAAAACATAATACGTCAAAAGGCTTCATATTCATATAGGGTGGTACCGCAAAGGTATCCCATTCAAAATCCAAATACGAAATTGGATATTTGATTTGTTTCATCCATACCTGTAAAGCGGCACGATCCATAAATGGTTTTTGCGTTTTACTAGCCATATATTGCGCATATTGAAGGCGGAATCCTTCAATTTGATTCAATGGCAACTCATGAATATGACGAATACCACGATCATACGCATCCAACTTATGTTGATTGGTTGTAAAGAATAAAATCGAGTCGTCCGGTTCATTAGATTCATCAAAACATACAGAATAGTAGTTGCACCTTCTTAAGGCTGTACATTGTTTTGTGCGTACTGGTGTAACACTTGGTCGATTTAAAATTTCTTTTGTTCTTTCAATCCAACCATCCAAATCCACATCCACTTCTTCCATACATTCGGCAATTGTTTTCGATAAGTGGTTGCGCTTATTGAATAGTTTGTCGCTGATACATAACAGTTCATTTAAATCCAACGCATCCTGACGAACATATTCTTTGTTTAAATAGACAATGCGATTTTCGACAATGTCTACGCCACAATGCGAAAGAATCATTTGATTGACCTTCATGATCAATGCTTCATTTTCTTTAGGATACGCACTCAAATGTGGATACACGGCCATATATCCATTCTCTAATTTTTTTAGATAAGGAATCTTTGTTCGACACTCCTTATATTCAAAGCGTGCAAAACATACAACTTCGTTTTCTTCTAATAATTTTAAAGATTGTTCGTTTGAATCCATGGAATGACCTAAGCCACACTCATTCGCATTCAAATAATTTCGCCATAGATCGGAGAATGGACAATCCATTTTATAAAAACTTTCCTGGTGAAGTGAATTGTGGGCGCTGTTCCAACAAAAACAGTCACATTTCATTTCACGCATTAAATCTGATACATGTAACATAAAAATTTCACCATATCTATTGTACTTCAATTTTTAATTCTTTTCATCCCTATACGCATTTAATATTTTTTGAACACGAGACAAATAAGCAATTTTTACATCTTCAGGACCTAAAAGCTCCATTTGATTACTCATAGAAAACAAGGACTGATACAAGTTTGACATGTCGTCTGTATAGAACTCAAAGTCTGTGTACGCTTCTTGTTTATTGATGGCTTGTAGTTTATTGCCCCAATATTTTTCTTTAAATAAGCGAAGCCCATTATTTTCATGGTAAACTCTCACTGACACAAGTTTTAAATCCAAAGGAATCAAAGAATGTTCCCCGATGTAGTTGCTTAAATGAAAGTGATTATCTCGAATAAAGTGTCTCGATGAAATTTCACATGAAAACATACGTTGCGAACTAAAACGGTACATGCGATAGTCTTTTCTTAATAAAGAAAAACCAATTAAATAATACGACTTATGGTAGTGAATGATTTCATAGGGTTCAACCTCAAATTGTTTAGGGGCCTCATCCTGTAAAGACTGGTACGACAAAAGAACGCAAAGACCATGGTTCATGGCTTGTTGCGTCTTATCAATCATGTGGGAGATCTTTTCGTCTAATTCCATAGAATTGGACATATAGTGTAAGGAATCATTGGATGAAATCTTGCTTGTCGAAATAATCTTATCCATCGCATCACAATATAGTGGAAGGGGTTTAAAGTCTTTTTGTGTACGCATAAACTTATAGGATTGCACCAAAGCATCCTTTTGTTCGTCACTAAAAATAGTGACAGGAAGATCGTATTCATCATTTAAGATGTATCCTCCATAACGTCCCTTTACTTCTTCTACATTATATCCAGCTAGTACAAGCTCTTTTTTAAATTCACGAATGTTACGTGGATTGACTTCAAGTTCTGTCGCAAGCTGTGTTGTGTTCATTTTCCCTCTTGCCTTTAATAGTTGTAACATGCGAATGCATAGGTTTGTTCGATTCATTTTTTATCTCCTTTTAGTGCGTGCTGCAAAATCTTTGGGGATAGTAGCCAAAGCCTTTTTTTGGTTCAAAATGTTTAGGAACAATACCACGAAATACAAGTGGACGTATCATTTGACCAATCCCTCTTTCAAGCGCAAAGCCTAAAGCTTCTTGTTTCTGAATGGCTCCGGCATCAATTAAAATATTTACAATTTCTTCATTTCCAATACTGATGGCATGCATCAAAATAGGATATCCATTAAATACCCAGCTTGGACTTGCTCCAAGTTCTAGGCAGTTTTCAACTCCTTGTACATCTTCTTTCCATACAGCATCTAATAAATCCATAGCTAATCTTTTTTCTGCGTTCATATTGTACCCTTCTTTCTATACTCAAAGGATACATCTTATATAGACATCATTTATGTCAAATTAATCGGATACTTCTTTCACTTTTTGAAGCCTAGTTAACACATCTTCGCTTACCAGCTGATAGATGCATGAACAAATTGGAATAAAAATGATGATTCCAATAATACCTGCTACATTGGCTCCAATGGTGATGGCCACAATGATATACATAGGTGGAAAGCCTACAGACTTACCTACAACATGCGGATAGATAAAGTTCCCTTCAACTTGTTGAATACAAATAAACATAATAATAAAGGTAAATCCTTGTACAGGAGATGTTATCGCAATAAAGAAAGTACATAATAGAGCGGCAACCAAGGCGCCAAACATTGGCACAAGAGCTCCAATACCTACGACTAGTCCTATTAAAAATGCATACGGAATCTTCATAATCAAAGATCCTGCAGTAACTAAACTGGCTAAAATCAAGCATTCCAAACAGGTTCCGCCTACATAACTTGTAAAAATACGAATGATCAGCTTTAATACGTGGCGTGTTTTTTCATAATCCTTTTTTGGAAGATAGGCCTTTAATAAAGATTTTGTTTCACGAACCACTTGTTTTTTATTAAACAACAATAGAAACGAGAATACGATTGCGATAAAGGCTTGCGCAAACCAAGAAAATGTAGTGGATAAAATCATAAAAATGGATCCAAATATATCATTGGCTCCTCCAGATACAAGCCAGGAACTGATTTTTTTACTCACATTATCAATCGCAAATGTACTAAAGGCATTGATATCTAAGTGTTGTAAAAAGTTGTGCATTACATCTACATGTTTTGTGATATCTAAAAGCCATATATAGAATTCATAGATCATCTGTGGAAAGTTTGACATCAACAATTGAATCGAAAACAGAATCTTAGGTATGACAATACCGACAAAGGCAGCAAATACGGCAAACACAATGAAGATGGCTAAAATGTTGGATAAGACTCTTTTAATTTTTGTATCTTTAATATCAAACCATTTGATTAAATAGCGCATGAGATTGTTCGATATAATATTAAACACAAAGGCAAGTCCTGCACCAAATAAAAATGGCAGACACATTGCCCCAATCCATGCCAAAAAATCAACGATTTTTTCAAAATAATAGATGACCATACCGATTAATAAGGTAAAAATAATGAGTCTTTGGTACATTTTTTCTTTTTCATGTAGGTCCATCAAAACCACCTCAAATCGAATTTATTATACTATCTTTTACATTGAAAATCATTTTTTTAAATTTTTTATTTACATCTTTTTTTCATAGGTGTAAAATTCACGAGTTAAAAGAAAAAAGTAGAGGTGAAACAAATGAGTACAAAGTACATTTTCGTAACAGGAGGTGTTGTTTCTGGCCTGGGTAAAGGTATCAGTGCAGCAAGTCTTGGCCGCCTTTTAAAGTCACGTGGCTACAAGGTAACAAGTCAAAAGCTCGATCCCTATATCAATGTGGATCCCGGAACAATGTCTCCTTTCCAACATGGTGAAGTATATGTCACAGATGATGGATTAGAAGCCGACCTGGATCTAGGTCATTATGAGCGTTTTATTGATGAAAACCTCCATACGTATTCCAACCTTACCACTGGACGTGTCTATTGGAATGTCATTAATAAGGAGCGTGATGGAAAATATCTTGGTGAAACCGTTCAAGTTATTCCTCATATTACCAATGAAATCAAGAGTTTCGTAATTCGTGCAGGAGAACATGCAGCTGCTGATGTCGTAATTACCGAGATTGGTGGTACGACTGGCGATATTGAGAGCTTACCATTTCTAGAATCCATTCGTCAGGTTGCCTTAGAGGTTGGTCGTAAAAACTGTCTGTTCATCCATGTCACTTACATCCCTTATATTTCGGGTTCACAGGAATATAAATCAAAACCAACTCAACATTCCGTAAAAGAATTACAATCTTATGGTATCAATCCAGATATCATTGTAGCACGTTGTGATGAAACGATTCCTCAGTCTGTATTAGACAAAATTTCATTATTCTGTAATGTTGAAAAACGTTGTGTCATCCAAAACAAGACACTTCCTTCTCTATATGAAGTACCATTTATGTTAGAAGAACAAAATCTTGCAGATATTGTCTGTGAAAAGACAGGCCTTGAAATACGTAAGCCAGATTTAAGTGAATGGCAACAAGTTGTCGATAACATTAAGGCAAGCACCAAACCTGTAAATATTGCCTTAGTGGGTAAATATGTTGCCTTACACGATGCCTATTTATCTGTCAGTGAAGCCTTGTATCATGGTGGTTTTGAAAATCATGCCAAAGTCAACATTCAATGGATTGATTCGGAAGGATTAGAAAATGCCAACTTAGATGAAGTCTTTAAAGATACAGATGGAATCATCTTACCAGGTGGTTTTGGCGATCGTGGTATTGAAGGTATGATCAGTGTAGCCACTTACGCAAGACAAAAACAAATTCCTTATTTAGGTATCTGTTTAGGTATGCAGATTGCAGCCATTGCCTTTGCCCGCAGTGCATTAGGTTTAAAAGATGCCAACTCTTTTGAATTTGATCCACAAAGTAAACATACAATCATTGATTTCATGGAAGATCAAAGTAATGATATTCGTAAAGGCGGAACCATGCGTTTAGGATCTTATCCATGTTCATTAAGAGCCGATACAAATATTTGGTCTTGCTACAAAAAAGATATGATTGATGAAAGACATCGTCATCGTTATGAATTCAACAATGAATATCGTTCTGAATTTGAACGTAACGATATGATGATTGTCGGAACAAGTCCGGATAAACAATTGGTTGAAGCAATTGAGTATAAGAATCACCCATTCTACATTGGTGTACAATATCATCCTGAATTTAAATCTAGACCCAACCGTCCACACCCATTATTTGTGGGTTTAGTTAAGGCCAGTCTAGAAAACAGAGAAAGTCACAAATAGTGACTTTTCTTTTTTTATATATACTTTTTAATTTCATCCACAGACATATTCAATAGTATAGCCATGGCTTTTACATCCATTGTACTAGAAAGGCGAAGGATCATGTCTTGAATCTGTTTCTCTGCTACGTCGGCTCTTTTTGTTTCAAGTTCAGTTTGTTTAGTTGCATCTTCTACTTGTTTATTGGCTCTTTCTACTTTTTTATCAGCTTCTTCTACTTTCTTATCAGCTTCTTGTTTTAATTTATTCACTTCTTGTTTTAATTTACTCGCTTCTTGTTTTAATTTATTCGCTTCTTGTAATACCTTTCTTGCTTCTTCCTTTGCTTTTTGAGCCTCTTCAAGTTCAAGTTGTCGTTCCATTCGTTCTTCATTTTCATGTAGTTTTCTAAAATCTTCTATTATTTTTTTCCAACCATCATCCGATATGGTTTCTACACGCTTCTCTAACATTTGAATCACCCCATCACTTTCTATCATCGCCTTAATTTTACTATCATCCATTCCCTTGTGGCAATTCAAAAAGTAATAAATCATTTTTTCCTGTTCATTCATTTCTTCAAGCGGCTTGTTTACATCCAATTTTGCCATTTCAACCGTTCGTATCTTCATACGATCTTCTGTTTCTTTCACAAAAGATAAGCCATCCTCATTTTTCAATGTGAATGTGTTACACATTCTATGATTATCAATTAAATTCACATTAAAGAACACTAAGACAATTGTTTCCTTTAACTCTCCATAATATTTTCCTTCCAACTCTTGAGAACCATGAAGTCTAGCCAAATAATAACTAAAGCGAATTGGCAAATTATCTTTTGTTTGTCTTAACTGCATTTCTAAATCTACCGTTGTCCGATCATCAAATTCAACTAATAAATCTAAGCGTGGACTTTTCATTTTACTATAGTCTTTTACCATTTCTGAATTCTTTACAACAACATAATTTACCTTCCTTTCTAAAAATACCGTGAGTAATGATTTTAAGGCATCATTAGCCTCCTTACAATCTTCGCCAAACACATACTTAAAGGCGAAATCATTTAATAAATTTGCGCTTCTCATAAGCACCTCTTTTCTAGTAGGCATTTACCTGTTCATCTTGATATTTGAGTATGGTTTTGTATATTTCTTTGTAGTTTGACAACTTTTTGTAACAATGATTCGTTAGATAAATCTATGGATACATTTAGTATCAACGTTTAAATGAACTATCATAGACCAAGAAACAATTTCACCTTCATTTTTTAATAAACAAAGAAGGATTTAATTATATGCATTAGAAACTAAATGACAGGTTGCCTACATACTCTTATACGAAAAAAAATGAAGTTTATTTGAAAAAAAGAAAAATTTCTCAAAACATTTGTGAAAATAATGATATTATATACGCGACAGGAGGATACTAGAAAAATGAAAATTGTCGATGAATATTTTGGATGTGACGTATTCAGTACATCTGCTATGCAAAGATACTTGCCTCATGCCGTCTACAAACAAATGATGGATGTGATGGAAAAAGGAAAGGAACTTCCTAAAGAAATCGCAGATGTAGTCGCAAACGCCATGAAAGACTGGGCTATGGATAAGGGTGCAACTCACTATACGCACTGGTTCCAACCAATGACAGGTATTACGGCTGAAAAGCATGATGCGTTTATCAATCCAACAGGGCCAACATCTGTTATTTCAGATTTTAGAGGAAAAGAATTAATCAAAGGTGAACCCGATGCCTCAAGTTTTCCAAGTGGAGGATTGCGTGCCACATTCGAAGCCAGAGGATATACCGCATGGGATCCAACTTCTCTAGCTTTTGTCAAAGAAAAGACTTTATATATTCCAACTTTATTCTGCTCTTACGATGGTAGTGCTTTGGATAAGAAAACACCATTATTGAGAAGTAATGATGCCTTAAACAAAGCTGCTGTTCGTTTATTGAACATTATGGGTTACAACATTCATAAAATCAAAACAACGGTAGGTCCAGAACAAGAATATTTCTTAATTGATGAAGATATGTTCAAAGAACGTCTAGACTTATTAGTAACAGGAAGAACATTATTTGGTGCGGATCCTGTAAAAGGCCAAGAATTAGATGATCACTACTTTGGTAGTTTGTCTGAACGAGTAAAAGCTTATATGGAAGAAGTCGATGAAGAACTTTGGAAATTAGGTGTTTATGCCAAGACCGAACACAAAGAAGTAGCTCCATGTCAGTTTGAATTAGCGCCTGTATTTACATCAACAAATATTGCGAATGATCAAAACCAATTGACTATGGAAGTTCTACAAAAAGTAGCTTCTCATCATGGATTGGTATGTTTACTACATGAAAAACCATTTGATGGTGTCAATGGTAGTGGTAAACACAACAACTGGTCTTTCTGTACAGAAGAAGGAGAAAACATTTTAGAACCTGGTGATTCTCCAAAAGACAATATTCGTTTCTTAACCGTTTTAGCTGCCATCATCAAAGGTGTAGATGAGTACCAGGATTTATTAAGAATCTCTGTTGCCAGTGCCGGAAATGACCATCGTTTAGGTGCAGATGAGGCTCCACCAGCTATTATCTCCATCTATTTAGGTGAAGAACTAACTGCCATTCTTGAAGCCATTGAAGCGGGAAATGAATATGTAGATACAATCGATCGTAAATTGGAACTTGGTGTTTCTACCCTTCCTCCAATCGCAAAAGATTCTACAGACCGTAACCGTACTTCTCCATTCGCATTTACAGGTAATAAATTCGAATTCAGAATGCTTGGATCCAACCTAAACATTTCTTGTCCAAACACTATTTTAAATACAATCGTAGCTGAAGAATTAACACAGTTTGCGGATGAATTGGAATGTGTTAAACAAGAAGATATGACAAAAGCCTTGATTGCGTTGATTCAAAAGACATTAAAGAATCATAAGCGTATCATTTTCTCTGGAAATGGATATTCCGATGAATGGAAAAAGGAAGCACAAAAACGTGGTTTATTAGAACTTAAAACAACAGCGGATGCACTTCCTCACTATACAGATCCAAAGAATCTACAATTATTTGAAAAACACAATGTATATTCAGCCAGTGAATTGCATGCTCGTGAAAGTATCCTACTCACAAACTACTACCAAGTGGTTCAAATTGAAGCTAAGACAATGGCTTATATGTTACGAAAACAAATCTTACCAGCTATCTTTAGTTATGAAGCTAAATTGGCTCAAATCATTCAAACAAAAAAATCAAGTGGCATTGAGGCTCCATTAGAAGTTAAAATCTTAAAAAATATCAATACACCTCTAGAATTAGTATCCAATCACTTAGATACATTAGAATCTTTGATCAACAAAGAAACCACAACAGAAAAACAAGCGGCTCGTTTTGCGGCCGATGAATTACTTCCATTAATGGAAACAATTCGTCAATTGACGGATGTGATTGAAACCAATGTTTCTAAAGAAGACTGGCCTTTACCAGACTATAACGACATTTTATTTAAATCTATGTTGTAGGGAATCCAAGGATTCCCTCTTTTTTTACATTTGTTTTCTGAAACCACTTGCACATTTCTCTTTCAAGGTTCATAATCACATAAAAAGGAGTTTTATTATGAGTAAATTAGTCGTACACGCAAAAATAATGATTGATGGTGTGAGTGATACACCAAAGAAAGATCAATTGATTTCAATTGAAGATGGAAAAATTGTTTCCATTGAAGAATATCATGAAACAAATGAAGAAGTCATTCATGCCAACGTCGTTACCCCTGGCTTTTTTAACTGCCACGTTCACATTATGGAACCTGTCGGCTTTGGGACCGATAAAAAGTTTAGTTTGATGGAGAAAGCATTCTATACGCAAAAACACTGTGAAGACTATCTTCATTCAGGAGTTACTTTTATCCGTGTTTTAGGTACTGCAAACGATTACGATATGCAGATTCGTGATTGTATCGATTCTGGACTCATTCAAGGACCACATATGTTGTGTGCTGGAAGATGCATTTGTATGACAGGCGGTCATGGTTGGCAAGATGGAATCGAAGCCGATGGCAAGGATGAATGTCGAAAAGCAGCTCGTACCCTTCTTAAAGAAGGTGTCGATATAATTAAAATCATGGCTACAGGTGGAGTTATGACTAAAGGGGTTGAGCCAGGAAGTGCTCAATTAACACAAGAAGAAATGGCTGTCATTATTGAAGAAGCACATAAAGCAGGAAGAAAAACAGCTACCCATGCCCAAGGAACACAAGGCATCAAAAATGCTCTATATGCCGGTATTGATTCAATTGAACACGGAATCTTCTTAGATCAAGAATGCTTGGATTTTATGAAAGAACACGGTACTTATTTAGTTCCTACTTTAGTTGCTCCTCAATGTATTGTAGAAAATGGTATTGAAGCAGGTATTGCTGACTACATGGTCAAAAAAGCAATCTATGTAAAGGATGCACACGTCAAAAGTTTTAAAGCGGCCTATGCCCAAGGATTAAAGATTGCCCTAGGTACAGATGGTGGTACCCCATTCAACTACCACAACAACACCGCTTATGAAATGGAATTAATGGAAAAATATGGTGTAGATCGTATGGATATTTTAAAAATTGCGACACACAATTCAGCCGATTGTTTAGGTGTATTAGACAATTATGGAACTTTAGAAGTCGGTAAACATGCTGATCTAGTTTGTCTTGAAGAAAATCCATTGGATGATATTTCAAATGTTCGTAAAATTGATAAGGTCATTAAGGATGGAGTTGTTGTACAATGACAAAACTCTATATTCATGCCCAAACATTAATTGATGGCATAAGTGATGCTCCAAAAAAGGATCAATTAATCACAATTGAAGATGACAAAATCATTCAAATTGAAGGCTATCATGAAGTGAAGGAAAACGTAATTCATGAAAATGTTGTTACACCGGGATTCTTTAATTGTCACGTCCATATTATGTATCCGGTTGGTTTTGGCGCAAATAAAGAATTTACCTTGATGGAAAAAGCTTTCTATGCCCAAAAACACTGCAAAGAATATCTAGAATCCGGCGTTACTTTTATTCGTGTTGTGGGTACGGAAGAAAACTATGACCTTCAAATTAAAGAAGCTATTGAAAATCATGTGATTGAAGGACCTCATATGTATTTTGCAGGTAAAGTCATTTGTATGACAGGCGGTCATGGATGGCAAGAAGGCCTTGAAGCCGATGGAAAAGATGCATGTTTAAAAGCCGTTCGTACTCAGCTAAGAAGTGGCGTAGACTTAATTAAAATAATGGCGACAGGTGGTGTTATGACCGAAGGGGTTGAACCTGGCAATGCCCAGTTTACTGTAGATGAAATGAAGGTCATGATTGAAGAAGCCCATAAAGCAGGAAGAAAAACAGCTACGCATGCCCAAGGCTTACAAGGTATTAAAAACGCCTTATATGCAGGTATTGATTCTATAGAACATGGTTGTTTTTTAGATGATGAATGTCTTGAACGTATGAAAGAACAAAACACATTCTTAGTTCCTACCCTTTGTGCTCCCCAATGCATTATTGATAAGGGTGTAGAAAACGGGGTAGCTAAGTATGCCGTAGACAAGACGTTAAAAGTCAAGGATGCCCATGTTGAAAGTGTTAAGAAAGCTTATGAAAAAGATATTCAGATTGCCTTAGGTACAGATGCAGGAACGCCATTTAATTACCATTCTAACACAGCTTATGAAATGGAGCTTTTGGCTCGACTTGATATTTCAAACATGGATATCTTAAAGATGGCCACGATCAATTCCGCAAGATGTGTTGGAGTTGAAAAGGACTATGGTTCGATTGAAGTTGGTAAACAGGCTGATTTAGTTTGTCTAAATGAAAATCCATTAGAGAACATTTCAAACGTAAGAAAAATTAATAGAGTCATTCAATCTGGTAAGATTGTAGTAGACAACAATTAAAACTATAGAAAAAAGGTAGAAATCAAGTTTTAAGATTTCTACCTTTTCATTTTGACGGATAACGCTGCAATGTCATGCCTGTTAAATATGGCATCGGCATTTTATATATAGCTTTTTTGAATAATTCTTTTGTTTTCGAATCAAATTGTTCTAATTTTGGAAAAATTGTAATCAAATGTTCAGTCATACGACATGATTCAATACATTCAAGAATGCGTTCCATTTTTAGAAAATCAAATACATCTTCACTCTTTTTTAAATGATCAAATAACGCATGAACATCTGGATCTGTATCATCATACCCATTATAGAAAATAGACAGATAGCTTTCTGGTTTTAAAAACACAGGAGCCATCAATTCATAATCTAGACGCGTATTTGCGATGACATCCATATATGGAATTGAATCATAATATAATATAGCTTCTCCATAAGTATCATCTGGCATCAAATAATCAAATGTATAGTATGTCCAGAAATTAAATAATGGATTGGTTTCCAAATTTCTAAGATCCAAGCCATACTTTTGTGCTTGCCTTTGAACAACCATTGGATCAATAGCTCCACAACTGCGAATAAATCCAATTAAACAAAGTAAAGGTTCATCTTGTTTTTCTTTTTGATCAAAATCCACAAATTTTAAAGCTTCTGTTACACTTTCCTTCAGCTCATCTGGAATTTCATTTTCAAATAATAAATATTTTCGATAAAGCGCCACCTTTTCAAATGGCATACTATGAACATCCACTTCTTTATAATTGTTTTCAACGATTCGTTTTAAAAGTTTTAGTTCTTTTACTGTACAAACATCTACAATATTTTCTGGTGTATATTGTTGAATAATTAGCTCAACCATTTGTTTACGAGTAATTTTTTCATAAATCACATCATCCGGAAAACATATCCGAAAAAATTGACTGTACACAACTTCTTTTCGATAATGATTGATTTCTTGTATTAACGAGCTCATAATACTCCTTTTAATTCATATTTTTTGGCAACAACGAGTAAATCTTTTGTCCGTAACTATAATCTTCAAATGCCTTTGAAACGAGCTCTTGGCTAAGTTGCATATCGGCCGTTGAAATAAAACCATCATAGATGATCATCCCATTAAATGGCATAATAGCAGTTTGAATCAACATAGGTGTTTTTTCGGCCGGAATAAATTTATCTAAGTTTTCATTTAGACCCTTGACCATATAGTTGATACCTTCATCATTTAATACTGTATAGTTCTTTTCATAGACAGCCAATAAAAAGTTTTTGCGCATGCCATATTTAAAATCTTTTATAATATTCAAATTACGATATGTTAGATTTAAAGGATTCTTTTGAACATAGCCATCAATAAAACGATCTTTTTCTTTCCAGAACACCTCGATTAGATTGACCAATTCATCGGGTTCAATATAATTATTGGGATCAATTTTCTTATTTGGGATAATTTGTTCCAAAGCATTCACATAATCTAAGACGCTAAAATATAACTTATAGAATAGGCGTGTATCTTTTTGATCTAAATAAGCATACGTTTGTTTCTCATTTAGAGCACGAAGCTTATCATTAAAAGATACATGTTCATGTGCTTGGTTGTAGCCTTTCATACTTAGTCCATAATAATTTGGTAATGAAATTTGTACAACAGCTTTGCGATAGCGCTTTGTCAAAGAATCGGAGAATCCATTAAAGAATGGAATTAAATCGATCTTTTCTTCATTCACAGTACCACGAAGCAAATTATTGAACAATTCATCTTTAAACTTTGTGATGTCCGGCACTTCTTTTTTAACAGCTGTAAAAAATTTTTTAATATCTGGATTTGTCGCATCAAAACCATGATAAAAGATAGAAATGTAGCTGTCTCGATCTAAGAATTTTGGTTCGAATCTTTCGCGTTCAACACGACAATTGCGAATGTTATACAATAGATCTTTATAATCCCAATATACATATTCATTGGCTAAACTATGATCAATTAATTCATAGTCTTCTTTTAAATACGCCCAGAAATTGAAGAGTTCCCCATTAATAATGGCTTTATAATCGTATGCACAAGCACTACATACAGCTTGAATCAAAGATGGTTCAATGATGCCAAAGGCACGTATAATTCCAAGAATGACTAAGCTTGGTTCATCTTTTTCTGCCTTCTGATCTAAATCAATATCTTTAACCGCTAATTTGACATTCTTTTTGAATTCTTCAGGTAATTCTTTATCAAAATATAAAAACTTAGAGCTTAATGCATGTTTTTCAAAACGATAACGATCGTCTTCTAAGTCTTGGTTACGTAATAATCTTCTTAATGCCTTTAATTCCCATGTTGTGCAAATAGAAACTAAATACTCAGGGGTATAGGTTTCAATCATGCGTTCTAACATTTCTTTTCTTGTCATGGAATCATAGTCCCAATAATCGTTTTGACATGTTCTTTTATAACAATCAAAAACCTTTTCTTTACTATAACGATTTGCGTGTTCCAATAAGCGCACCAAAAAAACTCCTCCTTTATATATCTTCAAAGGGATTTATCGCACCCTTTTTTCAATCCAATGAGAAGCCAAAGCGAATGCTTCGGCAATATGTTTATTTCTCCTTAAGATTGTTATAATTATTATAGTATGATATCGAAAAAATTTGAACCTATGTGTTAGAATTATACCTAAGAGGAAGAAGTATGCGAATCATAGAATTTTTTAAGCGATTATTTCATCGTGAAAAACCAATTGAGATCAAACAAAAGAAATATTTAAATCCACCAAAAAAGATGAAACAAAAGAAGGATTTAAATCCGCCAAAAAAGATGAAACAAACGTATGTCGCAAAATCTACCAATTATTTGGATGAACAATACGAATTATTTCAAACCATTCAGCCTGGATATCTTGTCTTTTGTCGTATGCCAGTGTGCGAAGACAATTTAGTGGATATCAATCACCCCCATCGTATTCGACCCTATTTGATCATCAAAAAGGACAAAGACTATTTGTATGGGTATGCGGGAAGCACAAAGAAAAAGAATCCAAAGATTCAATATACTTTAAAAGATGGACATAAAGATAAGAAAACAGGTGCTTTTAGCGATTCCTATCTATATTTAAACAATGTGTATCGAATTCCCATCCAGAATATCAAAGGAATTTTAAAACAAGTCTCAAGCAAAGATTTGATTCAAATCCAAAGAAAGATTCAATTATTGAAAAATAGTGATGTACATCATATTGATTTATTTGAAAACATTGAATTTACATTTGAAATAGGAGATATAGTGGAATATAATACTTCCCTTTACTTTCTATCAAAAATTCAAGGCGATAAAATATATGGATATGTGTGTTCAAATACAAATGGTGATATCGAATTAAAAGGTTTAAATCTATTCATCAATACAGATATAGAAAGAAAAATCGAGCCGAATCCACATAGTTTAAAATATATTTTTAACACGAATGTGAATCGTTATGTGAATAAACAGTTAAAGAAAGAAAACAAAGAAGTGTTGAAACTAAAAGAAGATGTTTACGTTTCTAGAAATGTACAATACTACAATTATTATCCACTAGGAACCATATTAAGGGATATCAACACAGATGAAGAAATTGTATATTTATTTAATTATCGCAAACGCCCCTATTGTACAAAGCTAGAAGAAATGTATAATGATAATTATTCAATTTGGCAATATTCTCCAAAATATTATTATGTAGAAGATGAATTGACACTACTAGGCATAAAAGATATGTTGGAGGGTTTCTTAAGCAAGAAATCACGGAATAAAGAGGTCAATAAGACATTTATTCCTATTTTAGAGATGGAATACAAGAAATTAAAGAAAGAAATAAAGAAGGTTTAGATAGTATGGCATTCACAATCGAAAGTGCAAAACAAGTTCTAGATGATTATTATGATTTGGTGCATCCCCAATACGAAGATGATATCCAATTTATAAATGCCCTAGAATTTTTAATTCAAGAAACAAACAATCCAGAATATATGGTGGAACTGGGTGGCTGGTATTATGGACAAAAACAGTTTGATCTTGCGGAAGACTATTATTTAATGGCCGCTAAATTAAACTATGTAGATGCCTATGAATGTTTAGGCTACATTTACTATTATGGACGCGTGGGACAACCCGATTATGAGAAGGCCTTTCACTACTATAAACTTGCGAGTGATCAAGGAAATATTGTGGCAGCCTATAAATTGGCGGATATGTATAAGAATGGCTATTATGTACAAAAAGATTATCCAAAGTATGTACAAATCATTAAGAGTTTATATCCTTTACTTCAAGGAGCAACGAATACGTTTGATCCTGTTCCCGAAATCTATTCTAGGCTTGCAAAGATCTATGTAGAAGAAGGCAACGAAGATCAAGCCATTCAATTATTATTGATTGCGAAGGAATTCCAGTCGCAAAGATTGATCTATTCGGACTTCTTTGGTGATCTAACAATCATTAAACATATCGTACTCGACTTATATTCTTTGATTCAATTTGATTCAGACTATATGGATCTATTTGACTTATATTATGTTTTACAAAAGCCTTGTAAACTCGCCTTAGAAATCAATGGAGAAGATTATATTATTGAAGCCAAATATGAGGATGATTTATTCTATATATCGATGGATGATAAAAACTATGAAGATGTCGATCAATTCTTTCAAAATGCCATGATCCATGATGAGCCATTATATAGTCAATATGTAAATGTGAACTATCTAGAAATGTTAGACTAAAAAAAGTGGTAATTACTCAAACAAAATGAGTTTTACCACTTTATTGTTTTTTGAGAGATTGAAACAATAATTGTTTTAATATCTCATACATAATTAGGCTGTTTTCACCTCTAACTTACATTTTATGTTAGTATAAGGTGAAATCCAACAACTTTAAAAGAGCTGTTACTTCAATTTAATCTTGAAGATAAAGTCTTCTCCTTCAATCGTTTCATATTTCATTTTATAATTATCTAATAGATTACGAACAATATATAAACCTAGACCATTTCCTTTAGGTTGGGTTGGATCTTGTTTGTTTTGAATAAAGAAATAGCCTTGTTCGATTCCAATATGAACAGTATCCTTTTCATGCGTATAGTTGATCGCATTACTAATAAGATTAGACAAAATGATATTTAGAGCTGTCTTGCCAATATACATTGTTTCATCTTTTACATCATTTTGAATTCTTAATTCCTTTTGGTGAATCAATACATCATATTTTTCAAGTACACTAGACAAGATATCTTTGATTTGAACCACTTCTTCATCGTCTTTTAGATTTTCGATGGAATATACAGATAAGATTTGTTGGATATTCTTTGTTAAATGATCAACTAAATCAATACAATCATCAATATAAACATCTCTATTTTTATATTTTCCCACATTGTATTTCATATTTTCTAAGATAATTTTAAGACTTGCCAAAGGCGTTTTTAATTCGTGGCTGGCCCCTTTAAAGAAATCGTATTTTATTTTCTCTAATCTTAGAATCTCTTTATTTTTAAATTCAAGATTGGAAATCGAATCAAGAAGTGTTTCATACAAATCATTGATTTGCGCCTTCAACTGCCCAATTTCATCACTCGAATCAATTTCTAGACGAGCCTTCTTATCTAATGCCATCATTTGATCGGTTACACTTTTGATTTCAACTACATGATTTTTAATGGATTTGGCATACACCAAAGAGACAATGGCTGAAAAGCATAAGGATATAATTAAGGAGTAAGGAAGAAATTGTAGACTTAGATTTTTAGCTTGGCTTTGCATGTCAGCTGTTGAAACAAATTGGAGGCGAATGGTCTTTCCTGTATCCAGCTTTAATTGTCTTTCTTCAATAATCAAAGAGTTATTAGAACTCTTTAAGTCGACATTTAAATCTTTCTTGATTTCAACTTCATTCGATGTAGTATTCTTTTTAATAAACGCTTTGATTTCATTGGTGTTGGAATAGAAATCTAAAGCTTGTTCAATATAGTCAACAGATTTGCCACTTAAGTTTTCTGTAATTTCATTAGCCTTAGTATAAATTTCTTCTTTTCTTACATCCAAATAGGTTCTAGGAAAAATCAAATATACAAAGAGATGGATAAACAAGACAATAATTGCGATGACGCTGAATGTTTGTATGCATATTTTAGGAAATATCTTTATGTTTTTCATGATTTCTCCAATTTGTAGCCCACATTACGAATGGTCGTAATACAATCTAAACCTAGTTTCTTACGTAATTCTTTAATATATACATCAATAACACGATCATAAGGAACGTCTTCACTTTCCTTCCAAACATGATCTAGAATTTGTGCTCTAGATAATGCGATACCTGCATTATCTAAAAGGTATTTTAATATTTCTAGTTCTTTGGCATTGATATCAATCATTTTACCATCTATTTTGGCCGTGTAGCTTTTGAAATTCACACAAACATTTTTATATTCAAAAGTATCTTGTTTCTGAAGAAGCGCATCAATACGAGCTTTTAATACGGGTAGTGAAAATGGTTTTTCAATATAGCCATCCGCTAAGTTTGTATAGGCATCAATTTTAAATTCTTCATTGCTGAAAGCCGTTAAGATTAAAACAGGCAAATTACTTTCTTTACGGATTTCTTTTAATACATCCAATCCATTGATATATGGAATTTGAATGTCCAATATTACCAAATGAATATCTGTATTAAACTTTTCCAATGCCTCTTTCCCATCTTTTGCCTGAACCATTGTATATCCAGACTCCGATAAGAATTCACTCAATCCTTCGCGAATCATTGTATCATCTTCCACTACCAATATTTTCATTATTCCTCCTCATTCATTAATTCTTTACAATTCTTATTTAACAAGTGCGTTGTTGAAACAACAAGTGCAATAAGCATTACAATTGACATGAATATAATAACATACATCATATATTTTGGTTCAACAGTTGCATCAATATGTGTCAACATTTTATTAAAGCCATCCACTTCAGCTCCACCACCAAGTTGATTTGAAGCGGATTCTTTAGCAATTTCTTTGGCAACACCCGTACTTACATTGTTCAATACTTTTGTACCTAGACTTGATGCTGTTTTACCAGCGATAAAGTACGCAAAGATATAGGCAGGAATGGTTACCATACATAGTTCTAAAGCAAATTGAATAAAGATCTTCATTTTAGAAATACCTAAGGCCATTAAAATTGCGATTTCTTTTCTTCGTGCGTTCATCCACATGAACAACAATAAAGTAACAACGATACCCGCAAAGATCAAAGATCCAATAAACATTTTATTTGCGACACTATACATACCACGTATTGATTTTTGTAGAGCCGGATAATTGGATGTACTTTTTACCAGCACATACTCATTCCAGTTGATATCTAATTTTCTTAGATTTTTAATAACTTGATCCAAATCTTTATTTCCTTTCACAAAGAATGTGGCATCTTGATATACAGCTGTTTTTTCTGTATTGCCATAGACTTTGGCAGCCGTATCCAAATCCGTGATTAGATTATTTTCATATAATTCTTGTGCTGCTGTAACACCACCTTGATTATGGCCATCAAATAAACCCTTAATGGTTACTTCTACTGTTTCATCTGCACCCTTTTCATTATCTGCATCATAGATATTCGAACGGAGTAATAGTTTATCTCCCACTTTTAAATGATTCTTTTTAGCTAAATCTTTATGCATTAAGATTTGATGTTTATCATTACTATTTAAATGTTTGCCCTCAACTAATTTATAGGCTTGCGATACAAACTTTGTTTCTTTTTTTGATTCATTTACTCCAGTAAGCATCACGGTCGATTTAAATTTAGTAAGACGCTCCTTATTTTCATTTGAAGTTAAAACAATATCATGATCGACTAAGTCAGCTACACTATTGATTCTTTTCACGTACGAGTCAATATCTTTAGAAGCACAAATCTTTTCGATGTCCTTTTCCTTAACATTGCCCGCACCTCTAGGCGTGCCAAAATTGACTTGACGATTAATTTCCATTGTAAAACTATTGGTAATCGAGCCTAATGATGTATTGGACGCTTTGTTTGTCGCATCTTTAATAGATAGTCCGACTAAACAAAGGCTTGACATAATTAGAACAACAAGAAATAGAATCACTGACTTCGCACTTTTTCGAGTTACATATTTAAATGCATTCTTAAACATTCTATTCCCCCCTCTTCTTTAACTTTTTATCTTTTAATTCATATACAACATCAGCGGCATCCGCTACCTCTTTACTATGTGTCACAACAATCACACACTTATTTCTTTCTTTAGCACGAGCCTTTAAGATATCAATAATTTCACTAGCCGTATCACTATCTAGATTTCCCGTTGGCTCATCCGCTAAAATAATCGGTGCGCTACTTACAAGGGCACGGGCAATCGCAACTCTTTGTTGCTGTCCTCCCGATAGTTTCATTACACTACGATTGATTTGGGATTGTTCAAGTCCTAAATCTAAAAGAATGGAAGGCGAAGCTTTAGAATTGACTAAGCGTACATTTTCTAATGGTGTTAAATAGTCAATTAAATTGTAATTTTGAAACACCAGACAAATATGATTCTTACGATGATTTGTATATCCAGTTTTTGAAATATCTTCTCCTTCAAATAAAATTTCACCAGAGTCTGGCTCATCAAGTCCAGCTAATAAAGATAATAAGGTTGATTTACCTGCTCCTGATTTTCCAATAATCGCATAGAACTTTCCGCACTCAAAGTTTTGATTCACTTCAAATAAAATATGTTCTAATTTTGTGTAACCATACGTTACATCTTTTATTTCTAATATACTCATTATTTTCCTCCTAACTCAATTTCGATAATATTTCTCTTGGCTTTTTGATCATGATCATAAGACTCGCCATTAGTACAGAAACGATAATAATACTCATCAACAAGCCATAACTTAATATGAAGCATAACGTATTATGTTTAATTACACTAAAAGCACATAGAATGATTCCTGATGGAAAGGATATAAATACAAGTTCTAATATAAATTGAACAATAATTTCCATCTTACTTTTTCCTATAGATAACAAGACACCGATTTCATGCATGCGATCTCTTAGCCATAGAACCAATACCAAAGATAAGACAACAAGTCCACACACAATGATAGAACAAGATAGAATCTGAATCATGTGCTTCATACTTTGTATAGATTCTAAAGACGATTTATAGGCATTCGTATCTTTAGACACAACATATTCACTTGATGGATATAAGGATTGAACTTGTTTAAGCATCGTTTCTTTCTTTGAGAAAACTGTCATTTTATGGATCATTTTTGTGTCTAAAGAATGATAATCCACAAATACGGTATTCTCACTTAAATCCGAAGATAAACCTGTATATGTTTCATGCTTCTTACCTTCAAAAATTCCTTTGATTGTATAAGTATGAGAATTCAAACATATTGTATCCCCTACTTTTAAATGATTCTTTTTAGCTAGATCCGAATGAATAAGAATAGAGTTTCTATCCTTAGAATTAATATTTTTTCCTGAAATTAAAGTAAATACGCCACTACGAAATAAAACATTTTTTGAAGTGTTATTTGTTCCAACTACTGAAACTACATTCTTATATTCTTCAGGTAAAGAATCCAGTTTTACACCCTGCTTAATAGAAACTGTCTTAGCATCTTCTAACTTAGAGACAAAATCATATTCATATACAGAATTATTAAAAAACTGATTTTCAAATTCAGAACCATCCTTTTTTTGTACTACAATCGAACTCAGACTCACCTCATTTAAAGATTTTTCCATTCGTAAATTGGATGAAAGAATACTCAAGCATCCATAAAGACTCAGAAGAATAACCATAAGTATCAAAAACAAGATACTCGTCCTTACTTTTTTTCTTGTGATATATGCATAGGCATTATGTATCAAAAAAACCAACTCCTTATCCGAAACCATTCTATCAATCATTTATGAAATGTTTATGAAATAAAGTCACTAATTTAAAAAAATATATTCTTGCATAAAGCCAAATAGAAAAACCACTGGATACAGTGGTATCCCTGAATTATTCTAATGTAAAGACACTAGTTTAATCCTTTGCGTTTGGTGAACTAGTGTCTTTTACATTATGTAATCTTTAGACATTCAACTAAAACTATTGTACGGATAAATATACACTATTTGATAATTCAAGATATCATCATTTTTATTTCAAGGATAAACACCACTACATAAAGTCGTAAGTTAATGTTTAAATATTGTGGATTCCAATAGTTCCTATTTGATCTAAACTGCCTTGTTTTCGTTATATTAGATAAGGTTAGCCTTGACTTTTATAAATATCAATTGTTTAATAATCATACAGGAAGACTACTGGATACAGTGGTTCCTCTGAATTATTTTAGTGTAAAGACACTAGTTTAATCCTTGGATCGGGTGAACTAGTGTCTTTTACATTTTTCTATAATAATCAATGCGATTTTTAGCAATTCAACTAAAGCCAAGATAGTCATGGCAACATCAATGTACAGATAAATATACATAAAACACGTCCTCCTGCAAAATCGGAATCTTTAAGAACTCAAGATATCATCCTTTTAATTCAGAGGGTTCACCGTTACTACATCCAGTAGCCAACCCCTATTATAAATCAATTACGATTGTTTCTATTTCAGTGAATTAGACAAGATTAGTCTTGACTTTTATATATATCAATTGTTTAATAATCATACAGAAAGACTACTGGATACAGTGGATCCTCTGAATTTATCTAATGTAAAGACACTAGTTTAATCCTTGGAGTTGGTGAACTAGTGTCTTTTACATTTTTCTATAATCAATAATGTTATTCTTAGTATTTCTACTAGTGCCATTAAACACATGGCAACATCAATGTACAGATAAATATACATAAACACGTCCTCCTATAAAATCGGAATCTTTAAGAACTCAAGATATCATCCTTTTTATTCAGAGGGTTCACCGTTACTACATCCAGTAGCCAATTCCTATTATAACGAGTCAATGTGAAAACATTATTAACTCCAAGCATGTTGTTGCGAATGATCCTATCTTGTCTAAATCGCCTTATTTTCATCAAATTAGATAGATTCGTCTTGACTTTTTCGAATTCCATTTTATAAAAGCACGAAAACCATTCACATTATGATAAAATATATGCAACTAAGGGAGAAATAAGAATGAATGAAACGAGTCGTAGAATTCTTGATCACTTTCAAGTTCGAAAAACCAAAAAACAAAAAGAGGAATTTCGTAAATATATAATTCATGAACTTAATCAATATGGGTATTGCCCTAGTATTCAACATAAAGGGATAAATAATAATATAATTATCGGTAATATAGAGAAAGCTAAGATATTTTGTACAGCTCACTATGATACACAGGCGGTCTTACCATTTCCCAATTTAATTGTGCCTAATAATTTGTTTGGCCTGATTTTATCACAATTAGCCATTATTATTTGTATATTAATTCTTATATTCTTTATGAACATCGTTCTTATTCAATTATTTGTTTGGATAGGTCTATTTAAGAATATTGAGCTTAATATTGCTTCTTCTATTTCATGGTTAATTATAATGATTTGGATGTTGTTTGGAAAAGCAAATAAACATACTGCAAATGATAATACGAGTGGTATCATTACAATCATTGAATCAGCCATCAAATTACCAGAAGATTTAAGAGATGAAGTATGTTTTGTGTTATTTGACAACGAAGAACTAGGTTTATTAGGCTCTTCTGCTTTTTCGAAAGAATATAAAGAATATGTAAAGAATAAACTTATCATTAATTTTGATTGTGTATCCGACGGCAATGATATATTTTTCTTTCCAACGAAACAAATTAAAAATGATCAATCAAAACATGAAAATATTATAAATGCATTTGCATCAACAGATTATATAAGAGTTCACATCAACAAAGGATTTGGATTCTATCCATCCGACAACTTTAGCTTTAAATATGCATATGGAGTTTGTAGCCTTAAGAAAGGTTTGTTCTATTATCTTGATCGAATACATACTTCTAGAGATATAATTTTCAATGAAGAAAATATCGAACTATTAAGTGATGGTGTATGCAAGCTTATCAAAACAACCCATACATCCAGATGATTATTCCAACATAATCCATTCATTTGCATAAAATCAATTTAACAACTATAATACAAATACAGAAAGACTACTGGATACAGTGGTTCCTCTGAATTATTTTAGTATAAAGACACTAGTAATCCATTGGAGAGGGTGAACTAGTGTCTTTTACATTTTTCTATAATAATCAATGCGATTTTTAACAATTCAACTAAAGCCATTAAACACAAAAGCAACATCAATGTACAGATAAATATACATAAAACATGTCCTCCTACATAATCGGAATCATCGAGAACTCAAGATGTTATCCTTTTTATTCCAAGGGTAGCCGTTACTACATACGGTTACAATTTCTATTGTTCCTATTTTATCTAAAACGACTAATTTTAGATAAAGTTAACCTTGACTTTTATATATATCAATTGTTTAATATTCATACAGAAAAACTACTGGATACAGTGGTTCCTCTGAATTATTTTAGTGAAAAGACACTAGTTTAATCTTTTGGACGGGTGAACTAGTGTCTTTTACATTTTTCTATAATCAATAATGTAATTTTTAGTAATTCAACTAAAGCCAAGATAGTCATGGCTACATCAATGTACAGATAAATATACATAAAACACGTCCTCCTACATAATCGGAATCATCGAGAACTCAAGATATCATCCTTTTAATTCAGAGGGTTCACCGTTACTACATGCAGTAGCCAATTCCTATTATAAAGAGCCAATGTGAAAACATTATTAACTCCAAGCATTTTGTTGCGAATAATCCTATCTTGTCTAAATCGCATTATTTTCGTTGAATTAGATACGGTTTTAACATCTAAACTAACACAAAATCAATCATTTACACAACATAAGATAAAAGAATCCTCAACTAAGAGGATCCTTCTTACTCAATATATGTTTTAATACTTCTTCCATCTTTTGAAAGTCAATTGGCTTCGTTATATAATCATTCATCTTTACATCAAATGCTTTTTTCTTATCTTCCTCAAACGCATTGGCAGACATAGCTATAATTGGAATATTAGCCTTTTCAGGTTGTGAAAGATGTCGAATGCAATCAGTTGCCTTATAGCCATCCATATTTGGCATTTGAATATCCATTAAAATCAAATCGTATGTATTAGCTGGTTGATGTTGCATTTCATTCACACATAGAATTCCGTCTTCTACAGCTTTAACTTCAAAACCCATTTCACTAAGAATTGTAGTTGTGATTTCAGCATTTAATTCATTATCTTCGGCCAATAAAATTCTTTTAGCCTTAAAATCAATATCAAGCTCATGGGAAGATTCAATATTTCTATTAGTATAATCTTTATTCGCAATCTTATGTGGAATAGTGATAGTAAAAGTACTACCCTTACCAAGTTCACTCTCTACTTCAATACTGCCATTCATTAAGTCCACAAGGTTTTTGACAATAGCCATACCAAGTCCAGTACCTGGAATTTTAGATAGAGTCGTATTTCTTTCACGTGTAAATAATTCAAATAAGGATGGTAAGAATTCTTCACTCATTCCAATACCTGTATCCGATACTTTTGTTTGAATTAAAGTATAGCCTTCTTTATCATAAGGAAGTTCTCTTGTATCAATTGTTACCTTGCCACCAGCAGATGTATATTTGATCGCATTACTGATTAGATTGGACAGAATTTCCTGCATCTTTGTAGAATCGGTAATAATATGTTTGTGTTCGACATTCACAATTTTGTTTAATTCAATATTCTTTTTTGAAGCTTCCGCCGCAAATGCACCACAAACAAGTTGAGTAATATTCCCCACTACTTCATAATTTTCATCCAATTCCATCTTACCACTTTCAACACGAGCCATATCCAATACATTATTAATAATTGAAAGTAATAATTGACTCGATTGTTCAATCATTTCTTGATAATGAACGAGTTTAGGATTTGTTAATTCTTTCTTCATTAATTGTGAATATCCCAAAATCGCATTCATCGGTGTACGAATATCATGTGACATATTAAATAAGAATATGGACTTGGTCTCATTGGCCTTTTCAGCCTTGATCTTTTCTTGGCGTAAAGCCTCTTCCTGTTCTAACTCACGCTTCTTTTCTTCCGTAAAATCACGATTGGCAAGTAATACACTCACAACACGACCATTCTCATCATATTTTTGAGGTACAATCATCGAAAGAATCCAAGTTCCATCTGTCCTTTCACAAGTATGGAATAAGGAATTCTTTCCTTCAAGACGTTTTGCGATGGTCGTACTATCATAAAACTCAACACTACTCTGCCTAAATGGTTCGGTAATCAAACGATTTACTTGCTCTAATAATATATTATGATCTATCTGAGTATAGCGCCCGTTTAAGCCGGGAATATTATTTCCTTTAATCAATTCCACATCACCTGTCTCTAGATTAATCAAACAAATATAGGAATACCCAGCCGATAATGCCTCAACTTCATGTCGAGCCTGTTGCACCTGTTTACCTAAAGTAATTGGAAACTCTTCATCTTCCAATTGTTCTTTATCTGGAATCGAATGATGAATATGAAGCACCTTCCATTTTCCATCCCTAACACCATAAACAACAGTAAAGCGAGAATCCAAATGCATAATTGGAACTTCTTTATCATAAAGACCATAAATTTGAACAGATCCATACACAAAGACACATTGATCATCCACAATATTTTCTTCTATTTCTAAATCTTTAAATTCAAAATGAATATTCTTTCTTTTCTCCACATCAAATTTGAAAGAATTTAAAAAGTGCTCAATATTTTTAAAGAATTCTTGTTTTCCCGTACCAATAACACTCGCATTCGAATCCAAAAAATCCTGAATTTCAACTTTGCTCAACGTATTCGATCCTAGATATGTTTCTAACAATTGTCTAGTAAGTAACTTAAAATCCTGCATAACCCAACCCCACAAAATAAAAGGCATCATCTCAAATCAGACAATGCCACATTATATTATTAATTCTAACTGATTTGAAAAAAGATATATCATTGCCTATATCATACCATTAATTTCAACCAATGTTATCATTAATTTCATCTAATTTTTCATTCATTGTTCTCAATTCATCTAAAATTTCATTCAATAAATCAACCACTTCATTCATGATTCGTCACCCCCTCATATATTTCTTCCATCTTCTTAATACATCTTTTAATGGCTCATCCAAATAAGCATAAGCCTTTTCTTTCATATCTTCCGGAATACCATAAGCAGCTTCTGCAATACTTCCCGTAATAGCTGCGATGGTATCACTATCTCCACCAATCGAAATCGCATTTCGAATCGCATCCTCAAAATCCGTGCTTTCTAAAAACGCAATAATAGCCTGTGGAACACTGCCTTGACAAGTTTCATCAAACCTGTAATCCTTACGAATAGAATCTAAAGACATCGATAAAACGTAACCATACTCATTTTCAATATGCTCTTTGATTCTTCTTTTTCACTCATCCAGATCTGAATCAATTGGATTTGAATATTCAATATTCCATCCACCAAAATAAAATCTTGCCATAAAGATTGCATCACATACCGCCAATGCACCCTTAATACCTTCTGGATGATTGTGTGTTACACGAGCCGATAATCTTACTAAATCACGATTAGGCCACATACCTGTTCTTGCACAAAAACCACAATCCATCACCCAAGCACAAGGGGATACACGCATGGCTGAGCCATTGCCAAAACTATTATGTAACAAAAAGAACAGATACAATGATTCTAATAGTTAGAATTCAAATCTGTTCTTAGATATCTATGATTAATTCTTTCTTTAATCTAGTCTTTAAAATATCCCATCCAAATAAGGAACTAATACATCGTAGAATTTCTTACTCCATTCTGCATGAAATTGAGCAATTAGTTCCCAATCTGCATCATTATTGATACTAACATTTTCTAAAGTGACATAAATTTTTGAACTAAGTAAATCATCATTTCTTTCCCATATCAACTTAGTATTTAAATCTTTTTCAATCTTGTCTTTATTTGCTGCTAATAAATCAAAAGCCTGTTTATTTTTATTGACGTCTGAATTACCTAAATAAAGTTCAACTCGAGACTGATTTGTATTTGTAACACAACATATATTGAACCTCACAATTCCAGTAGATCCACTTTGCCAATTTCCTTTAGATGGTTTAACTTTTTCAAAAGGGTTGAAATCTGTGAAACTTTCATTAATTTTTTCAAGTGCAAAAGCCCAAAACTTTCTTTTTACATCATATTCTTGATCATCATCTGCAGATCTTAAATAGAAAACTAAATCTTCAGGGTCTTCGTTATACAAGGCAAAAATTCGTGTTAATACATTGATTTTAGAATGTGTCCCAGTATTTGAAAATACATAAATACCATCTGATAAATCGAAGGTACGGATAAAATCATCTTTTCTTGTAGTAAAATGGGATTCTAAGCCTTCATTTGTTGATAAAGCTAATCGAGTTATAATACTCTTGTTTTCAGAATATAAAATCTGAAGTATCTTTTGATATGCCTCTAACCAGCTTTCTACTGGCTGCTCGGTATTTTTAAATGTAAATTTATAAATCTTTCTTCCAGTAAATTCCACATCATCAGCTAAAGTATAGAACTCATATTGCTTTTCTTTGGGCTTAAACTTCGTTTCAGGTAATGACCAAATATCAGTGGCTCGTTTCATTAAATAATCATTTCGCTTTTTCAACTCATCCTCATTCCAGACTTCTTTCGAAGCAATATAAGTATTCATTCGAATTCCACTATCTTCAAAACCATGTTCCATTGTCTTTTTTTCATTAAAAGACAAATTACTATATTTTGAATTGTATGCTGTCAGTGTTAAATTAGCCATTCTATGAAGCCATGTTTCATGAACTTCTTTATAATTATCACCCAAATCTTTTATCCAAGTTGGTGTTAAATGTTGTGGCATAATATGTTCGATACTATACACTCCATCATCACAATGACTATATACATCTTTATCTTCAAGTGTGCCATAGTTTTCAAATCTCTCAAATATATATAGTTTATTCTTACTATTCATTAAGTATATTTGTTTATTTGAAAAGTTTGATATAAATTCTTCATCATCTGGAAATCTTGCTTTTTCTCTTTTTGAAAGTAAAGCATATTTAAACTTCTCTAGATAATCATCGCATGTGCCCTCATAACGAATAATTTCCTTATGCAATAGCAAGAAGATTTTATTTAACATATTCGTTGGTAAGTCACAAATCATTCTTCGTAACAAATAAGATTCTGTAATCGTAAATACTTTAGAAACTGTATTCAAATCTAATTTACCATCATCATATAAACTCAATACCTCTAAAAAGAATGGACGTGTTACTGTTGTAGATAAACGGTTTAAACGGTATATTGACGCATTTAATTCATTACTTTTAGTACCACCATCTAATAAAACACCATAGCGTTTTGAATATGCTAATAGATCTTTTAGTAAATCTTCAGTATCTATATTCTTTTGCTCAACATATTCTTTAAAAGTAATATAAATTCGGCTTTGCGAAGGTGTTAATAACTGTTTAACGCTCAAATAATCACGTACAAAACTACTCACATCGTATTTAGTGTTAATTTCTATTTTGTTCCAATACTTCTCGTAATAATCATTTTGTTTTGCAGAAGGAAGACCCATCAAAATGAAGTTACGAATCTTATCTCCTTCACTTAAATCCAAGCCTGTTGAATTTAAACTCTCGAAGATCAATTGCGGATTATCATCATTATCTAAAACAATACTAATGATTTCTAATTTACAAATTGAATCAAACAATTCATCAATAGTTAATTCCATTTTTTGAATGCGATCATAGAAATATCTGTAGTTCACTGTAATATTGGAATCTAGAATATAATCATCTTGATCATCAAATAATTTATCAAATGCATTCTTATCATTTTTAATAGGCTTTAATTTAATACGCTTATCTTTTTCTTGGTATTTATCAACTAAAAACTGCTCATAAATCATATCATGCAACATAGGAGTTTTATAAGAAACCTTACCCTCTTGTATTAAGTTGTACATAGCTAGCAATAAAAGAGTAATTGTTGTTAAGCGTTGTTGTCCATCTATAACTAAAAATTCGATATTTCTAGCACTACTTGGTTCATATACAGAAACAACACTTCCAAAAAAATGACTTTTTCGATTATTTCGAATTACTTTGATTAAGTCATCATATAATTGCTTACAGTTTTCTATTTTCCAATCATAATTACGTTGATAAACTGGAATCACAAATCGTTTTGTGGGTCCACTTATATATTGAATAAATTGAATTTCTTGCCCTTTCATTGCTACTCCTCCTATAAAGCCATGTAATTAACACTAGTTATAATTCGCATTATTATTAATATTATCTATAACACTCTTAATCTCCATCCAAGTTTGAATGTCATTTCCAAACAAATCTGCAACAGAACCTTTATCTGTAAATGGAGATTGTTGTAAAACACTCATATCTTTCATTAAACCATTTCTTACAATATATTCTACAATTTGGTTTACAAAATAGATCTGTTCAGAATTAAGATTTCTTTCATCTAAATATTTAGAAAAAGCATCTTTGGCAGCATTCATATCCAAGCCAACAATTTCTCGAACAAATTCGCAGATAGGCTTTTCTCCTACTTCTGAATAATAGTCTTTCTTAGAACCTAATTCTTTCCATAAGATATTTTCTAAAGAAACTAAATCTGTACTACTTAATGGTTTGTTTTCTTTGATTTTCAAAATCACAGGATCATCTTTTTGATGTTGGCGAATATAATACTCAATTTTAGATTTATAATTCTTTAAATCATCATTCTCTAATTCTGAATCATTAAATTGAACATCTAAAATATCATCTTCAAAATTAGTTTCATAAGATAATCCTTGTCTTGGAATATATTTAATTAAATCTCTTAATCTTAAACGAATATTTTCGAATTCATCAATACCACTATATTCTAAATAATTCGTATTTAAGATAGCATGAATAATTTCGCTTTCCTTTTCTATTGCAGGAATATTCGATACTTTAGATAAACCTGTTACCTTTTTTAATAAATCTTTAATTCTACGTTTACTCTGTTTCTCAGCCAAATGAGCTAATTCAATACCATGCATTAACGCATCAAATCGCACAGCACTTACTTCATCTTCATCCGGTAAGATTAGTGGTGCTAAATCTTGGCGCACCATCAAACAATCTTCATATGTAAGCATTTGATAATGATCTGGATTTGAATAGAGATCCACATATTTTAAATGTTGTCTAACATCAAAACGATTACGATCCAATTCTTTTACTTTACTAACCATATAATCGACAAGTTCTTTACGCCATTTTTTTAATTCATCCGTTTGATAATTCAAAGCTTGTAATTTATAAGCAATCTCAAACTTCAATGCAAAAACAGCTCCTTGTACTGCAAGCATGTTTGGTGTTGCACTTCCAGTCTTCATTCTGAAAAATTCAAAATTACCACAGAAATCAAAAATCAAGAACTTATCTTTATCTTTTCCATCTAAAAGTCCAGGACAAAGTCTTGTTCCACGACCAATCATTTGCCAAAATTTAGCCTTACTCATTACTTTTTTAAAGAAAATCAAATTCACACATTCAGGCACATCAATACCTGTGTCTAACATATCAACTGAAATTGCAATTTGAGGTAATTTTCTTGGATCAGAAAACTGGTCAATTAAAGTCTGAGAATAGTTAATTTTATTATCAATGACCTCTGCATAACCTTTTAATTCAGGATAATCCTTATTAAAAATTTCTAGAATAAATTCTGCATGCTTATGATTTTTCGCAAAAATTATTGTTTTACCAATTTTTTGTCCATAATCAATATGAATACCATATTTAAATAAAGTTGCTAATACCTTACGCACTGTATCTTTATTAAAAACATATTGGTTTATAGCTGAAGCACTAATCGCTTCAGGAACATTCCCCTCTTCATCGACAAATGTTTCCTCATACTCTTCTTTTTCATCATTATCCAATTCATCCCAATGAATTCCGTTCTTCATAAATTCTGTAGAACATTCTATAGATTTATAATCAACTAAAAATTCATCTTTTACAGCCTGAGCCAATTCATAACCATATGTCGGAATTCCGTTTTCTAATTCAAAAACCTCATATGTATTCTTATCAATTTCATCCTTAGGCGTTGCAGTTAAGCCAACTAAAGGCGCATCAAAATATGAAAATATATCTCTATATTTGTTATAAATAGATCTATGCGCTTCATCACAAATAATCAAATCAAAATGCCCGCAAGTAAATAATTTCTTGCCTTCATCCTTAATCGTATCTATACAACCAATCATTGTTTGGTAAGTCGAAAATACTGCATGAGCATTATAATTTTCTTTATCTTCCACTAAATTTGTAGCCGAAAGATCAGGCAATAAATTCACAAAACTACGCTTAGCCTGTGTAACTAATGAGTTACGATCTGCCAAGAATAAAATATTCTTAATCCAACCATTATTTAATAGCACATCAACTAAACTAATAACCGTTCTAGTCTTACCTGATCCAGTTGCCATGACTAATAAAGCTTTTCTTCTATTCCCCTTATCAAAGGCTTCACATACAGCACGAACTGCAGCTTCCTGGTAATAACGTCCAGCTATATTCTTGTTAATCGCAATATAATTCAAATGAGATTTTGTTCTTCTCAAATTAAAATACTTTTCTAAATCACGTTTTGAATAAATACTCGATACTCTTCTTTCAGGATAATCATTATCTATTATGCGCGTTTCAAAGCCATTCGTAATAAAGATTACTGGTCTTCTTTTATACTTCTTCTCTAATAAATCCGCATATAATTTCGCCTGTTGTCTTCCTACCGCAGGATCTTTACAACTTCTCTTAGCCTCAATTACCGCCAATGGAATGTTCATATCATCATATAAAACATAATCTGCATACCCAACTTCAGACTTGTTAGGCATACCTTCAAGTTCAACTTCATTAATCCAGTCTTTACCTTCAACCCATCCAGCATCCATCAACATGGCATCAATATATAATTTACGAGTTTTAAATTCAGATAAATCTAATGGTTTTGAAACATAAGTCTCTTGTTGTTGAACACGACGAGAACTCAATTCCTCTTTTAAAGATTTATTTTCAGCAATCAAAGCCTCTAAATCAACATCGGGAACTGCTTTAACAGGAGTCACTTCCTCTTGTTCTAATAATGATTCGTCAAATTCTCTTTCTTCGTAATTATCACCATAACAATACGCAATAAAATCAGTAAAATAGAACAAGTTACGTAAACATATTTTGGCAATACTAGCCGTTTTTTTCGTTGAAGTATGAACCGCTTCATTCCCATATCGACGGATAAACTCAATTCGTTTCCAAATATCATCATCCATGATTGATTTAAAAGCTCGTGTATTCATTAATGTATGCAAATTATCCTGATACGGAACATCTAAATCTGCATCTACTGAATACATCCATTTAATACCTGCCTCTAATGCACGTCTACAGTTGATAATACACGTACTAACATCAATTTTATACGTTTTCTCTGCAACAATAGCTATATCTACAAAGCTATCAAAATCTTTTTCTTTCTTTAAATAATCGAAGTTAGTCATATACTACCTCTCTTTCTAGTTCTATTATACTCTTCTTAATATTAAACCTTGATTTATCGACTTGTCGTACAAATTGTGTAAATTCCTTTTGGAGTTCCATAGGCGGAAGAAATATTTTTGTTTTTTTTATTTCTCCTAGATGTAGATTAGGAACTCCAATACCCTTTATACTAGAATCAAACTGCCTCTTTGTTTCAGGATTATTAATTACACACCATAAGAAAACGGGATCAATTATCTTTTTGGGTCTTAATAGAGCTAGACTTACATAAATATCAAACACTTCATCTGTATCATTAACTGCAGCAACACCATAATTAACACCATTTTTGGACATTAAAACATCATTTCTTTGAGGTTTAATAGTGACATACAATTTTTCATGTAATTCTGCAGGAATATACTTGATACTGCTCCAATCTATTTTCTGCGACATAACATCCTTTGAAGATAAAAACTTAAATCCATTTTCTCTATCTTCTGTATACTCAGGAGTCTGGTGCGTTCCATCCTTAATCAACGAGCAAACTTCCCCTATAGTAACTATATCAAAGCAATTTTCATTATTATGAAGTGTCCCAAACATCTCTATAAATCGGGCTTTAATTAATTCATCATATTTTTGAATTTCTTGTTCTTTTAAAATGATTGTATTTCTTACGTTATCTAATATTTTAGTAATTTCATTTTGTTTAGATAGAGAATAAAGTGGTAAATCATACGATTTTAACCATTCAGTACTCAAATTTTTTTGAGCTACCCCTTGTGATGATTGAATACATTTAGATTCAAAATAATCACTGTTCAACAAATGAAATAGAAATCCTCTGGTTATCTTATTTGTTTTCAACCTTAAACAAGCTACTCTTTGGTTTAAGGCTGCAGGCAACATATCTTTAGTCAATAAAGCTGTTCTTCCAACATTACCAGTAAGTGACACTAGCAAATCGTTTTCTCTAAGCATGTATTTATTAAGGTCAACATCGTCTGTTTGATAAAATACTGGAGAATCATCTTCTATATAGCCTTTTTGTACATTTGCTATTCTAATAACACGTATACCTGAAGATGTATATTTTTCACTTTTAAATGCATATCCATTCAAAACTTCGCAACTATCTCCTATCGTTATAGTTCCCATATTGCTACAAATCCGAATTTAGCTTTGCGAAGATTATCATACGTCACATTTAAGCAACAAATTTTCTATGGGATTCTTTAACATTATTCTGATTAACCATAGCATAATGCATTGTAGTATCTATTTGAGAATGTCCTAATAAACTTTGTACTTGTTCTATAGGCATGCCTTTATCAATAGCCTTAGTAGCAACTGTTCGTCTGAATTTATGTGGATGCACTTTATTAATACCTAGTTTTCTACCTAATTGACGAAGTCTAATCTCGACTCCACTGATATTTAATCTATCATGCGGTGCATCTAATGAAACAAATAATGCTGCATTATCATCATTTCTAGAATTAATATAATTTCTTAAATGAATCTTTGTTCTAGCATCAAAATAAACCGGTCTTTCTTTATTACCTTTACCAAAGACAACACACTCTCTATTTTCAAAATCAATATCATTTATATTTAATCTAACTAGTTCACCAACACGCATGCCAGTAGATGAAAGCAGATCGATAATTGCTAAATCCCTTAGATTATTACAATTATCTCTTAACAATTCTAAGGTTTCATCTGAATATGTTTCTTTAATAACTTTATCAGTCTTAATTTTATGAATTCTTTTCATTGGACTTTTCAAAATATAATTTTCTTCTTCCAACCATGAAAAGAAACTACTTAAATTTCTCCTGATATTATCAATACTTGCTTTAGAACAATTATTAATCTTTTGATATTCAGTCAAATACATTCTTAGATCATCTGTTGTTAAATGAGTAACATTCTTATTAATCATCGAATCCATTTTAATTAAAGTAGCATAATAATACTTTGTAGTTCTTTCACTACAACCTTCAATCTCCTTAGCAGCAATAAATTTATTTATAAGTTCTATATTCGTGAATTCACTAATATGGATATCCGTATCTTCAACCATTTTTATTTCTACTTTATCTAAGCATCGACACAATACCATATGTAAAGCATCTAATTGAGAATTATCTAAACAATTCAATAAAGATTGTTCAATTTCTTGTATGATTGTATTTTTCATGTTAATAACCTCCATTACCAACATCTCTACAGCCATAAATTTTATCTATCTTATCCAAAATATTCTTGCATCAAACTATCATATAATTGCTGTGTTTTTTCCAATGACTTCTTAACTTCTTCCCTTGATTTATCGACATGTCGTACAAAGTCTGCAAACTGATTCTGAAGTTCTATTGGTGGAAGTGGAAGTTTAAATCCTTCTACTTGACTCTTATTAACCTTTGGTAAATTTGTACGACTGCTAAAGGCTAAAATATAATCCAAAAAAATTCTGCTTCTAAGAGTATAGCCAAAATATTCACGTGTACAGACAGTATCTTTAACTAAAATCGGATATGCATCTGCTGAACATAAGCCTATAAAATCTGGCAAAGCAACTTTATTTAGATTTGGACGAATTTTACTATATATAATGTGCTTAGGTGTAAACAAATATTTTCCACTAATTACTCCATCCTCAGAAATTGTTCTATAACCAAATATACGACCGGTATCTTTTTCAATACTATCAATTCCAATATGTGGATAATCTTCATACCCATCAAAATCTCGAATCATATTCGTATCGATACTAGCACATTCGTTAAAACTAACAACTTGCCAATTTTTATTATTAGTGCGTAAATCCCCAAACATCTCTATAAATCGGGCTTTGACTAGTACATCATATTCTTTTAAAATCATTTCATAATGTTTAATATTTTTGGAACATATATTCATAATATTAACAATACGTTCTTGAATGCTTTTTGAGTAAACTGGTACTTTAATCTTTTTTACATATCCTTGAGATATATGAGCTTGGGCTCCTCCAACGCAATCAACCAATATTTTTCTTCTTTGTGATATAAGAAAATAAAATAGAAACCTTGGATTTAATTCTTCACATGGAAAAATACCTGTTATAGACTGATTTCCACATGCTTCAACATTTAAATAACCAACCTTTCCAGCAGTTGCTCCTGTTAAAGCAATCATTACAGTATTCACTGGCATTACTTGTGTACTACTGTTATCATAACCGCTTTGAGATATAAATTTATCAGCTTGGTTTACATCACAATTTTGGCAACAACCCGATTGTAACCATGGAATATTTCCATTTTCCCAATACTCGACTTTTGATGTAGAAGGCGTCCCACCTGTCACAACAGTTGTTAATTCTTCAATTGTCTTATATATCATTATTCAACAAAACAGAATTTGAAAACCACAATTTTATAAGTGGTTATTAACCCTCACAGGGTTTTAATAAAATCCTCCAAAAGCCTTGAAAATTAAGGGTTTATAGCAAAATGCTCACCTTAACTTATTATACGATTTCACACTGTTTTATTCTTCCCTTGGAAGCTGATAAGGGCAAACACAAGGGCAAGAAAATCTGATAACAAGATATAACAGAATGTGGCAATCGGAGAACTGCGACGTATGTGCGAATATATTATACTGGAGGATTTATTATATGGACAAGTACATTTTTGATAAAAGCAACGGTTTGTGGTATGAATTGCAGGGTGATTATTATATCCCTTGTCTGATACTTGCCGAAGAAGAAACACAGCCTATCGGCTTATGGGGACAACGCCACAAGCAGTATCTGAAAGAGCATAGGCACATTGTTTACACCACGATGCTGATTGATGGGACACTTAACCGCTATCTTGCAGATATTAACCAACAGGCGGAGCAAATGTTCCACAGATTGATTGAGGAAATGGTTCAAAAGCAGGGTGTGACAGAACAGTTAAAAGCAGAACAGCCTATGGAATGGATAGGATTGATGAATAACATACAAGCTTATGCAAGAGAAATTGTGAATAATGAAATAATTTTTTCATAGGATTAACGATACGAGGGCGAAGATGCTTCTACACATCTTCGCCCTTGGTTTTTTTATAGTCAATTTTTATTTCGCTTTGCGCAATACCAATAAAAATCGATGAATTTTTCCTTCAATACAACCGTTTTGCTCTAAAATTTGTTGTGCATACAGTAATCTGTTCTTGCAATTATCTACAGAGAAATTAGGAAATTCCCACTCTATAATATGCGCAAACCAAACAAGTGCACCTATATCAAAAAATTTGATTGGTCTGAAGCATTCCTGTGCATCCAAAATGTCAAAACCTACATCACAAAAACGTTTTTTAACTATATCAAGATACTGTTCTGGAAATGGAAGTTCAGTTTTTCCTAAGAGAAGCTCCACCAATTCACGGTCATTTTCAGCCCCAACCTGTTCAGTGATAAAAATTCCTCCACATTTCAAAACACGATGTATTTCTTTGGCATTAAAATCACCGTGACGATTAATGACAATATCAAATTCATAATCACCAAATGGCAACATATCCTTTCCATCACCTGCACGAAAATCAATACCGAGAGGGAGCAAGGTTTCTCTGCATAGCTGAATATTTGGGGGATAGGCTTCGGTTGCACTTGTCTTTACATAAGGATGGCGGAGAGATAACAAGAATTCACCACCACCAGTATCTATATCCAGCAGTTTCATTTCTGGGTTTAAGTAATCCAGTATGATGTGTTGATAATTCCAAGGCAAGTCCGTTTCTTCCGTATATCTTCCCTCAATGTGAGAAAAATCCCATCCATGGATATGTGCAACACTTTCTTCTTTTTTCCAAATGTCTATCAATTCTTTTTCTTTCATCGTAACTACTCCTATTTTGAATATTTTTGTTTTGTACATCAATTATAGGTGCAGCCAACTGACAACATCATAAAATAAGCTCGATACAATCTGTTGCCAGATTTACAACTGCACCGAGTAGTTACCTCGAATAAATCTCATTGTGTGAGTTCACCGCCTTTCGAATTGCCTTGTATCAGTGTATCACTTTTTGAACAAAAAAGAAAGTATCCTTAAAATGATATATTTCAAAACATAATTCTTGCCATTGGTTTTCAGTCAAATTTGTCTATGTAAGACCGCAAGGCAGGTTGCCCTGCGGTGTTGATTTCCTATGTCGTGATTATCTGTCCCTGTCTTGGGATTTCTTTCTCTGCTTCGGCTGAGCGTTCTGTTTGCCCTCTTCCTGAAGCTGTCTGAGCCTGTTACGCACACTTTGTCTTTCGGGCGGTCTGTGCTGTTTCTCGGCAGGTTTCCGTCCGTTCTTGACTGCCTGCTCCCATTCTGCAAGATCTTGGTTATACTGTGTCACAATAGCCTCTGCTTTGCGGTAAGTTTTCATAAACGCTTGTACATCAGGATAACCGTCATCTTTTAGAATATCGGGGATTTTATCCAGTTTTTCAGCAAGTTCGGTTTCAGTCTGCTGTATCTGCTTTTCCAGAGCCTTACGATCCTTGCCCTTGAAGATACCCGTTGTTTCTGCAAGCTGCTGTCGCAGATTCGGAAGTGTGACCTCCTGTATCTTCTTGATTGCTTTCGCCTGTTTCTGTACCTTTAGCATAAGGGTCTGCATTGTGCGGAACTCGTCCATATCCATATTGAGGACTGGCTTGGGTGGCATATCCTTTTCACGGATGATGGCTTGCAGAAATTCCTTTGCCTTGCCTACGATACCTCGGAACAGGTTTGGAAGCCAACCGTTTTCACGGATGGACTGACCGGCTTTGTCGTGGATTTCGGTCTGCTTGATTTCCAGTATCTTTGCTTCTTCAATGCCCGATACAAGAGCCAAATCCGCTGTTCTGTTCCATTCCTGCCTTGCGGTGTTATCTGCTTCGATTTCGGTAGCCTTGGGATTATTCTTACCTATCTTTTTTGTGGGGAGATACACGCTGTTCTTATCAAACACTTTCAATCGCTGTTCGGGATCTGAAATGTGGGAATTGATAAGCTCCGTGTAAACCTCTTTTGCTTCTGATATGAACGCTTCTGTTTTGAAACGCTCGTCTTTGGTTGTGAATAAATGGCTTTCGTAAACTTCCCCCTTTTTGATAACGGTACAGCCTTTTCGGACTTGACCGTTCTCGTCTGTGATTTCTTTCTTGGTTCGTACCCTTTTTCCTGTTTCGTCATAAAATACGCTTCTGGTGGCAATCTTGATGTCAGGTTCGGGAAGCAGTTTCCTTTCACTGAATATGAGGTGGATGTGGTAATTGGTCTTGCGTTTGTTATGATGCAGAGCCGATACACATTCCACTCCGTACTGCTGTCTGAATTTGTTCGTAAATTCTTCAAGCACCTGCTGCGGGTCAAAGGTGGTGTAAATCTCTGGCAGGGCAATGATTAACTCCCTTGCTTCAATACCCTTTCCTGTTGTTCCGCTTCGTAGGAACTCCTGCTGGCTTTCCCTGGCGAGATTGTTCCAAAAGGTATTGTCGGCGGTACGATAGGTGGCATAAAGGTTTTCCTGTTTGGCGTGGCTCGTGATATATGAGATTCTTCCCTTGACATTGGGCAGCTTCGACATCTGAATGAACGAATGTCTTGCCAAGCTTTTGCTCCTTTCTTCGCTGAGAATACCGTACTCATTACGCAACCGACTTGTCGGGTGCGGCTGTCACAGCTATCGGTGATTGGTGGGACAGCAATGGAAATTGCGGTGCAATTTCCTCTGTATCATAGCTGAGGTGATGGTGTCCAAAGCTGTGATACAGGCTCCCCGCAGGGGCGAAATACCCAGAGTACAAATCGCAGATTTGTGCGAGGGGTGTATTTCGCTCTCAAATGCCGAGGGCTTTGGAGAACGGTCATTCCACTTTTCGTACATCATTGGGATTTAGTAAATTCCTGCCCTGATTGACCGTCATAAAACGCTCCAGTGTATCCCTGCGGATAATGGTCTTACGTCCGACTTTCAGAACAGGCAGTTTGCCCCAGTCCACCAGTTTTCGCATTGTGTTCCTACCGATACCTGTACATTCTGCTGCTTCCTCGATAGTTAACCCCATTTTAATTGCTGTCATTATACATCCCTCCTTTCAAAATACTCATTTTGCAACCCTGCGATTATCATTATACTTATTTTGCTATTTCTTGTCAACTTATTTTACAACCCATTAAGATTGTTTTTTAACTTTTACCGAGAAAGTAGTTGCAAAATAGGTTTTGATATGCTATACTTGTATTCGTCAGGAGGTGAAAACCTTGAAAAAAGAAATTACATTCACCGCAAAACAGGTTGGTGAACGAGTGAAAGAACGTCGAACAGAATTGAATCTTACAATGCCGGAACTCGGCAAGCGTATCGGAGTGAACAAGTCAACGATACAGAGATACGAAGCAGACGGCGTAGACCCAAAGAGAACAATGATTATCAATGGACTTGCAGAAGCACTGCTTACCACTCCTGAATGGCTCACAGGTCTTTCAGAAGATAAGGAATATGACAGCAGAACGCTTTGTGAAAAGGACTTGGAAGAACATATCAAGAAGTACATTGATATAGTGTCTACGGTTGTGAATGGCGAACCGCACCAACAGCTCCTTACCACATTTCTCGGAAAGATGATTGATTTGTATTCCGTTCTCTGCTACCACTTCTCCGACGCTATGGCAGAGGTTGACCGTGTGGCAGAAGATGAAGGACTGAAACAGTCTCTCCGCAGATATGCGATTGAATCGGGAGCGATTACAGAGCGAGTTTACCATAAAGAAATGGAAGCACCGATTGAGGATATGAAACGATTCTTAGACGGAATTTTACATATCTACGATGAAGGACGCACCGCTGTAAAGATGAGTGACCTTTTCGGGATAGTAGCGGAAGCCGAAGCAAGGCTTGCCGAAAAAGAATAATTCCGTGGCTCTTTGACAATGAAAAAAGCCGATTAAGAACAATCGGCGGATGTGACATTATTTACTTTACGCACACCATACGTCACAGTTCCGATTGCCACGGATAGAAAGGAGACTATTTATCAATGGCAAAAGGATCTGTAAGAAAAAAGGGCAAGAAATGGTACTACCGCTTCTATGTAGAAGATGAAAGCGGAAAAATGGTACAGCGTGAATTTGCAGGCACAGAAAGCAAATCTGAAACAGAGAGTCTGCTCCGCAAGGCAATGGAGGACTACGAAGCGAAGAAGTTCGTGGCAAAGCCTGAGAACACCATTGTGGGTATGCTGCTTGATATGTGGGTGGAGGAAGAACTGAAACCCGGCAATCTGAGCAACGGTACAGTAATGGCATATATGGGAACAGTGAACAGGATAAAGAAATATCCTATCGGCGACAGAAAGCTGAAAACGGTCACTGCGGAACATTTACAGGCATTTATGGACTTCCTTACTTTCGGAGGACAAAACCCTGATGGAACGACAGCAAAGGCACTCAGCAAAGGGTATCTGAGGTTATTCTCAGCAGTATTGCAGGGAGCATTCCGATTTGCGGTATTCCCGAAGAAACTGATTTCCTTTAACCCTATGCAGTATGTGGTATGGAGGGGAAAGAAAGAGGAATACGAACTGTTTGCAGACGAGGACGGCGAAGTTGACAATGCACCTACCATTGACCATCATCAGTTTTTAATGTTGGAGGACTTTCTGAAAAAGAAAGACAATCCTGCATTGCTCCCGATGCAGATAGCCTATTACACAGGACTTCGTATCGGAGAAGCGTGTGCTCTGACTTGGCAGGATATCAACCTTGACGGACAGTACCTCACAGTGCGACGCAGTATGCGATACAACGGGCAAAGGCACAAGACAGAGATAGGTGCTACCAAACGCAAGAAAGTCCGCACCGTGGACTTCTGCGACACTCTGGCAGATATTCTCAGAAAGGCAAAGACGGAACAGCACAAGAACCGCTTCAAGTATGGCGAACTCTATCACCTCAATTACTACAAAGAGGTAAAAGAAAAAGGCCGTACTTACTATGAAGTCTACAGCCTGCCAAGAACGGAGGAAGTACCTGACGGATACAAGGAAATATCCTTTGTCTGCCTGAGACCTGACGGAGCATACGAGTCACCGAGTACGGTTGGTGTTATGACAAGGTCGGCAAAAAAGAAACTGGAAGGGTTTGAAGATTTCCATTTTCATATGCTGAGACACACATTCACCAGCAATCTGCTCTCCAACGGTGCAGCACCAAAGGATGTGCAGGAACTGCTCGGACACGCTGACGTAAGTACCACAATGAACATTTACGCTCACTCTAAGAGGGAAGCGAAACGAACTTCCGCAAGACTGCTTGATAAGGTGGTCGGGGAAACCTAAACAAAAAGTTTCCCTTGTTTCGGCTCATAAGGGCAAAAACAAGGGAAAATACATAAGGAACGAGTATTAAAATGCCGATTTTCCTTGAAAATACAAGGGTTTCGGAGGATTGATTAGATAAAACAGAATTTATCATTCAGATTCTTCCTCCTTTCCATCATTCAACAAAGCCTTTAACTCCGCCAAATTCTTATCAATTTCTCTATTTAAAGCTTCAATATCAGCTAAAATCTCACTTGTTGGTGGATATTCTACCTTTTTATAGACAACTTCTTTATATTTGTTGATAGATAGATCATATTCGTTATCAATAATCTCTTGCTTATCAACCAAGAAGCTTTGTTCAGTACGCTTTCTATCTACTTCTTTATCTAGATTCTTGAATCTTTCTAAAATATCTGGAATATCATTTTCTTTTACTGGAGAACGTTTATCATCTAACGAGAATCCATCAGCTTTCATATCATAGAACCAAACTTTATCAGTTCCACCATGACCGGTCTTTGTGAAAATCAAAATACCTGTAGATACACCAGCATATGGTTTAAATACACCTGATGGCATAGAAATAACCGCTTCTAGACGATTATCGTCAACAATAGCTTGTCGAATCGCTTTGTGTGCTTTACTAGAACCAAATAAAACTCCATCCGGAACAATACATGCACATCTTCCGCCGACTTTTAACATACGAATAAACAATGCTAAGAATAATAATTCAGTTTTTTTAGTTTTCGCAATCTTTAATAAGTCTGTCGAAACAGAATCATAATCTAAAGACCCTTTAAATGGAGGATTGGCTAAAATCATAGAATATTTATTGTTATCTGTATTTTGATCTGATAAACTATCACGATATTCAATATTTGGAGATTCAACACCATGCGTCATCATATTCATTGCTCCAATACGAAGCATAGTTCTATCCATATCAAAACCATTGAACATATGATTCATAAAATGATCACGATTCTGTTTATTCATCAAAATGTCATTTCTATATTTTTCCATTAAATAATCACTCGCAACAACCAAGAATCCGCTTGTACCACATGCTGGATCACAAATTAATTCTTGAGGCGTTGGATTCATCAATTCAACCATCATACGAATAATATGACGAGGCGTTCTGAACTGTCCATTACGTCCTGCTGAAGCAATCTTAGACAATAAGTATTCATATACATCGCCACGAATATCCATACTTGTAGTTTTATCCATTAAACTATAAATCTCATCCAAAGAATCGATGACCTTAGATAATACTAATGCAGTTGGAATTTTAAAAATCGCATCATCCATATATTTAGAATATGCACTATCCTTATCACTATGTAAATTCTTTATAAACGGAAAAACCCATTCCTGCATAATTTCATACTGTTTATTCGCAGGATAGTCATGGAACGTAGACCATTTCAATTGATTTCCATCAATACTACGCTCCCCAATTTTTACTTGATCCGCAAATATACTTGTATAAGGTATTCCAAGCATATTGGATTCCTTTGCCTTTTTATTGTCTGCAACATCCAAATCACGAATAAACATTAAATATGTTATTTGCTCAATAACCTCTAATGGATTAGTTAAGCCTCCTGCTGCAAACACATCCCAAAGCGCATCAATTTTATTTTTAATTTCTCCTGTAACCATAACTCTCTCCTACTTAATCAATTCCACTACATCATCAAATGTACAATCCAAACAATCGCAAATACGAATCAACGTATCCATAGATACTGTTTCATGTTTAGATAGTTTTGCAAGTGTAGCCGGTGTTAACTTAGCTTCTTTAGCCAAATCTGTTTTTTTCATGCCTTTATCAATTAATAATTTAAATAGCTTATTATAACTTATTTGCATAAATCGATCCTCGCTTACCTTTCTATTATACGTGAAACGCTTACAGTATTAAATAATAAATATTCACTTTTATGAATATTTTGTCAACAAAAGATAAGATTAAAATTAAGTTAGATTGAAAACTTCCAAATCTTTGATAAAATAACCAAAATAAAAGCAGAGTCTTGCTCTGCAATTACTACTATTCATCCATTAACGCCTTATGATATTCTTCTACACTATTATAGTCACAAGGATCAACGTTTGTATGTTCATTATTTGGATCATACTTGTTTTTCCAAGCGCTTTTTAAAGCTTTAATATAATATTCTTCATACTCAAAATCACATGGATTTACATCAAACTCACAATCAAAATCCATTTCATCACGCCACTCTAACTTTGTTCTATATGTATCTACATCATAGGCATAATCCTCAAAATTTGAATATTTAGATACATCCACATACCCTTCAAATTCACATTCCGGATCCTCATATTCTTGCCACTTCTCTTTAAGCGCAGCCAAATATTCTTTACAACTCAAATAATCATATTGATTTACATGAAACTGATTCTTAGGATTATACTTCTCAGCCCAACCATCCTGACGCAACATTTTACCAATTGCAAAACCCAATATTCTTCTTCTACTAATCATAATCCTAAATTCCATTTATTCAATTATACACAAAAAAGCCGCCTTATTACAGGCGACTTAGATATCAATTTTATTATTCATCGTTAATTTGAGATTTCTGGAAAGCAACTATTTCAACAACTCCATAATTTCATCTTCACTCTTCGACAATGACTTAGAAATAAGCTTTAAACTCATCCCATTTGTTAGCATCGCTTTAATCCCTAGTTTCATTAATTGATTCATCTGATCCATTTTCTCATCCGATTCATCTGCACGTTTATTTGCTTCTTCGGCACGTTTATTTGCTACTTCTGCACGTTTATTTGCTTCTTCTACTTGTTTATTTGCTTCTTCAATTTCAAGTTGTAATTCCATTCGTTCTTCATTTTCATGCAGTTTTTGAAAATCTTCTATTATTTTTTTCCAACCATCATCCGATATCGTTTCTACACGCTTCTCTAACATTTGAATCACCCCATCACTTTCTATCATTACCTTAATTTTACTATCATCCATTCCCTTGTGGCAATTCAAAAAGTAATAAATCATTTTCTCCTGTTCATTCATGTCTTTAAGCGGTTTATTTAAATCTACTTTTGGCATTTCTATTGCACGTAATTTCATACAATCTTCTTTTTCTTCTTTCACTAAAGGTAAATCACCATCACATTTCAACCTAAACGTATTACATATATTATCATTTTCAACAATATTCACATTAAAGAAAATCATGACAATAGTTTCCTTTAATTGACCATAACTTTTCCCTTCCATATCTTGTGAACCATGAAGTCTAGCTAAATAATAAGAAAAGCGATTCATTAAATTATCTTTGGTTTGCCTTAACTGCATCTCTAAATCTACAGTTGTTTTATCATTAAATTCGACTAATAAATCCAATCGAGAGCTTTTCATTTTACTATAGTCTTTTACCATTTCTGAATTCTTTACAACAACATGATTCACCTTCCTTTCCAAAAATACCGTGAGTAATGATTTTAAGGCATCATTGGCCTCTTTACAATCTTAGCCAAACACATACTTAAAGGCGAAATCATTTAATAAATTTGCACTCCTCATGAGCACCTCATTTCTAGTAGGCATCTAACTGTCATCTAGATAAATAAGTATCGTAATGTGTATTTTGTATATTTTTGAAGCTTGCCCGCTTTAATAAACAAGTGAACCCACAATTGCACTTTTGTTTTTTTACCACAAAGAATGATTTGACTATCTAATCAACTAGGTACAATAGATACTAAATTTGAGATTGCCTACATACTCTTATACGTAAAAAAATAAGGCTTTTCTAAAAAATTTAACTTTTTTGCATAAAAAAACTAGAATCCATAGACTCTAGCTTTTGTGTTTATTTATAATATCCGTTAATACCACAAACAAATCTTCAATATTGATTGGCTTTGCGATATGACCATCCATACCAGCATCTATCGCTTTTTTCTTGTCTTCCTCAAACGCATTAGCCGTTATTGCCACAATAGGTATGCATGCTTTTGCCTTGTCTTGTAAGTTTCTAATTTCACACGTAGCTTTATATCCATCCATTTTAGGCATTTGAATATCCATTAAAATGACATCATATGTACCAACCGGATTTTCTATGACCTTATTCACACACTCAATACCATTCTTTACACGATCTACAAAAAGTCCTGCACGCTCTAATATGGTTTGTGCAATCTCGGCATTTAAATCATTATCCTCAGCCAAAAGAATATGTTTACCATTAAAAATTACATTGTCAACTTCACAATTCTCTTCTTGTTTATTCAAATAATATTTTTCATCCGCAATTTTATATTTTAGTGTGACAATAAACGTACTACCCTTGCCAAGAACACTCTTCACATCAATTGTTCCACCAAGAAGATCCACATATTTCTTAACAATGGCCATACCAAGACCGGTACCACTAATTTTACTGGATGTCATTCTTTCTCTTGAAAAAGATTCAAAAATCTTCTCTAAATAGTCCTGACTCATACCAATACCCGTATCCGTAATACTTGTACGAACAATCATATATCCAGGCTCATCACATGAAAGCTCATCCACATTAACTGTAATTGAACCATTTGAAGGTGTATATTTAACGGCATTACTTAAAATATTCACAAAAATTTCCTCAACCTTTGTCACATCGGCCATGACATGTTTATGATCAACATTAAACGTGTACCTCACATGAATATTCTTTTTCTTCGCCTCATCCTCAAACATTTCAAACAATCTTTGTCTTATATCCTCAATATTCACATAGTTTTCATCCAATTCCATATGACCACTTTCTATGCGTGCCATATCTAATACGTTATTAATAATTGATAAAAGAATATTACCCGCCTTTTGAAGTTTATTTAAATGTTCTACAACCTTAGACAAATCATTATCTTTCAACTCATTCTTCATAAGTTCAGAATAGCCCAAAATCGCATTCATAGGCGTACGAATATCATGTGACACATTATGCAGAAATTGCGTTTTGGCAAGATTTGCATCCTTAGCACTCGCCTCTGCTCGCCTTGCCTTTCTTAAAAGTTGAAGAATTACAATAATAATACTAAAACCTAAAATAAGAACAACAGCCAAATGATCTTTTAAAAAACCATAAAAAGTCATTTTATAAGCCGTACTATCATACATCGCAATCGCACTTGTCAACATATCCGAAGGCATAGCCTTTATCGTCTTATTTAATATGGATAATAGTGTTGCCTGCCCATCTTTAACCCCAAAACAAGCCTCCATTGTCTTTGTCAAAGAAATAATTTTAAAATTCTTATTACCATCAAATTCCAATACCTGACTCGATTCCTTGATAAAACAATCCACTTTACCATCAACAACCATATTCGCCCCATCATCAATCGAATCACAATCCACGAGTTTCCAATGCGGATAGTTATACGCAATATGTTGTTTTAAAGCCACCTTGTTTTTCGGTACAGCTACCACATATGAATCGTTCTCATTAAAATCTTCCTTATTTGTAACGGCAATCAAATTATACGTCCAAGCCGTATTCGAAAGTGCATACCCCTTCTTTTCGGCAACATTTGAATTTCGACTCACATAATAAATCACATCAATCTCTTTATTCTGTAAAGCCTCAATCATTTTGTCATAATCATCAAAAGCCTGTATATCAAATTTTAAAGTATGATTTCCCAAACAATCTTTGGCATACGAAATATATTCAGGCAGTGAACCACGAATCTCTCCACTCTTTTTGTCCATTGTAAACACAATAGGATCATTATTTAAAAAACCAATTCGAATACCACCATGCTCTTCTAACCATGACTTTTCATTTCCTGTAAGAAACTGCGTATAATCCAAAGTAAAATATTTCTTATACAAATCCGCCTTGAAAAAAGGACTATCACTATCCAACTGGCGCATCGCATGATCCAATTCTTGTTTAATATCACTACGCTCTTTATTGATTGCAAAATATATATCAGACTTTCCAATTGTAGTTACACTAGAAATCCCTCTTTCAGACCAAATCGACTCTTCTAAAGACACAAAACAATCAATCTCATTATTCGCTAATTTCTTTTTAACATCCTCATTACCACTTACATTCACATGCTCAGTATGAATACCATACTTATTCTCCCATTCTGTAAGCATATATTCAGGCTCAGTACCTTTAAGCACACCAATACGCTTACCATCCAAAGACTTATAATCCGAAGACAAAATATCCGTATCTGATAAATTCGCATACAAAACATACTTTTCTTCACCCATCGTTTCCTCAGAAAATAACATTTCTTTAGCACGATCATCCGTATACGCAATATCACCCATGATATCAATCTCACCATTTTCAAGCTTATCAAAACAATTCGACCAATCACACTTCACATACTCAAACTTCCAACCCGTATACCCAGCCAAAGCCTGCATCAATTCATAACCATAACCACGCCTTACACCATGATCATCCACATAATTAAATGTATCTTCAAAAGATCCCACACGAATTGTCTTCTGTGTCTCATCCGCAAAACAAGGCATACACAGCGTGAATACCATAAATATACTTATACATACTGCCCCAAACCTTTTCATTATTTTATTCATAAGTTTCTCCATAACCAACATAGCCCTAATCTATGTTAAAATTATATATTATTTCACAAATTTCAGTCAATAAAACGCAGAATGTTTTTCAAAAAAACTAACCATTCAGTTCAATTCCACCACCAATAAAAAAACTAGAATCATAAAGACTCTAGCTCTTTGTTTCTATTGGACCACTATGAAATTCTCTTTCAATATCTGGACTATATAGTTTACTCCACTCTTCTTTAGCCAATCTCTTCTAGGCTTATCTATTTCATCTAGAATATATGGCATTTGGCACACAACAAGAAATGTCTAAATTATACTTAAACAATTCAAGTTCTGTATCCGTTATTGTTTTCTTTAAAATCTTAATATATAAAGAAACCATCTCTTCAAAATTAAGTATTTTAGGTATCATAATATAACACTCCATTTAATCCACTAATCTATCAGGAATTAATTCATTACCTTTATATTTGAAAACATATTGCTTGTTTAAATCTTTATTCTTTAATGAAAACCACACTTCTGTATCCGACTGTTGAGTGATTGAATCCACATAATATGCTTCATCCTCAATTTGATCATTTGCGTTTTTAATCAATTCCTCATCTGAATATGGTATTGAAGTTTGAACTCCTTTAGTCTCTCTAAGTTCGGGTTGTGCCTTTGTACAAGCTGTTAATAATAAAAGAAATAATATTCCAAATTTTTTCATATAATCCTATACGTATTCTCCTTTGTATTGATTTCAACTGTGATATTATTACTAAAAGTGGTCTGTTGAACATGATCATTGATGATTTTATGTTCTACCATTTCTTCATTTTTAATTTTTTGATAAAAATCTAGAACAACATTTGCACGTTTAATTCGATCTTCTATGGACAAACCATCTGAACCAAAATTACCATCCACATTATCATACGGTGCATTTCTTACCACATATGGAATGCCACCATTTAATAACGCATACAACATGTAGTCTTCTTGTTTTTTATCCATTGGCCAAGGCAAAATAAAACAATCATGATACACAAGATTAAATAAAGGTACAGGTATTCCCATTCTTTTCTCATTTTCATCTTTCATCATAAACTCATAAGGACCATAATGTGAAAATACAAGTTCATGCATTGCCCAATCACTACACTCCTCACTTGAAGGAATGATTCCCTTTGAAATCATATATTGAAAACAAGCCCTTCTATATTCCATGCACTCTTTTCTTGTCATCAAATGTTCTGGATTAAAACACTCATCCATTTCATTGCAAGAAAATACATCTAAGTATACGCAATCCAAATCAATATGTTTTAAGATCTCAGTGTAGTTTCTTTTTACATACTTCGGTGCTAGACTTGCACACAAATAGTTTTGTCTACCCCCAGCCCAATTGGCATGTTCAAGCACACTACCATCCTCTAATTGAATGGCTTGGTTTTCATTATGTGTTTTAGCCTTATAGTAATAATCACGATACTGATCATGTAAGCCAAACAAATCATTAGACGCACTTAAACTCTGTTGAAGTCTTTTTAAACCAGACCAGCCACTAGCTTCAATACATGCCGGCAAATAATCCGGATGACAATTATCGTAGCCAGGATCTCCCCAACCATCCAAATGAAGATAAAGTTTGTTTGAACCCAATTCATGAAGACTTTGAATCATCTCTTTTACCGAATCAAAAGAATGAATCACATCCTCTTGCCCATTATAGAATCTAGAATCCTTTTCTGTATGCGCCTTAATACCCGTATGTACAACAGCACACTGCTGAAGATCTGATATTTTAGAAAGTGTAACTTCTTTTTCTTTTAAAGACTTAAATAAACCGGTTTCTTTAACATACTCTCGATAAATCTTACACGCACGATTATAATCCATATTCGATTCAAAAGAATATCGAACAACACGCTTATATCGCATCTTACCTAGACTTGTTAACCATACAAATTGAAGTCTTGTTCCCTTATCATCATGATTAATTGTATATTTAGAATCCCAAGGCGTTTCATTGATTGCGATATACCCTTTTCCATTATTGGTTTGACTAAGCCAAGGCATATAAGCAGCACAACTTGTAAACTGACCATCAAAGGCAATATGACTATAATCATACTCATACCGATTGGGAATCAATAATCCTTGCATATATGGAATGGTTGAATAGCCATCCTTATCTTCACACACAAAACTATCGGGAAAATGTACCTCTTTAATATTTTCATCCACTTTGGGAATCCACTCAAAATAATAATGATTCGTACTATCTTCTTTCCAAATATATGTATCAAAATATTTATACGTGCTATAAATACCCTTACCTAATCCCGTTATTCTTTCTTCGGATGAAATGAAATCCTCACTAAAATTTATTTTTTGATCATTTTTCGTTACATAAAACGAATCTAGATTATGAATCCAATTTTCCATATACAAATACCTCTATCAAATTATATCACATGAAAAAAAGTATCCATTACGATACTTTCTTTAATATTCTTATTTCATAAGGCTTGAACTCAAGTGCGTTATGAATATAAAGTTCTTCATTGGTTTCCATGTCGATGAAGTTACCTTGACCATTAAAGCCTAATGTTTGAACAACACTCTTCATATTCATACAAATCCATAGACATTCCTTTTCATCCTGTCTTTGATAGATACAAGCCGTGTTTGTGATGCCAATCTGTGTATAGTCTCCATAAGATAAAGCGGAATGATTATGTTTCAAGTGGATTAACTTTTGAATGGTATCCGTTAATTCATTCCATTCAAATACCTTGATTTCCGGCCTAAGATCCGTATCATTCCAATTTTTTGTACCTTCCATACCCCATTCACTGCCATAATAGATACATGGAATACCTGGCATAGTAAATAACATGGTATAAATTAAAGGCAATTGGTTTTTATCCTCTAAAATCGACGCAACTCTTTCTACATCATGATTATCCACAAAGTTAAACAAATGCTTACCCGTATATAAACACCATGGATCTTTGCCAAATTGACGATTCAATGAATAAAGAATCTCATAAAAATTGGCTGAATTAAAGCTCGAATACAACCCCTTATAACACTCATAATTTGTGACAGAATCCAACATATTCTCATTCATCCATTGATTATAGTCACCATGTAAAGTTTCACCTAAAAGGAAGAAATCTCTATCTACATGATTATGTAAAGTTTGAAGGAAGTTTTTATCTAGACAATATGCGACATCTAATCTTAAACCATCAATTTTAAATTCTTCTTGCCAGAAATCCACTACACTTAAAATGTATTCTACTACTTGTGAATTTTGAAGATTCAACTTCACTAAGATATCATTGCCTTCCCAATCCTGGTACCAGAAGCCATCGTTGTAGTGATTGTTTCCATTAAAATCAATATAGAACCAATCCTTATAAGGTGAATCCCACTTCTTTTCTAATACATCTTGAAACGCAAAGAAATCACGTCCCACATGATTAAACACGGCATCTAAAATAATTTGAATACCATTTTCATGGAATTGATTTACAACTTCCTTTAAGTCTTCATTGGTACCCAATCTTGTATCTAACGTTTTAAAATCCGTTGTATCATAACCATGTGTACGACTTTCAAAGATTGGATTCAGCATAATACAATCAATTTTTAATTTTTTTAAATGCGGAATGAAATCCTCTAATTTATGAATTCTATGTTCTAGAACATGATCATTCTCAAATGGCGCTCCACAAGCTCCAAAAGGATAGATTTGATAAAATACACTCTCATTCGCCCACATAAAATTACTCCTTTGTGATATCGCCTGCTTGAACATGAATTAAATTCATCAATGTCTTTGGATCCATCTCAATCTGCATACCAATTTTACCTGCACTAAAATAGATTTTATCTTGATTTAAACAATCCTTTTCAATAAAGGTACGAAATTGTTTTTTCATACCCAATGGAGAACAACCACCACGAATATAGCCCGTAATCTTATTGATGTCCTTCACATGAATCATCTCACAAGATTTGACTTCGGCTATTTTTGCGCACTTCTTTAAATCCAGTTCCTTTTCAACTGGAAGCATATACACTAAGTATTCCTTCGTGTTTGCCTGTGTAACTAAAGTTTTATACACAGCTTCCACTGGCTGATGTAACATATTCGCAACATGCACACCATCTACGGGATCCCCCTCTTTATGTTCATACGTATGCGCTTCATATTCCACTTTATGCTGATCTAAAAAACGCATCGCATTGGTCTTTTGAATCTTTTTCATGCTTGAAACTCCTCTAATAACTCTTTAGCCACCAAGAATTTCGTCTTATTCTGCTCCATCGCTATCTTTTCAATATAGTGATGCGCCTTGTCTTCACTCCAATGATAATTTGAAATCAAAACCAACTTACAATGATCCACCATCTTCAACTCTAAATATTTCTGTTCAAGCTTACTGATCTTCTTTTCATAAAGCTGGATTCGCCTATTCATACTCATAAGAATCTGAAATGCTTCATACAACAACTGCTTCTTGATGGGATACGACAGAACTATTATACCACTATCTTTACACTGATATGAAACTTGATCATAGATTTCCTTATTGCACACCAAAAGAACTTGTGTATTTAAACTCTTCGCAAAATTTAAAAGCCCACTTGTCGTTTGCGAATATAAGATCACAACAATCTCAAAATGCGTATTTCTCAACTTATTTAACGCATCATTATATGTCTTTGACAGCACATATTGATAATTGGCCGTATTTTTTAATAAAGCTAAGAAATTCTCATTTCCAAGTACTAATACTTTACTTGCCTCCATACGCACTTACCCAACATAAATATCCACTACATCTTTTCCTAAAACTTGTTTTAACCAATCCGAATTCAAAGCCTTTACCTTTGCCTCTTTTAAACTTTGAGGAAGCTTTTTTGTATCACTCGATACAATATCCGTACAAGGATCGGGTACCATGTTCTTTTCAATCCCCTCTAAACCGGCATAAATCAATAAGGCATACGCAAGATATATATTACAACTACTATCCGGACTTCTTAACTCCATACGATTTGTCGAATGCGTAGCCGGAATACGAATCAATTGATTACGATTCTGATACGACCAGGAAATATAGCTTGGCGCCTTATCCTTCCCAAAACGCTTGTAGGAGTGTTTAGTTGGATTTAAAAAGGCTGTCATCTCTTCAATACGATTTAAAATACCCGCCATAAAAGGCATCAACAACTCTTCATGTTGATCCACACTCATATTAATATGCATCCCATTACCGGGCTGATCCTCTAAAGGTTTTGGTGAAAAGTCAGCTACTAAACCCTGCATATTCGCAATAGCTTCAACAACCCACTTAAATGTCGCCGCATTATCCGCTGCTTGTAAAGCACTTGAATAACGAAAATCAATCTCATTTTGCCCAGGACCCATCTCATGATGCGAAACCTCTGGATCAATTCCCATTTCCGATAATGTTAAACAAATCTCACGACGAACATTTTCCCCTTTATCTAATGGCGAAATATCCATATACCCCGCACGATCCAATGGAACATAGGTATTTTCTCCATTTTCATTCTGCTTAAATAAATAGAATTCAAACTCTGAACCAAAGTTAACACTGATTCCCATACTTTTCGCTTTTAGGATTGCCTTCTTTAATATATAACGCACATCCCTTTCAAAAGGCGTCCCATCCGGATATTTAATATCACAATACATACGAATGACACTTCCATCCATACTACGCCATGGCAAGATACTCATAGTGTTCGGGTCAGGATATAAGAATAGATCACTATGCACTTCATCTAGAAAGCCATCAATGGCACTGGCATCAAAGCTAATTCCCTCCACAAATGCCCTTTTTAATTCAGTTGGTAAAACAGAAACATTTTTCTGGGTACCATACATATCAAAATAAGAAAGACGAATAAATCGAACGTCTTGTTCTTCACAAAAATTTAATACATCCTCATATGTCATACAATTCACCTCGAATAATTAATGCACTATTTTCATTCTGTTTTCAAATCTTTTTACATTTTTTCATTGACAACACAAAATATCTGTTTATAATGAATGCATACATGGCAAGGACGCCAAAGAAAACATAGGTCAAACCCTAGTTTTTTAGTGTCCTTGCCCTTTTTTTATGTAAAGGAGAGCCATTATGAAATCGATCGTAGAAGAAATTTTTGGAAGTAAAGTTTTTGATGAATCTGTTATGCGAGAAAAGCTCGCAAAAGATACATATCGCGAATTAGAAAAAACCATTCGCGATGGAAAACAGTTAAATATCAAAATCGCAAACGCGGTAGCCCACGCTATGAAAGAATGGGCCTTAGAACAAGGTGCAACACACTATACACACTGGTTCCAGCCAATGACAGGAGTTACAGCTGAAAAGCATGATGGCTTTATCAATCCAGATAAAGATGGCAAAGTCATTATGGAATTTAGTGGAAAAGAATTAATCAAAGGTGAGCCAGACGCCTCAAGTTTTCCCAATGGTGGATTAAGAGCCACATTTGAAGCAAGAGGATATACAGCTTGGGATCCAACAAGCTATGCCTTTATTAAAAACGGAGTTCTTTGTATTCCAACCGCTTTCTGCTCTTACTCAGGACATGCCCTAGATAAGAAAACACCACTATTAAGAAGTATGCAGGCCATTAATAAACAAGCCTTACGTATTGTGAAATTATTTGGCAATGACGATGTTCAAACCATTAAAACAACCGTCGGACCTGAACAAGAATATTTCTTAGTTGACCAGAAATATTATGAACAAAGAAAAGACTTGATCTATACAGGACGTACATTATTTGGTGCACCATGCCCTAAAGGACAAGAATTGGAAGATCATTATTTTGGAACAATCAAAAGTCGTGTTCAAGAATTTATGTCCGATTTAAATAAAGAGTTATGGAAACTTGGCATCTTGGCAAAAACTGAACATAACGAAGTAGCGCCTGCTCAACATGAATTAGCCCCAATCTTTACAACGACAAATATCGCAACAGACCACAACCAATTGACAATGGAATTGATTCAAAGAGTTGCGAAAAAACATGGATTGGTTGCCTTACTTCATGAAAAACCATTTGAAGGTATCAACGGTAGTGGTAAACACAATAACTTCTCTTTATCTACGGATACAGGAATCAACCTATTAGAACCAGGCGATACACCTCATGAAAACGCACAATTTTTAGTCTTCTTAGCTGCCATTATTAAAGCTGTAGATGAACACCAAGACTTATTACGATTAAGCGTAGCCACTGCAGGAAACGATCACCGACTAGGTGCTAACGAAGCGCCTCCAGCTATTATCTCTATTTTCTTAGGTGATGAATTAACTGCTGTATTAAAGGCCATTGAAGAAGATAAACCATATGATGGAAAAGAAAAAGAATTGATGAAGATTGGAGCAACCGTTCTTCCTAAATTCCCTAAAGATTCAACCGACCGTAACCGTACTTCTCCATTCGCCTTTACCGGAAACAAATTCGAATTCAGAATGCCCGGATCTAACTCAAGTATTGCCGGATGCAATATTGTGTTAAATACAGTCATTGCGGATGAAATCGAAAAATTTGCGAATATCTTAGAAGCTGCAGATGATTTTGACACTACATTACATACTTTAATCAAAGATACAATCAAAAACCACAAGCGCATTATTTTCAATGGCAACGGATATGATGATTCTTGGGTTAAAGAAGCAGAGTCTAGAGGCTTATTAAACTTAAAGACAACTCCAGATGCCCTTCCATACTTCAAAACCGATGAAAACATTGCCCTATTTGAAAGACAAAAAGTTTTATCTAAAGAAGAAGTGGAATCAAGATATGAAATTTTAATGGATGAATACGAAAAACAAATCAACATTGAAGCATTGACAATGTTAGATATTGCGAAAAAAGACATTTTACCAGCCGCAAGTAAGTTCTCTAAAGAATTTACAGATACAATCGCAAATAAAAAGGCCATCGGTATCGACTTAATCTATGAACTTGAAACAGCTAAAAAAGTCAGTGAATATTTAACCGAAGCTTACCAAGCTATGATGACACTTGAAAACGATGTTAAAAAACTACATGAAATTGATGATTTTGAAAAATCAGCCTTCTATGTAAGAGACTTCATTATCCAAGATATGGCCTCATTACGAAAACCATGCGACGAACTTGAAGTCATTACTTCTAATAGTGATTGGCCATTTCCAACTTATGGAAAATTATTATTCGGAATTCAATAAACCGGCATACGCCCGGTTTTTCCGTCTATAAAGGAGATGTAATTTATGTGTACAATTATTGGATATAAATCATTAAAAGTAAATAAAGAATCCATTCATCAAGCATTACTTGCGACATATACAAGAGGTCCAGACGATGAAAGAATTCAAGAAGTCGGATGCGGCTATCTAGGCTTTCAAAGACTATCCATCATGGGACTAAGTCCAGAAGGCATGCAGCCTTTTGTTAGAGATGGCAATTATGTGGTATGTAACGGGGAAATCTATGGATTTCGAGAAATTAAGTCCGAATTAGAAAAATCCGGCTATACATTTATTTCGCAAAGCGACTGTGAAATTCTTCTACCACTCTATGAAAAATACGGATTAGACATGTTTAAAAAGCTAGATGCTGAATATGCCTGCATTATTTATGATGCCAAGAAAAACGATTTTATTGCCGCCAGAGACCCAATCGGAATCCGTCCATTATTTTATGGCTATGATCAAAATCATAATATTGTCTTTGCCTCTGAAGCCAAAAACCTAGTTTCCATTGTCGAACAAATCTTTCCATTCCCTCCAGGACACTATTATGCCGATGGCAAATTCACTTGTTATTTAGATGTCACAAAAGTAGATAAAGTCATTGACTCTGATCTAGATACAATCTGTACAAATATCCACGACAAGCTCGTTGAAGGCGTTAAGAAAAGACTAGATGCCGATGCCCCACTAGGATTCTTATTGAGTGGAGGATTAGATTCAAGTCTAGTATGTGCCATCAGTCAAAAATTACTCAATAAACCCATTGAAACCTATGCGATTGGAATGGAAGAAGATGCGATCGATTTAAAATATGCCAAAGAAGTCGCTGACTTTATTGGCTCTAACCACCATGAAATCATTATCAATAAAGAAGATGTCTTAAATGCGATCAAACCCGTCATTCAAACTTTGGCTACTTTTGACATTACAACCATTCGCGCCAGCATTGGAATGTATCTTATCTGTAAAGCCATTCATGAACAAAGTAACATTCGCGTATTACTAACTGGAGAAATCAGTGATGAATTGTTTGGCTACAAATATACAGATTTTGCCCCAAGCGCCCAAGAATTCCAAAAAGAAAGTGTAAAACGTGTACATGAACTTTATATGTACGATGTATTAAGAGCTGATCGTTGCATTTCCACAAACTCCATTGAAGCCCGTGTTCCCTTTGGCGATTTAGATTTTGTCAAATACGTTATGGCAATTGATCCACAAAAGAAAATGAATACGTACAATAAAGGAAAATATTTGCTTCGTCATGCGTTTGAAAAAGACGAAATTCTTCCTTACGATATCTTAATGCGAGAAAAAGCCGCCTTCTCTGATGCGGTCGGTCACTCATTAAGTGATGATATTAAAGAATATGCCGAAAAGCAGTATACAAATGCTGAATTTGAAGAAAAAATCAAACAATACAAATACTGTACTCCATTCACAAAAGAGTCTCTATTATATCGTGAAATTTTTGAATCTTACTACCCTGAACAGGCAGGCATGATCAAAGATTTCTGGATGCCAAATAAAAACTGGCAAGGATGTAACGTCAACGATCCGAGTGCTCGTTATTTATCAAACTATGGAGACAGCGGAAAATAGAAGGGTTGTGTAAATTATGAATTTTGAAATCGAACATGATGCCTGCGGTATTGGTACCGTAGTCCAAATCGATGGTAAACAAAGCTATGATGTCTTAGACAAAGCATTGCACATTGTAGAAAAACTAGAACACCGTGCAGGTAAAGATGCCAGTGGTAAAGTGGGTGATGGAGTTGGTATTCTCCTTCAAATCAGTGATGACTTTTTTCGCAAAACATTAAAAAAAGACAACATCAAACTACCCGAACACTATGGTGTCGGTATGTTTTTCTTGCCAAGAAATAAACTGCTCTTAAACCAACACAAAAAAATGTTTGAAAAACTTGTCGAACAAGAAGGATGCACATTCATCACATGGAGAAAAGTACCATGTGACGAATCCATCCTAGGTCAAAAAGCCAAAGATTGTATGCCTAGCATTTACCAAGCTTTTGTCCAAGGCGATACAGATCTAGAACAAAAGTTATATGTGATTCGACGCGAATTTGAAAAGAGTTGTAAAGAAACCTATGTGGCCTCATTAAGCAGTCGTACCATTGTTTATAAAGGTATGTTTCTCGTTTCTCAATTAAGAAAATTCTATTTAGATTTACAAGATGAAAACTATAAGTCTGCGATTGCAATCGTACACTCACGCTTCTCTACCAATACAACACCATCTTGGCAAAGAGCGCATCCAAACCGTTATATTGCCCACAATGGTGAAATCAATACCATCCGTGCCAACGTCAATAAGATGTTAGCACGTGAAGAAAGTATGCATTCAAAATTCTTGGATGAAAATTCAAGTAAGATCTTACCCATCATCAATACTTCGGGTTCCGATTCTGCCATGTTAGATAACGCCCTAGAATTTTTAGTCATGAATGGCATGCCACTTGAAAAAGCCGTTATGATTTTGATTCCAGAACCATGGAAACACCAAACCATGGATCAAAAGAAGAAAGATTTCTACCACTACTATGCCACAATGATGGAACCATGGGATGGTCCAGCCGCTATTTTATTTAGTGATGGACAAAAAGTCGGAGCCGTTTTAGATCGTAATGGACTTCGACCAAGTCGTTACTACCTAACAAGCGACAACATGTTGATTTTATCAAGTGAAGTGGGAGTATTGGATATTGATGAAAAGAAAATCGTAAAAAAATCAAGACTTGAACCCGGTAAAATGTTACTTGTGGATACAAAGAAAAAGAAATTGATTGAAGACTATGATCTTAAAAATGAATATGCCTCTTCAAATCCATATGGAGAATGGTTAGACAACCACTTATTATACCTGAAAGATCTACCAGCTCCTGATAAAAAAAAACACATCCACTCGCAACATGAAAGAGATATTCTTTATAAAGTCTTCGGCTATACCTATGAAGATGTAAAAGATATTATTTTACCAATGGCCCGCGTAAAACTTGAACCAACAAGTGCGATGGGTACCGATATTCCTTTGGCAATTTATTCCCAAAATCATTTAAGTTTATTCCATTACTTTAAACAACTCTTCGCCCAAGTAACCAACCCACCCATTGATTCTTTACGTGAAGAAGTTGTCACAGATACAACCATCTATATTGGTAGTGATGGAAACCTACTCCAGGATAAATCCGACAACTGTACCGTCTTAGAGGTCAACAATCCCATTCTAACATCACGCGATATGGATAAGATTCGTCAATTAAATCAGACAGGATTTAAAAATGAAACGATTTCTCTATTATTCTATCGTGGCACATCGTTAAAGGAAGCATTAGATAACTTATTTATTGAATGTGATAAAGCCTATCGAAATGGGGCCAACATCTTGATTCTTTCCGATAAAGGTGTCGATGAAGGTCACATGGCCATTCCTAGTCTTTTAGCTGTATCTGCCTTAGAACAACACTTAGTTAAGACAAAAAAGAAAACCGATGTATCCATCATTCTAGAAAGTGGTGAACCAAGAGACGTTCATCAATTCGCAACGATTTTAGGTTATGGTGCAACCGCCATCTATCCATATTTGGCGCATGAATGCATTGAAGAAATGATTCAATTAAATATGTTAGATAAAGAAGTCAACATTGCGATTGATGACTATAATGAAGCCATTTTAAAAGGCATCGTTAAAATTGCCGCTAAAATGGGTATTTCGACTCTTCAATCGTATCAAGGAGCCCAAATCTTTGAGGCCATTGGAATCTCTAAAGAGGTTATCGATACCTACTTCACAAACACCATTAGTGAAGTGGAAGGCATTACTTTAGAAGACATTGAAAAAGATTTGATCTATCATCATGATCGTGCTTATGATCCATTAGGACTTACAACCGATACAAGTCTAGATTCCATTGGATTCCATAAACTTAGAAAAGGTGATGGAAAAGAAGATCACTTATATTCTCCTGAAACCATTGTGAAACTTCAAAGAGCTACACAAACCAATGACTATGATTTATTTAAAGAATATTCGAATGAATTGAATTCAAACCATCAAAAACACCATTTAAGAAGTCAATTGCACTTTAAAAAGACAAGAAATTCAATCCCATTATCCGAAGTGGAAAGTGAATACGAAATCGTAAAACGCTTTAAGACAGGTGCCATGAGCTATGGTTCTATCTCTGAAGAAGCCCATACATGTATGGCCATCGCCATGAATCGATTGGGTGGTAAATCCAATTCGGGTGAAGGTGGCGAAAAACCAGAGCGTTTAGGTACCGAAAAGAATTCCGCTATTAAACAAGTGGCGAGTGGTCGTTTTGGCGTCACCGAAGAATACTTAGTCAGTGCCAAAGAAATTCAAATCAAGATGGCACAAGGCGCAAAACCAGGTGAAGGTGGACACTTGCCAGGCAAAAAAGTCTATCCATGGATTGCGAAAACTCGTTATTCAACGCCAGGCGTATCTTTAATTTCCCCTCCTCCTCACCACGACATCTATTCCATTGAAGACTTAGCCCAATTGATCTACGACTTAAAGAATGCCAACCCAAAAGCTCGAATCAGTGTTAAGCTTGTTAGTGAAGCTGGTGTAGGTACGATTGCATCTGGTGTTGCCAAAGCCGGAGCTACCGTCGTCTTGATTTCTGGTTATGATGGGGGTACAGGTGCTGCTTCCCAAAGCAGTATTCACCATGCGGGTCTTCCATGGGAATTAGGTTTGGCTCAAGCTCATCAAAACTTAGTCGAGAACGGTTTAAGAAGTCGTGTTTTAATTGAAACCGACGGTAAGTTAATGACAGGAAAAGATGTTGCGATCGCATGCTTACTTGGAGCGGAAGAATTTGGCTTTGCGACAGCACCACTTGTTACTATGGGATGTATGATGATGCGTGTATGTAATCTAGATACTTGTCCTTTTGGTGTGGCTACACAAAACCAAAAATTAAGAAAGCGTTTCAAAGGAAAACCAGAATATGTCATGAATTTCATGTTGTTTATTGCGCGTGAATTAAGAGAAATTATGGCTGAGCTTGGCTATCACACAATCAATGAAATGGTGGGTCATACGGACAATCTAGAAGTGGATGAAGATGCGAATATGGATTACTCTAACATTTTAATGACACCTTACAATATTCATTATGAGCCAAAAGATACATACGATTTTGAACTTGAAAAAACGGTAGATATGAAGACATTGCTTCCTAAGTTTGAGCCTTATTTCAACGAGAAAAAGTCTCATGCTGAAACAATCTCAATTTCAAGTACAGACCGTACAGTCGGAACGATTTTATCCAGTGTAGTCACAAAACAATTTAATAACACTCTACAAGACGATACATATATAGTTCATTGTAACGGTGGGGCTGGACAATCTTTTGGTGCCTTTGTACAAAAAGGAATCACATTAGATGTACATGGTGATGCCAATGACTATTTTGGTAAGGGATTATCTGGTGGTAAATTGATTATTCAGCCAAAAAATGAAGCAAAATTTAAGCCAAATGAAAACGTCATTATTGGTAATGTGGCCTTATATGGTGCTACTAGTGGTGAAGCCTATATTCGTGGTATGGCCGGTGAACGTTTTGCGGTACGTAACTCAGGAGCAAGTGCTGTAGTCGAAGGTGTTGGTGATCATGGACTTGAATATATGACAGGTGGTACCGTTGTGATTTTGGGTCAAACTGGTAAAAACTTAGCAGCCGGCATGTCTGGTGGTATTGCGTATATTTATGATCCTAACCATGATTTATATACGCGTTTAAATAAACAATTAGTCAATACGTATGAAGTGAGTGGTAAAGCGGATATTGAAACATTAACGCAATTATTAAAGAATCACTACAAATATACAAATTCAGATGTTGCCCAAAAGATTTTATCAAATTTGGATCATGAATTATCCAACTTTAAAAAGATCGTACCTAAAGATTATGAAAAGATCACAACATTGATTCAAGAATTAAAGGCCAAAGGCTATCATTATGATGAAGCCAGTCTAATGGCTTTTGAACAAGTACATGCTTAGAAAGGATGAAAGATTATGGGAAAACCAACAGGATTTTTAGAATATGAAAGACAAGAAAACGAGGCCATCCAACCTCTTTCTCGTATCACAAACTTTAATGAATTTCATCCTTTTTTAGATGAAGAAACAAGACGTAAACAAGGTGCACGCTGCATGAATTGTGGCGTTCCCTTTTGTCAGTCAGCTATTAAGTTAAAAAACATGGTGACAGGCTGCCCATTACATAACTTAATTCCAGAATGGAATGATGAAATCTATAATGGCAACGATAAACGTGCATTATCTAGATTATTAAAAACCAATCCATTTCCTGAATTTACTGGTCGTGTATGCCCTGCTCTTTGTGAAAAGGCTTGTTTGAATGGTTTAGACCAAGAACCAGTCACAATCAAAGAAAATGAATTGTATACAATTGAAACAGCCTATACGAACAATTGGATGACACCTTATGTTCCTAGTGTGCGCTCCGATAAAAAGGTCGCCATCATTGGATCTGGTCCAGCAGGACTTGCGCTTGCGCATGATTTAAATCGAAGAGGTCATTCTGTGACAGTCTTTGAAAAAGAAGATCGTATTGGTGGTTTATTGATGTATGGCATTCCAAATATGAAGCTTGAAAAGAAAGTCATTCAAAGAAGATTAGAAATACTTTCGGAAGAAGGAATCGTTTTTAAAACCAATGTGAATGTAGGTAAAGACATCACCAAAAAGGAATTGGAAAAAGAATATGATGCGATTGTCTTTGCGACTGGATCTAAAAAGGCTCGTGATCTAAATGTAAAGAATCGTGATTGTACAGACATTTATTTTGCGGTGGACTATCTTACTAAGGCCACGAAACATTTGTTGGATAACACCGAAGAAATTTCTGCCAAATATAAACATGTTGTGATTGTTGGCGGTGGAGATACTGGAAATGATTGTGTTGGTACAAGCATTCGTCAGGGTTGTGCAAGTGTTGTTCAAATTGAAATGATGCCTAAAGCACCCGATGAAAGACTTCAAAGTAATCCTTGGCCCGAATGGCCAAAGATCTGTAAGACAGATTATGGTCAAGAAGAAGCGATTGCCGTCTTTAAAAAGGATCCTCGCATCTACGAAACAACAGTTAAGGAATGTATTTTAGATGAAAAGAAAAATCTGAAACAGATCAAGACAGTAAAAGTCCACTTTAACAATGGTAAACTTGAAGAAGTAAAGGGTTCCGAACAAATTTTAGACTGTGATTTATTATTGATTGCGGCTGGTTTTATTGGTGTTGAAGATGATTTAAAGAAGAGTTTTAAATTGGAAACAACACAAAGAAATACGATTGCGACACAACCAAATTCTTATCAAGTTAAAGACAAATACTTTACAGCTGGAGATTGTCATAGAGGTCAATCCTTAGTTGTATGGGCTATTCATGAAGGTAAAGAGTGTGCTAAAGAAGTGGATACGTATTTAATGGGTTACACAAATATGGAATAATTTAAAGTTCATTTAAGCTTATTGCGATATCCTTGTATTGTAAATAAGGAGGTACAAGGACATGAAAAATGAAATGCCAAAAATTCCAAATTCAAATCATAAATTATTAAAGAAAGGTACAAAGCTTGTATTGAGTGCGGCTACATTTGGTGTAGTTGCGGCTGGAAGTTTTCAAGGTGTCAACTATGTGGTTGATTACTATAATAAACAAAATACAACAGTTCAAAGTACAAATGTTGTGAAAACTTCAAGTTCAACCACTTCAAATGTGAGTGCAGTCGCTCAAAATTGTATGCCAAGTATTGTATCGATTACCAACGTTTCGGTATCGGATGTACAAAATTATTTCAGTATGTATGGAAATAACTCAAGAAGCAATCCGTTTACGCAACAAGAAAGTACAAGTGTAGGTAGTGGTGTGATCATCAATAAAAAGAATGGTGAAATCGATATTTTGACAAACTATCATGTTATTGAAAATGCCAAGACCTTGACTTGTACATTAGCGGATAATACAAATGTAGAAGCCACTGTAAAAGGTGTAGATGAAGATCGTGACTTAGCTGTGATTTCCATCAAGACAAAAGACTTAAGTGAAGACACTTTAAAACAAATTGCGATTGCGACAATTGGAGATAGTGACAAACTTCAAGTTGGAGAACAAGTCGTAGCGATTGGTAATGCGTTAGGTTATGGTCAAAGTGTTACAACGGGTATTGTATCGGCTACAAATCGTAGTGTTTCAACAAGTTCAGATACAGACAAATCACAATCGTATATTCAAACCGATGCAGCTATTAACCCAGGTAACTCAGGTGGAGCATTATTGAATATGAGTGGTGAATTGATTGGCATCAACTCAGCCAAATTAAGTGATACGGATGTAGAAGGTATGGGCTATGCGATTGCGATCAGCGATGTCAAAGATTCAATCAATACTATGCTTGAAGGAAAAGATGTAAGTAAATCATCGACTCAATCTTCTTATTATTCACAGTACAACAATAATGAAGACGATGACTCCTCTAGTCCATTTGACTTTTGGAACTAAAACAGGGACTTGATTCCTGTTTTTTTTTATTGTAAAATATTGAAGATGTTTTTTTGTGGATATGGATCTCATGACCATAATCTATGTATGAAGACATCCATTTGATTAGTTACATCGTATTCTTAAAAAGAAACGAAAGTAGGAGGAAATATGAACAAATCAAAACTATCAGTACGCCAGATGTGCGTTTTGGCTTTATTTTTAGCCATCGAAATCATCATGTATTTAACACCAATTGGATACTTACGTATCAACGCATTAAGTGTTACATTAATGCACGTGCCTGTAATTATCTTGGCTAGTACAATGGGACCAGCAGCCGGTGCTTTCTTAGGATTCGTATTTGGTTGTACTTCTGTAATTGGAGCTACAATGACACCTGGAATCACAAGCTTTGTCTTCTCTCCATTTATCACAGTTGGTGGAATTTCTGGTAACTTCTTTAGTTTAGTAATAGCTTTAGTACCACGTATTTTATTAGGTGTCATTGCTGGTTATGTATTTAAATTTGCGAAAAAATACGCAAAGAATACTCCAGTCGCTGCAGGTATTGCAGCAGCTGTTGCGACAGTATGCCACACAATCATGGTATTAGGATTGATCGTTATCTTATTCGGTCCTCAATACTCACAAGCTTTAGGCATTAGCCAAGCTGCATTGAACGGTGTTATGGCTGGTGTCATTGGAACAAATATGATTCCTGAAGTCATCGTAGCTGTTGTTTCAAACATGGCTTTAGCGACTGCATTAAGTTCAAGATACGTTGGAATTGCTCAACAAGCATAGTCAATGAATAGTGTAACTTTGGTTGCACTATTTTTTTTATTTGGTTTATAATTACCTAGGTGATAAAAATGGATTTAAATTGGAAATTAAATAAAACAGAACATATTGTACAAGATGAATGGATCGACTTTCGTAAAGAGTCTTTTATTCTTCCAGATGGAAAGGAATTCTTTCCTTTCTATAACTATTCAAGAAGAAACTTTGTTGTGATTATCGCAAGAACAAAAGATGATAAGTATATAACAGTTCGTCAATTTAGACATGGACTTAAATCTGTAACCACTGAATTTTGTGCCGGTGGCATTGAGGGTGATGAAAAAGACAGTGCATTACTTGCAGCTAAACGTGAATTACAAGAAGAAACAGGCTACGTTTCAGATCACTGGAAACATATTTATACAATTCCTAGTAATCCTACAATAGCGGATAATTATGCGTATTTATATTATGCCGATGATTGTGAAAAAGTATCGAAGCAGCATCTAGATTCGACAGAATTTTTAGAAGTCAAAGAATATACAGAAGATGAAATCAATGATTTAATTAAAAACAACGAATTTGTTCAACCAATTCATCTAATGGGTTGGCTAATGGTGAAAAAAGGCGTATTATAAGGATATAAAGGAGACTTATAAACATGGAAAAATTAACTAAAAAGGACATCATTTCAAACATTGCCGAAGATTCTCACTTATCTAAAAAGGACATCACTGAAGTTGTTGACTTGGCATTAACACAAATCTTTGAAGGTTTAAGTGAAGGAAAAACGGTGGATCTTGCAGGATTTGGAAAATTTGAAATCACTGAAAGAAAAGCTAGAGAAGGATTCAATCCTCTAACGAAAGAAAAGATTCAAATTGAAGCTAGCAAATCTGTTAAGTTCAAAGTTGCCAAAGCTCTAAAAGAAGCTGTAAATAAATAATATCAAAACAAAAAGCATCCCTAGAGATGCTTTTTCATTACCTTCTTCGATCATTACAACTCGTTGTATAATAATCCTTTTTATTTTGATACATTCTTTCATCGGCTAATTTACTTATTTCTTGAACCGAATTAAAAGATTTTTCTGAAGACTTGACGACACCATACGATACAGATATCGAATTTGAGTACTTACCATGCCAATCATGAACAGTCGCATCAAATACTTGTAATATCGAATCTAGATTAGAAACAGAGTTTTGAATCCATACGACAAATTCATCTCCACCAATACGATAGATTTTTCCATAAGAGGCAAACGCAAAATTCATGCAGTTACTAGCCGCACAAATAAGCTCATCCCCAGCACTATGTCCAAGTGAATCATTGGCTTGTTTTAGACCATTTAAGTCTAAAGATATATAAGCCCATTCCGTATTTAAATCTAACTTTTCCATATCCGTATCATACGCACGTCGATTGAAACATTTCGTCAGTCCATCCGTATTCGAAGTATACATATATTTTTCTTTTTCATACTTCTCTTTTAATACTCTAGAAAGCATGAGAACAAGTAAGCATGAAGCTAAAGTTAAATAAATACCAACAATCAATATCGCTACGATATTATTTTGAGAAAACATCGATTCAGATATGGATACAGATACATTATAATTTCCGTGTTTTCGAGTTACATATTGATAGTTTTTATTAGAAGTCAGAATCTTCTTCCCAATTTTATTTTTGTCGGTAGCCCCCTCAATTATTTTCGTCTTTGAATTTACAACATAAATTTCCATTCCCTTATACACAGGCATATCAGCTACAACATTTGAAATTTGGTTTTGTTTCAACTCTTTTAAAAGACGCTTTGGCGTAATACCCACTTGAACCATATGCGTTTTAGATTCATTCCAAGTGATCGCATACATCATCTCTTTAGCTTCGGCCGTATTTGGTGTTACATCCTGGCATAATGTTAAATCATAATTGTTTAACATTTGTTTAAAGAAAGCCATTTGTTCACCAGAATCAAAGCTATATCCAAAATATTTAGGTATTGAACCCGAATATATCGTTCCTGTTTCATCAATTAAATGAATTTCATCCACGGACATTAAAGATGCGATTTTTTGAAGTTCATCAATATCATATTCTACTTCCGGTTTAGCATCCACAATATAAGATATGGCCTTAGCACGAACTATATAATCATCTTTCAATGATTTCACAAACCGCTCTTCACTCGACTCATTTTTATCAAGAACTGCAATCACACGATCCAATAATACATTGGATGTGGTTTGCGCATTCTTTTCATTTACATATCTTAATATACATGTTTCAAGAATCAGAGCGATGGCAACAATGGTGATTGAAAGCACTAATATTTTTCTTTTTCTCATAATTACTATTTTAGGTTATATTTCCCAAAAATAAAAGTGGCATTTTTTATGCCACGATTTTTTGAATCGATTCTTTCAATTCTTCAGCTGCTTTTTTTGTATCCTCTTGATCCATAATAGCCGATACAACACAAACACCTTGAATAGGACTCTTTTCTAAAACAGAAAGATTGTCTTTATTTAATCCGCCAATCGCACAAACCGGAATCTTGACAGCCGAACAAATATCATTCAGTGTTTCCACACTCGTAATCTTTGTCTTAACATGCGTCTTTGTCGGATAAATGGCACCACAACCCAAATAGTCAGCACCATCTGCTTCTGCTTTTTTTGCAACTTCTACTGTTTTTGCGGTAGCCCCAATAATACAATCTTTTCCCATGATTTTACGAGCTACAGAAATTGGCATATCTTCATTTCCTAAATGAACACCACACCCTACAGCCATTGCGACATCCATTCGATCATCAATAATCAATGGGATGTTATAGGCATCGGTTATATTTTTGACTTTAACTGCCAATTCATAATATTCCAATGTTGATTTATTCTTTTCACGAAGCTGGATAATGGTTGCTCCACCCAAGCAAGCTCCTTTTACTTTATTTAAAAAAGTTTCTTCATCATAACCATCTGAATTGGTAATAAAATATAATGTATAATCTACTGTTTTCATTCTAACACCTCTATTTTAAACAAAGATTCATCAAAACTGGTAAGCTTATAGATTTCGTCCATAAAATGCATATGGAAAGTTCCAGGACCTTCACATTTCGTCTTTTCTGCAGCTACTTCATAATAACAAGTTGCCTTAATACAAGCCAATAATGGAGAATAACTAGCTAAAAATGTAGCGATTGCCACATTTAACATACATCCAGTCCCAGTAATTCTTGAAAGCATATCACAACCATTTGAAATTAAATTCACTTCTTTACCGTCTGTAACGACATCGATCTTGCCGCTACAAACAACTACACAACCAAGATTTAAAGCCATGTCCTTTAGCCATTTCGCACTTTCATAGATATTCTCTTCATCGAGAACATCTGCATCTACACCGTGCGCATGACTTGTCATTCCATAAAAAGCTTTACACTCACTGATGTTGCCTTTAATGACAGTTGGACAATATAAAGAAACAAGTTCTTTGGCATAATTCAATCGAAGTGTTGAACAAGCCACTCCAACTAAATCTAAAATGAATGGAATTTTATTTTCTTTGGCACATTTAGCACTAATCATCATAGACTTAGCTCTTACATCATCAAAGTTACCTAAATTTAATGCCAAAGCCGCAGAATGGCAAGTGATATCATCAACTTCATCGGGATGACAAGCCATAATCGGCTTCGCACCCAAAGCTAATATAAGATTTGCACAATCATTAATTGAAATTGGATTTGTGATACAGTGAATCAAATTATTCGTTTGTTTCAACAAATTTTTGCACTCCTAACTTTCTTTGAATATTTTCTAGGATTCCACTACGTGACATCGACTTTAATAAAACATACGCAATACTTCCACCGATGATTGTACCCATTAAAAAGCTAGGTACATAGAACATCCATGTAAGTCCAGTTCTTCCCCATAAATATGTCATCACTGGATATGAAAGAACAGAACCAATTAAACCTGTACCAATGACTTCACCTAGTACGGCAGCCCAGATCTTTCCTTTACTAACACGATATAAAATACCAGATAATGTAGCTCCAAAAATAGCACCCGTTAAAGCCAATGGTGGAATTCCCATAACTGTCATACGAATTAAACCAATAGCTAAAGCACAAAGAAATGAATACCAAGGCCCCATAAATACAGCCATTGTGATATTAATCAAGTGTGCCATAGGACACATTCCTTCTACACGTAAGATTGGAGAAATGACTACTCCAACAGCTACCATCATTGAAAAAAAGACTAAGCTTAATAAGTAATTGTGTTTATTCATAATACTACCTCCTACAGATACAGATGGCCTAGAAAACACGCAAAAAACCATCTGTGGTTTCGGTATTAGACAAACAGTCCTCTCTCATCCTGTCAATTCAGGCTCCCTCGCTTGTTTTCTATACTCTAGGCGCTCCCCTACAGTAAGGCAATAAAATAAAAAGACCTGCAACGTAAAAAGACAGGTCAAAAAAACAACTATACTTCCTACGCCGGCATTATCCGTCAGGTTTAATGGGTCGAAGTCGTACTTCCTCTCAGCAATAGCTCCCCAGATTTATTTACTACATTTAGAATTTTAGTACAAAACAATACAAAGTGCAAGTCAAATCTGCTAATATGAAATCAAGGAGGAATTTCATTATGAAACAATACAAAAATCATTTTTTAGTCATCCTAGCCATCTATTTTCTGATCTTTTTAACTATGGCACTATCTCCATATGTCATTGTTAGTGGAGAAGAAAATTCCTTATCCCACATTCTATTTTTTGCAAGCCTTATTAGTACCAATCTGATTGTTCCATTTGCACTAAATACAATCTACTTGATATATCTATTATTTAAAACCATCCTATCTCAAGATAATTAGTGACTATTTTAGCTTCTCAACTAACTTTAAAAACTTCTTCTCATTCATCACATCATTTGTCACATACTCACCATTATAAAATAAGGCATAGGTAGTAATGGGTGTTGGCGCATTTTGCGCCTTTTCTTTTGTATCTAAATGAATCGCTTTAAATGCGATATTTAAATCTTTTGAAACATTCTCAATCACTGGAACATATTTCGCATTAAAAGGACACTGATTTGTATAATATAAGACAAAACCTAGTTCGTCTGTATGACAATCTTTCGCACAAGATTTAAATTTAGGTGCATCCGAATCATTAAAAGCTAAATACCACAATTGTATTCCATTGCTCGCTTCATCACACACTTTAAAACCTTTATATGTTAAAAACTTAGGATCTGCAAGATACGGCATTTTCTTTTTACTAGATAAGATACAAATTCCATCCAACCCCTTCTTCTTACTATCCTCAATACACATATTTAATAATTCACTCGAATACCCATGACCCTTTAAAGATCCAGATACCCATAGACAATCAATATACATAAAATTCTTGGCATCGAGTGGAATCCACGCATTCTTTGCCGGAATATATTCAATAAAGCATTTCGCTCTTACAGATGCTTTAATAAAGACAAGTCCATCCTCAAAACAATCTGTCAACCAATCTTTCTTGGATCTTACTTCAACATCTGAATTACTACTAATGGCACAACAAATGTGTTCTTGTTCTATATTTTCTTTTGTGACATATACATAATCCATTTTAAACACCTCAAAATCAGTATACTAAAAGGAGTTGAAATCAATCAAATCTTTGTTAATATTTAATCAATTTCATTTTCCTATAATAAGTTGAGATTATATCATTACTAGATATTCCTGTAGTTTAGTGCAAGAAAAGACTTTTTCTACGAAAAAGTCACACGTCTAAATGGCGTGCCCGGTTCGTTTCCAGTCGTCCGGTAACATTTCAATATCTACTCCATCTTTCTGAATCATTCGGTATCCCGATCCATTCAGTCTTTATCGATGGAGTTTTTATTGTATGCTTTTATTTATAAATACTTCAGAATTTCATCCATGATCTATGTACCTATCATCCAGTAAGA